>Ga0307930_1000963_pt1 | contig 23198 bp, 18 predicted proteins | sample OrgLakmetageno46_FD_203161 | JGI IMG/M metagenome (GOLD analysis project Ga0307930, IMG submission 203161) | Saline water microbial communities from Organic Lake, Antarctica - #46 | ecosystem: Environmental > Aquatic > Non-marine Saline and Alkaline > Saline | place: Antarctica: Organic Lake...
GTGGATCGCCATTGCCAAGGACAGGTCGAAGTGGAGACAGCTGACTCACTCCATTCCCAAACCTCCTGATGCCTGACGGCTGAAGGACACCTCGAGAGAAAATGATTACAATTGCATTACGCAAAAAGGACACTCAGCCCAGTCAGACTTGTTCTGGAGGTTACATTTTTCTGTTGCTATTTGCCAAAGTGGTGTTTCTTTGTATTTTGGGGAGTATTAACTAGACTAGACTAGAGCTTCTTTGCTCGCGCGCCTTCCTCTTTATTGTTCTGCGGAGTGCGCAACACCCACAAATACCTCGCTTTTTGCAAATTTTCCGAGGAATTTGGCCAATGCCTTTCCCCCTCCTGAATCATTCCACACTTGCTTTGTTTATGCAACGCACGCGCATTCCCACTTCTTGCCGCAGCACTGACATTTGTGCCATTTGGATTTGTATTAGTTCGAGTTCGAGTTCGAGTTTGCACATAGATTTGTGTATTTGGGTCAAAGGCGTTGCATATTTTACTAGTATCTGTACTATAACCAAGGGATGTAGATACCCTTGCTATAACAGTAGCTACTAACTTACTGTAAAAGAAGCAGCTATAGCTAAAAGATTAGCAACTTAGCAACTACTGACTGACAGTAAAACTATTAGCAACAGAAAACAGCATAACTTCATCTCGGCGCCACCTTTGATATAGCTGAGCCCGAGCACAGAAGCTAAAAGCTGAGACTTCCTGCTTTATTCGTCGCTAGTGTTGTCAATTGAGCTTTTACTTTTCAGTAGCTTCTGCAACTTCTAAGAATTCCAAACAGCTGGTGTAGTAGAAGTGAAGTTGGTAGTCGTGCAGAAGAGACTGCAATTTCATCCATGTTTAGTCCCTCCTCATCTCCAGGATCTCCAGCCCCGCCATCAACAGTGTCAAATTTGCCTGCCAATGGCAACGAGCTGAACTCTGCGGTCATGAGTTTTTTGCCTGCTGCGCTGCAGGGCAACCCTTATTTCGAGGTACACGTTTACTCTTGTAGGTTACCGGTGAAAGGAGTATTCGCCAATGCAACAATGCCACGCTTCTTGGTAATGTTGGGTTCTTTTTGCGTTTGCCGCACTGCCAATAGGCTGGCTTCGGGCTTTCTGTAGTCGGCACGCTTCTCGCGGCTGCGCGTGGTGGCGCGAAAGTAGCGGTGGGAATGACAAAGCGGCACTTTTTGGTAGGTATTGGGTCCTTCTGAGTCCAAATTGAGCCGAAGGCTGCGGAGTTCTTTTCTAGATTGGCGCATCTTGTTTCTAGCAGCAATTTTGTCCAGTTGGCTGTATCTTATTATTATTATATTTATTTATCTTTTCTTTAGTCCATCAAATGAAAAACGTGTTCCCGCCCGATTTTACATTCCTGCGTGCATTCTTTGCGTGTGCATTGGCAGGTCACCCTCGAGATCACCTCAAAGGACCGAGCTTACCCGTGGGTGCTCGCATGGCTCACCCGCCAGGCGTCGCTCGGTCGCCAATTTGGCAGCGCGTCTACTTTGGCGCAGCACGTCTCAGTGACGACTTCGACGAAAGGCAGCGGCGTCGACTCCTCAGGTGGGGACAGCAGCGGCGACGTAAGCGCTGGCCAGAGCAGCGGCGACATTCGGTTCGATTTTGCGCCCTGTCCTGGACGGCATTTCGTCGGCTACAAGGGGCGGCTGCTGCGGGTGAGAAATAGGTTAACGTCGTATTCAAGCGCGAAAGAGCGAGCGCGTGTTAACTCGTTTAGGGGATGCGAGCTATTCCATAGTATCCAGAAGCTGACAACTCGTTCGACGACTCTTTGCTATCCTTCATTCTATAGAGGAGCGCACATCCCTGTGGTGTTTTTACCTGGTCTCGCCTAAACCTAACCCTCTCAGTTTGATGTGGAACATGTTGACAGGTGGAGCGCGTGCGAGCGGACCAAGCGATGATGGACTTTAACACGGGCCTCCCTTTTGAAACCGTGAGTGCGTGAAGCAGGGTATGCTACAAGGAAGCTATGTTGCTTTGACCTAAAAGTCACTCTTTGGTTTTCTACGATTCGAATATTGAATTACCCTCAATTTTAGATTTTGCAATTGGCACATTGAGATATCGGTGATTGATGCCGACATCACTTTGTTGTTTTCTCTCACTTGTTTCCGGTGCTCGCACTTTCATATATGAAGGTGAAACTAGCCACCCTGGGCCGTAGCCGCGTAGTGTTCGAAGAGCTTCTCGAAGAAGCGTCGCGCGAGGCTCTAGACCAAGAGCGGTTGCACACGGTGAGAGATCAGATGCTCAACAAAAGGAGCGAGGAATTGGACGATAGATTGAAGGATTGAAGAATTGGATGATTACATAGATGCGAGGGTGGGAGGGGATGCATAGGAAGAATTTATGAAAAGAGGCGCAAAATGACTTTTCCCCCCTTCCAATTGTCATCGCGGTGATGGGTTTGTTTTTCTCTTTATTGTTTCCCTTTCCTTGCTGGGTGCTCTGTTAGATCGTGTACAAGAGTTGGGGCACGGAATGGCAGCCGTTCGGGAAGCCTCGGCTTCGCCGCCCTTTGAGTAGCGTGATTCTTGAAGCCGGCACCGCGGAGAGCATCATGCAAGACTTTGCTCAATTTACCCAATCCCGCAACTGGTGAGGGTGGGGTTATGGTGGCCGTCTTTATTTTTTGGACTCTCATCTTTGCCTTCAACTCGAATAACAACCAAGAGAGCACTGTTCTATCTCCTGAGCTCTGCTGTGCAACTTTTAACGCTCGGAGCTAGTGTTCTTATCTAACTATCCAAAAAATCTCTTCTCTCGCCTTCGGCCTTTGGTGATTCTTGTCCAAGGTACGTGGAGCGCGGGATACCGTACCGTCGGGGCTATTTGCTGCACGGGCCGCCGGGCAGCGGAAAAACGTCGTTCATCACGGCGCTAGCCGGCGAACTGGGGTTCGACATTTGCGTCCTCAATCTCGGCGAGGTATTATTAAAAGGGTGTGTGATAGAGGAAAGAAAGACTAGATAAAGAAAGAGAGTTGCCACGCATAAATTTAAAACACGCACAGCGAGCAACTTGGAGAGAAAAATCGAAGAAAGGCAGGGTTTGCGACGTGGATGTTATCAATTTTGAGCTGTTCGAGACCCTTTGTGATGGCTCAGCTGTAGCTCTTATCCATTCTTTGTCTCTCTCTTTCTAAATTCCTTTTCTGGCTGCTTTTACATGTGCTTGATCGCCTTTCACACGACAAGGCGGGCCTCACGGACGACCGATTGGCTCACGCGCTGTCGAACATGCCGCCAAGAGCGTTTGCCCTCCTGGAAGGTGGGTGCGATTTCACTGGTTTGCTTGTTTTTTGTCTTTTCAAAACTTGAGTGTGTTTGCGTTTTCTGTCCATGTACGCGAGTTGCATTTTTTCATTGTCTGATTCTTTTCTTTGTGCATTTTGATGCATGCGTTCGATGCGATTTCACAACTTCGGCAATTGCAGACGTTGACGCAGCCTTCGTGCGGCGCGATGCCGCTGACACCTCCCAGGTAAAGAGCAGGTCTGCAACTTTAACCTTTTTTTCTACTTCACGAGAGCTACTTACTTCGCGAAGGCAATCATGAAAAAGAGTGCAGCCGAATTAAAATCGGCATCCAATTGCGGGTGTGGGCTGAATATCAGCGATGCTTCCTGTGCCTGCCCTTCTTTATTCTCAATTCTAATGATGGTTATGTGCTCACAGTGTTGATGTCTTCCTGATACCCGATGTCATGTCTCCGTCTGCCATTTTTTGTTCACGTGTGACTTTGTGCTCGCGCAGTCCCGGAGCTACGTGACGTTTTCTGGGTTGTTGAATGCCCTAGACGGAGTCGCAGCCGGCGAAGAGCGAGTGGTGTTTATGACTACCAACCATTTGAATAAGCTCGACCCTGCTCTGGTGGGTTGACGTGAGTTGCAAGCTTTTTAGGCAGCAGGCCTCTGCAGTAAGGAAGGCCTACCTGCTGAGCTGTTCGTTTGTTCGGTGTGATTGTAAAAGCGTCGTGCGCACGTACAGTTTGAAGTATGGTCTTGGCTATAGCGCGGACACATTCTTTCTCTACTCCTTCTTTTTTTTTTCTGTTACTTTCTGTAACCCTCCTTCCACCACACCACAACATAAAACAACAAACAACAGGTGCGGCCAGGGCGCGCGGATGTGCTCAAGCTGATTGGCGACGCGACGCCCGAGCAGGCCAGCCGGATGTTCCTCAAGTTCCACCCAGGAGAAGACGAAGCGGCGGAGCATTTCGCCACCGCCCTGTCCAGTGCGAGTGGGCCGTCGGAGCCACCGCCGCGGATATCCATGGCCATGCTTCAGGGGTTTTTCATGACCCATCGCCAGGACGGGGCCATGGGCTGCCTGCAAAACACCCATGCCCTCTTGGAAGAAGCGCGCATGCTGGCGCAACTGCAAGACCAACTCTCGGAAGCGAAGGAGAAGGCAGGTCAGCAGGAGACTGCTTTCGTAAAGTGAACGCCCACATGCGGGGCACTAGAAAAGCCATAGCTCGCATATCTGTGTTCATCTCGCGCTCTGGTCAAATGATTACTCTATTACCTTCGCGGCTTCGGCTTCGCACTTGTTCGATTTAGATTTATGATTTAAATACAGAATTTTCACTCAGTTGCCTATGGTGGCCACTTGGGAATCCGGGCCTCTGTGTCTCGGTTTTTATTTCTATTATTGCTTCTGGAAATTTTGCCTTGCGGCTTTGGGTTATCGTCTCGTGGCGCAGGTTTATGGCTGTGTTCGTATATTGTAGCCCGAATCCCCCTTTCGGAGAGCAAAAAGAATGGTGACGCGTACGTACCCTTGCCCAGTCACAGCTCGTTTGAGGGTTGATAACATGTTGCGCAGCCTCACGCTCGCAGCTAGGAGCAGTGCCCGAAATGCAACAGTTGCTTTGAGGTCTGAAGTGATCAGCTGCAAGCCCAGCCCTGGCGCTAGTCGCGAGTTCATCACGCGTGAGTTCAGTGGAAGCGTGGGGCCAGATCCGGATGACTCGGCTGCGATGGTGGGGCTCGCAGGCATTCCTGTCTTGCCGCACAAATTGTCTTCGCACAATAGCGTAACTCTCGACGTTGATGAAATCACTGGAGACTACGCGAAGAATAGGTGGGAGAACAGAGGTATCACGGCAAAGATTGTTCAACACCCAACGTTGAGACTTCCAAGAGATTGTCAACAATAGCCGCTAGCCAATTTAGTTGATGTTACGAATATTTGGTTTTTTTTGCTGCATCTCTAGCGTGTCGGACTTCGGGATTCAACTCGTTAGCTCGTTGCACGCTTTCAAAACCGCTGGAAAGTCTTGCTGCTGGATCACTGTTCCGCTTGACTTCGCGCACTTCATCCCAATCGCCGCTCAACAGGTAATTCATGTCCACGACACGACTGCTTCACCTTGGTTTTATTTTTCATATTTTGAAATGCGTTTCGATTTTTTATTGCGTTGTTATTCGTAAAACAAACCTAGTTCTTACTACCATATATATTTCTTTATTATACTATTCAAACGTTTTGTTTGTGCCTCTGTAGGGCTTCACCTTCCACCATGCGGAAGGCAAAGATGCCACTCTTGTGCTTTGGCTCAAGCACGACGTTGCTAGCCGCGTGCCATCTTACGCCACCCACCAGGTATCGATCGTTCATCTTCTTTGAATAGTTATTTCTCATGCTGCACTGACACTATAGAATGCCAGAACTTTATGTACCTACAGGTAGCTACTGTAGCCACACTATTTGGCATCAACGTTTAGAGCACTTGGCACTTTTAAATTTCTCTCATCCTACGTAAACTTGATTCAATGTCTGAGCCGTTCCTACTACAATATCAATATTATTATGATGAAGGTGGGAGTCGGCGGCCTGGTGTTGAGTGGAGATGCTTCTGTAAACATTCTCGACCAAAAAGTGCTGGTAGTGCGGGAGCGGCAGCACAAGCACGCCCACAAGTACAAGCTGCCTGGCGGCCTGGCCAACGCGGGCGAAGACTTTGGCGCTGCGGCTGCGCGTGAGGTAAAAGAACACCTTTAGCAACCTCCTTTTGCTAGTAGCTAGAAGCGATTAAGCAGCAACACAATGGTTTATTTGAGATGTATGCAAGTGTGAAGAGCTGAAGAAGTACTAGTCCTGTTAAGGATTACAGCAGCACTATCCTGGAGCCATTTCCGATTTTTATCCATGTTGCGCTGGTTACCAAGCCTGTTTATGTGTAGTATTCAAGTTGTTGCTTTGCTTATTCTTGTACTTAGGTGTTTGAAGAAACGGGCGTGGAAGCAAATTACGAAAGTTTACTGACGGTACGCGAATATAGTTCTTGCGTGAACTGATTTGTTCATGCCTTTGCTTCATTCGCTGCGTACGAAATTATTGTTGCTTTGATGACATGTCCGTGGGATTACTTCACCACTTGTCCTGAGATGATTACATTCCGATGGTTGTGGCATCTTTGGGTACATGAGTGCACGTGTATTTAACTTTTCTTTCTTTGTCTTGGTCTACATGGGCAAAAATACAAACAGCTGCGGCACTGGCACGGCGCTAGTTGGGGCCGCAGCGACATTTATGCCATTGCTCTCTTGCGCGCCTCAGCTGCGGATGCCACGACAAAACCCCTAGTAATCGACGAATTCGAGCTGGAGTTCGCGGACTGGGTGAGCGTCGCGGAATTGCGCGCCGAAACCTCGCACCCGATGCTGACGTCAGCCCTGAATGCGGCGCTGGGTGACCAAGAAGGCGGCGCATTGCCCCTACGTGAAGAAATGCACGCATCGGTAAATAGGCAGTGATTTTTATGATTATTAATTCAATAGTGCCATTCACATTTCCTTCCTCTTCTCTTACCTCCAATTAACGCGCGTTGCATTATCTCCTCTGAAACACTATTCTTGGGCACTCAGGTTGTCCCAGGAAGAAAGTCTTACACCATGTACTTCAGCCAGCCGCAGAAGCCAGTGAAATGAAGTACTAGTTCAGGAGTTTGAGGACAATTTCATTCCTGAAAGAAACGCAGCTGAAACGGTTCTGCAGGTAACAAATGCTGGAGTTTTTTATGTACCCAGGTCAACACTTTTTTGCCACTGCCAACGACGCACCAAGCCGCTATTGGCTTACCTGCAGCGGAAGCACAGGCAAAGGCTTTTCTGAAACTGAAACGCGAAAGGAGAGTGCGATTGAGCTTTAGGCCTTAATAACATTTCGAAATCCCCAATCCGGAATAAGGCAGTTAAAACGACTAACTCACCACCATCTATAATATTCTAAAATCTAAAATTAAAAATTGGACATCGGCACATCGGCATATAACGAATTATTTAAGATAAATGATATCGCGATATCGCAATGCTATGTATTTCGGGGATTTCGATACCGATATTAAAAGCGAAATTATCGCTATGGGCAATCGGCCACTTCTTTTCCTGGAACTCAGTGACTTCAATTTACCGAAAACGCATTTCTGTTTTGTTGTTTCGAGATAGTTCTAGGCACCGCTTTTCAGTTTTCAGGTGAAGGATATCTCCGATTATCACAAAGCTGCTCACCAGGCAACTCGTTCACCACAACTAAAGTAGGCCCTACTATATAAATTAATAAGGAGTTCATGAGTTGGCAGGCGTTGGAGCTTGGCCTTTGAGCACGCGCACCGCGTTTTCGAGGTATTGAGCTGCTTTGGCGACGTCCCGGTCGCTCTCCAAGAAGCGCACGCCAAACTTGCACCACTCCAACTGGTGACAAGAACATAGAGCAGGAAAACAACATCGAGTATAAGGAAAGATATCAGGATGAATGCAATTGAAAGGAAGGAACAGGGAGGTGGCGTAAAGGATGCAAAATGGAATTCGTGGTCATCCTTTTGAGCATAAAACACTTCAAAGCTGCCATATACATTACCGCGTCGATGACAGAGCTGGCGTCATTGGCGAGGGAGCCGCCTTCGTAGAACGGGGCTGGCACAAAGGCTGCAGCTGCGCCGGACCCGGGGGCCATCGGCGGCTCCGGCGGCAAGCCTGGCTGGTAGCCTGGGTTAAACGCCGTTGCAGTTGCGGCCGCTCCACCTCCTCCCGCTCCTGCTCCTGCGGGTGCAGGCATGGGAGCAGACGCGCCGGCATACGCTGGGGGTAAGCCAGCAATTCCACCGCCGCCGTTACCTCCCACTGGCCCCACTCCCGGCGCGAAAGGCGGCGGTGAGACTGCGGGCGGCGGGGGCGACGCTGGCCCTCCGCTAGGCCCACCATAAGTGGTCGGTGCAGCTCCTGGCACGGTAGGCAAGGTCGAACTCGTTGTTGTTGAAGGTGGGATTGCAGGAGCTGCCGATGATGACGATGGAGGCGGTGCGAGAGACCCACCGGGTACTCCTTCTTCTCCAGGGCCACCAGGAGTCACGGGGCGACCTTCCTTGATGGCCTTCAAAATCTCAGTGCTTTTCCACTTCGCATACAGGCGCTTCGACTCAACCTGATACAAAAGAAAACGGAAAATCATACTCACATACTACAGGCAAGATGGTAATTTGAAATGAAGAGACACAAATGATGAAGTTTTACAAATATCTCAAAACACTATGAACACCCCTATACTTTCTCCGGACACAAAGGCATTCTACTAACCTCACTCTCGAGCTCTCCAAACTGCAACAGCACGTCAAAGAAACACGCAGCCATGTAGAAAGTCCGGGCAGTGTTTTTGTCGGAGAACCCCGCGCGGTCTTCTTCGTCTGCTTTCGTGAAAATGCCCGTTGCCGTTTTCAAGACCGCTTCCTGACCGGTTGCTTTAGTAGGCGGTGCTGGCATGGTCCCCTTGTCAGCCTCGAGCTTGTTCATCAAGGCGATTAAGAAATCCTTCGTAGCCTATATCCATGCACATGTGTAGACATGCGCAACTTCTTCGTGAGGCACTCTTATAGACTCAAGCGTGCAACTATAACAGTAGACAAAGTGTGCCATAGATGCTCCGTCGTGCTACGTCGGAACAGTTGAATCATGCGAGATGGCAGTATCGTACCTGGCCAGTAGTGTCATTTTGCTTGATTTCAAGACCCTTCTCCATGGCATATTGCCGGCAATAGAATGCCACTATTTTCATTTCCTTTGAAAACCAAAGATTAAAAAGACAGCATGAGTAAACATTAGCTGAAGTATCATACTCGAGGTGGCATCCAGCGACAGAAGCAATCTATGCCAAAGAGCAATAGCACAACCGCCAACGCCAGTTTTGCTAATCATTTGTTGAGAAAAAGGTTTGAGTCACTGGTAAAGCTATAAATCACTTTGTACCGGATTTGGAGAAGCATCGAGCTGGTTGTAGGCGGCGTGCGATATGTTCGTCAAGGAATGAACAGGGACAAGGGCTCGTTAGGCAAAGGAGTCAGTCACAGATTTAGGATATGACCACTTAAATACCTCATCGGCTCGACTAAGGTAAGGTTTAACAGCTTTGTACACTGGAGGCGGTTCCAGTGGCATTGTTCCAGTACGCTTTTCACAAGCAGCTCCCTCCTCTACGGATCTCAGGTTTTGATTTGTGCGACTTTTGTGGAACACGCTCTTCTTCCTTTTCGATACAGCTCTCAGTAGCTCATATAAATATTGGCTTTTCCGACCATTTTTCCACATCTTTTTCACTTTTCCTCCGACTTTTGCGCGCTTTTCTGGCTTTTCCTGTGCTCTCGAGCTAAAAACTACGCTACCAAGTCCAACGGATATGATAAAAAGCTAAAGCAAACACAACAAGCTTCGACCGATTTTGAGGTCGTCGCTACAGTAGTATCGTCACACGTTTTGTGGTGGTTTAAGGACGTCTGACTTGTCTCGCCAAGTGCCCAGGGCCCCTGCCCTCCCCCGCCCCCGACCTAATTTGGTTCACATCGGCGTAAGCTCTGCCCGCCTGGGCTGACGCTTATTAATGCGCGCCAAGATGTCAGATATTTCCCTGAACGTTGAGGATGCGCACATGGCAATTGATTCCAATCCTGCGGTTTTCAATGAAGTGCGAGCCTTTCTCGCATCCTTCGAAAATCGGCCGGGTGCTCACTACTTCTCGTCCTCGGCGGTTCATCATGAATCGGTATGCTCTTTGTTCGCGCAATTTTAAACCTTATTCGCAGCATGCTGCTACTGAGTTGACCCTCTAGAGCTAGAAATATATTCGAATCTTCCTTGTTCAACAAATCAAAACGTACTTTGTGAATTATCTTCACATCATTTAAAGGCGGGGAAATGGAAATTCAGCAATGCTATAAACTATTGTTTTCTATTGTCATCATCTCCCGACCTTTCGTACTTGTGTCCTCTTCATCCTTTTTGAAACACCTGAACTATTTTCCTAGATGGACTCGAGGAGTGCCCCGACGCTGAATAATATTCGATGGAAGTTCGAGAATCGACGCTACTCAACGCTAGCTGCTTTCAAGAACGACCTTCAACTACTCTTTCAATCGCGCGCTAGGTAAGAGCAGACATTTGGAGTTTAAATGCCACGATAGCAGTCAATGATAGACACAGAGCCTCTCGATGTTTAAAAGCACCCTCTTGTCATGTAATTCAATTGTCTTTGTATGGGCTCCTATATAATAGGAGTGTGTCGGGCGATTCAACTGGCGGCTCTGCCGATACTGAGGCTGTGGCCGCCGCCGCGCGTGCGATCCTTTCCGACATGGATGACGTCATCACAAGGGTACACGCCAATAAGTAAAGTTTTATGCGAGCTCAGGGGCCGAGGGGAAAGCAAACTTTTGAAAATGAAGTTGCCGCTTTTAGATGCTCGTTTTGTTCAATTATGTTTGTGATTGTTCACCTAGCATGCTAGCTTATTCGCCTCATCGACTGTAGCAAGCGCACTGCGTGCATTCCCCATGCGTTATTTTCCATCTCTTGATGTTTATCTTTGGTCCTTTTGTTTCTCAGGTTCTAAGCGCGCAGGGTACACATCCAGCTACACATTCTGGCGCTTCTTTTAGCCGTGCTGCCGCCGCCAGCTCCCTTGCTGGAAAAGCAGCCGGAGCCACTGGTGGTCGCGGCGGCCGCGGTGGTAAGGGTGGGCGCGGGCGCGGCAGTGGTCGTGGCCGTGGCAGTCCTAGTGGCAGTATTAGCAGCAAAGGCGAAGCGAAAAAGAGCCCGGCTCAAAAGCAGCGGCAGAATGGCGGGAAATCACTCATGAGCTTTGGCCTTGGGCCCGGTGTGCTCGACGCTTCGAGCAGCAGTGAACACAGCGATGACGACGACGACGATGATGATAATGATGAGGAAGGAACGAAGAGCAGCAGTGCAAGGAAAGACGGTGACGGCCAGGAGCGCCGCCGTCGCCGCTTCGGTGCGGGCGACTCGTACAACGTCGCGGTGTCCCTACAGGGTGCGCCTGTGGGCCAATCTTTGCCGCAACAGCGAGCTTCTTCCTCGTCGTCGTCGTGGTCTCAGCCACAAATGGCTCGCAGTACGCCTACAACAGCGGTAGCAGCGTCAGCAGCGTCAGCAGCAGCATCTGCCTTATCAGAAGCAGTGGCGCAACTCACCCCATCAGCCGTGGCTGAACTGTCCCTGTCCGACAGAGCGCTTGTATGTGCCGCCTCCGCTGTAGCCGCAGACGCGGGGCAGACGCTGCCGGCACACCTCACCGAGCTTGGAGCTGAACAACAGCAGCAATCGCCCATGGTTCAACGGTACTTGGCAGGGCGGCTTGACGCCATCGCCACTGGAGCAGATGCGAAAGGCAGTAGCGATACAAAAAGCTGCGGTCATCTGGCCAAGTCATTTGCTGCTGCCGCGATCGCTGCAGCCGCCGCTGCTAGTGACGCTACTTCTGGCAGTACAGCTTACAATCTCGTAGCTACTATTCCTTCCAAACGTCCTCGCTTAGGCCACACTAGCAATGGCAGCAGCAGCAGCACCGCGACATCACCTTCTCTGGAGCCGCACCGGCCGCGCATTGAAGTGGCCAAAATGAGCCGGGCAAGCTTAGCAGCTATGGCACCAGACCAGAAGAGCGAGGTGTTGCTCGAGAGCTTGGGTTCCTACATGGCGGAGTGCGGACTGGCCCAAGTGCCTTGGGACTCTACAGGGTGGCGCGCAGTGGTGGAGCCGCGCCTCAGTAGCATCGACAAGAGTGGCAACGGTGGCAGCAACGGTGGCAGCAGGAGCAGCGGCGGCGGTAAAACTACGGACACGTTTTACTTCGCGCCCAACGGCAAGAAATTCCGAAGCCGGGCGGAGGTGGCGCGATGGCACGGGTGCCGAGGGGCGCCTGAGACCAAGAAGTCTTTGGCTGCGGAGTTGAAGCGCAAAGCAAGCCATGAAGCCGCAATGGCGCGTCAAGAGGTTGCGGCGGACGCTGCTGCAGGCGCGAACAAAAGCAAAGGCAAAGGCAAGAAAGGCAAAGGCAAGAAAGGCAAAGGGCCAGGAAAGGGGAAAGGAGGAAAACAAGCTTCTTCGAGCGAGGTCGGAGATAATGCGCCCACGAGCACCCAATCAAGTGCAAGAAAAGGTGAATTCGGAGGACAAGGCGAGGATGACGAAGATAAGGATGCAAGCAACGAGTTGTCAGGTGCGGCCTCGTTTACTCCTCGAATGGAAGATGATGGATCAGAGGAGGCCGCTGATTTAGGGCCTGGCGACGGCTCAAATCAGTTCAGCCATCCTCACCATAGTCTCGCAGGAGCAGCAACTGCTGGAGCACTGATGCTAGCGCGGAAGGCTGCTGGAGAGTTGCGGCAGTTGCAAAACACGCGCACTAAATTAGAGAAAGCCCTCGCGAAGGAGAAGGAGAAGCGCGAAACCTCAACCAAGTATGTGAAGATGAAATAGGCAATTTCTTTTTGACCTTTATACTCCTTTGTTCTTCTCATCTTTTGTGAGCGGACTTTCGATAGTTTTCTCCTTTATTCTTCAAGTGTGGCGTCAAACAATTGACCTTGTCATCTTTTCAGCGAACCAATTCTCTTCCTTAATGAATCTCCCCTTTTCTATGTGTGCAAGCAGGTTTCCGATCGAAGATTCTTTGCTTGCCCAGGAACCCCCGCCCGAGGTACCGCTGTCGCCTCGGCCCAAAGCAGAAGGCAACGGCCTCTCAATCGCCCTTCAAGTGCCGCTTGTGGCTCTAGAGCACGAGGAGGAGGATGAAGATGAGGTCAAGAGTGCTGAAGGCGATTCAGAGACAGAAGCAGCAGTGGAAGAAGATGACGATCAAGAGGATCACGAAGAGCGCAAGCGGGGCGCTACGGCAACTTCCAGTAAACGAGGAACGAGTCGGCACGCTGATGCCGCTGCAGATGAGAGCAATGGCAGCAGCAGCAGCAGCAGCAGTGCACAGAAAAAGAAGAAAGAGAGGCAGCAGCAGTTGCTAGTCGACAACCAAGAAGAATTGCTGGCCCGTGCTGAAGCCTTGAAAGCCTCTGCTGACGCGCTAGCTTGGAAGCGAGAGTGGTGCGTGGAAGGAGCTGAAGTGGTGCATGAAACTTACGGTACAGGGACAGTGGCCAGTGTGGGTGCGGCTTGGATCTGGGTTCGCTTCGACGACCGTGCGGTGATGAAGAAAGCCAAGTCCAAGGTGTGCTGCACTGCTCGTAGAGATAAGAGAAGGGCTTTGCGAGAAGGGAGAATGGTTTGGTTGTGTTCGCAAACGCTTCATCTGAAGTTGAGCAAACACTTGAAATTTTGAAAGTCAATAACCACCTTTGTGCTTTTGTTGCTTTCATTAGGCGGTTCGGTTGGCCTCTCTTGAGTCCACGGATCCAGCCAATGCTACGCCACCATCTAACGACGACGAGGACGATGGCAACGATGAAGGAATGAGCACCGCTGCCAATGCTACATCTGGTGCCGAAGCAACGGAGACGGCAGCAGGAATGGACTCTAAAGCCGATGGAGAGGGAGCAGACGAAGGAGTAGACGAAAAGGAAGAAGAAAACGAAGCAATCAGCGGCCCTCAGTTGTCGCTGTCACCCGGGGCTAGCGAAGATTGCCTCGCGTGCTGCGAGCTACTCAACGGTTTAGCGTCGGCAGCTGCGCGGGGTTATTCCACTCCTTTAGCCCAATCCTTGGTGCCTCATATCCCGGGCTGGAATGCCGTTGCGCGCGGCGGTTTAGCGCCCAAAGCGAAGATTCCCAAAGTGCCTCTGACGCCTTCACCGGCTGCTCTTCCCTATGCCGAGTTTGCCACTTCTGCTGTGACGCCTGCAGGCGCTGCTGCTGCTGCCGCCATGTTAGCCTCTTCTTCTTCGTCCTCGTCCAGTGATAGTGGCAGTGGGGTGACCGTTGGAGAAGCTTTTGTGCATGGGAACGTTGTGAGCGTGGAGCCCGATTACGATGCCGTGGTGCCAGCAAAAGAACCGAAGAAGAAAGCAGTAGAGGCCAACGTGTGCATTGCGTGCACCACCGGAAAACACGTGCGGCACACCTGCCCGTTCAAGGGCAAAAATGCCGACATTGCGAAATATGAAGCCGCCAAAGCATCATCGTCCTCGTCCTCTTCTTCTTCTTCTTCCAGCAAGATTGGCAACAAAGGCAGCAAAAAGGCTGCTTCCAAGGCTGCGGCTGATGCCGCTTGTGCCAGTACCGCTGCTGCAGCTCCAGTCCCTGTGGTTGCTTCCGTCTCAGTGACCAAAACTCCAGCTTTAATGAAAGCACCAGTGCCTCAACCTAAACCTGAAAAGATGGGAAAAACCGAAAAAGCTGGAGCTGTTGCCTCGAAGGAGTCGACGAAGGGTGCAAAGTCAAAAGAAAGAGGAGAGGACACAACAACAACCTCCACCGCCGTCACAACCACCAGTGCTGGTGCTGACTCTGCAACGCCTGCGGCAGCACCAGCACCAGCCGCCGATTCCTCGGCTGTTCCTTTGGGCGATGGGAAGGCCGACAGGAAGCAAACAGCTGGTGCTGCTGCACTGCCACGTCCATATGACCCCTTGTCGCTGTCCTTGCTGCCGATGAAAGGCCCCAACCGGAACGTGCTCGGGGTGGCGCCTACGGGCCCGGCGGGATTCAAACCCGTGGAGCGCTACGATGACGTCACGGGAGAAGTGCTGGACACTTACAAGTCGGGGGCCGAGTGCGCGGCCATGCTGGGTTTGACCGCCAACGAGGTGAGCGATGCAGTGCGAGGCAAAGGAAAGGTGTTGCCGTACCGTTTACGGTTCAAGTTCGGGGGCCAGGCCATCTTTTCCCTCGGCCCCCGAGGTGGGGGTCCAGGCTCCTCCTCGGCGATGCTGCTAGCCTTGAGTGGAGTTGGAGGCTATGGGAGCGGCGGTCTTGGCGGCGGTGGTGGAGCTCCTTATGTTTCAACGGGTCCTAGCAGTGCGTCTTTGCTAGCGGCCTCTGCCAGCGGTGATGGCAAGCCAGTGCTGGAGTGGTCCACCCTCAAAGCCGATGTCCTCGTGCGCGAATTAGATCGCGGCGGCGCCCTGAGCCAGGGCTTGCACGTTGCGCTCTTGCAGTGCGTGTTGAGCACGCGGGCTTCCGACTTCGTGTGGCAGAGCGACCAAGTCCTGGCGCAAAGCGAAGCGCGCGCCTTGGCCAAGGAAGAGCGACGGACGCAGCGAGGCGCGGCGGTGAAAGCGAAACGAGCCTTGGCTGCGGAGAAGCGAGCTGCGAAACGAGCTGCGAAAGCAGCGGCGGCCGAAGCTCGCCGAGCAGCAAAAGGAAACGATGAGGATAACGAGGGCGAGGAGGATGATGACGAAGAAGATGAAGACGACGAAGAAGAAGAAGGAGAAGGAGAAGGAGAAAATGGCAAAGGTGGTGCTGACGAAGATGCAGAATACGGCGACGAGAAGGGTGCAGCTGCAGGAGCACTAGCAGCTTCATCATCATTTTCGGGGGATGCCCTCATCAAGCGCGAGTACCCTTGGCGTACAGGGGGGACGCCTTATTTGGGGAGAGCCGTTTCTCGCATGGTGACGCGACCTGCGCTGGAAGGCGAATACGAAGCGTTCCACGCTGCGCTAGCTGCACATGTGGCGGCGCAGGCTGCTGCAGCAGAGAAGGCCGCAGCAGAGGCAGAAGCGGCTGAGGCAGAAGAGGCGGAGAGAGGAGAGACGGAGGAGAAGGAGGAAGCAACAACACAGGCTTCTATGCCTTCAGGTGATAGCAGTAGCGCCACCAACAGCAGTGGTAGTAGCAGCAGTAGCAGAAGTTCAGGAAGCAAGCGCGGTCCTGGGAGGCCTCCGAAGGCAACAACAGCAGCAGTGACCTCTCCAGAACCTCCGCCACCGCCTCCTCCTGCAGCGAAGCGAGGGCGAGGCCGGCCGTCCAATAAAATTACTGAAGTGGTCACGGGTGTTGTGAGCGGCTGGAAACCGGTATATATATCGAATACGAGTGCATGCATTTTAGTATGGACTATATGAAGTTTTATATTCCATTCATTTTTTAGGTATCTTCTCGAGGCCAACTCGGCTAAACTCATTTAGTGCCATGTTGATTATTGGCTTTTCATTTCTTCTGGCTTTGCTTCCTTGATTTCTTTTTCGATCTTTTATTTTCTCAAAATGGCGGCAATTTCAGGCATCCGAATCCAACTTCAAGTCCATCAAATCGGGGCGCCTGGCCGCTTTGTTTCGGGTCGAGTATCGGACCGGCTGTTTGGCAGGGCATGTGGAGGACTTGGAAGAGAAAGACTTGTGGGTATCGCTGGGCGATCAAGTGGATTTGGAAGGGCTCAAGTCAGCGCACCGGATCAGCTCCATGGACTTGGCGCGCTCGGAGAAAGAGTTCGAAGGGTTGGACGAATTAGATCCAGTAGTCAGTGCCGCGATGGCCAACCATCAAAATTGCGACGACAACGGCAGCAGCAGTGGAGAAGATCCCAATTCGGCAGAAGTTAGGCCTCTTGGGAAAAGGTGCGCTGGCACTGTCTCTTTTTTCGAACACTTGTGCTGCATGTTGTTACCTATTGCGGTTCCTGCAGCTGCTACGACTGTTTTTTGTTTGCTAGCTAATTCAAGATTCGTGCGTTGTATCGCACGCATCTTGTACCCTTCTTTTTTTCCTAGGTGGCTGAAAACCAAGAAAAAGTACGTGCCCATCGGGAAGATGACGTCATTGGAGCTGCGGGAGCACGCCAAGCCCCTCGATTCTGAGCTCTCCCATTCCTCCTCTCTGGGGGCGAACATATGGGCCAACGTGGCGTTGGCCACAGCTCAAGCCTTTCAGCGCTTTTGGCAGCGGCAAGAAAAGCTGGACGCTGCGTACGACGCCCGCTGCCAGAAACCAACCCTCATGCCTACGAGTGCTGTTGCTGGTGATGGTTCGGCAGTGGCAAGTGCTCCGGTGGCTGTAGCAGGTGCTGACACTGGCAATGGTGAAGAAGGAAGTGGAAGGCATTCAATGGCGCTCTGTTCAAGTGCTGACGCGTCTGGAGAGTCAGTAGTGAAATCAGCAAGCTTCGGTGGTGAGGTTACCACTACCAGTAGCAGCAGCAGCAGCAGCACCATGGAAGGTGCTGAGTCAGTGTCCGCAGAAATGGCGTCGCATGCAGCCGCTGAAATGGAAGATGCAGGCCTGAAGGCAGAACTTACCGCATTGGCGCAAGCGCAGGAATACGATGACTTAAATCCTACGGGAAAACTCTTGGTGCGTGAAATAAAGACAAAAGTAGTAAAAGTAGTCTTGAGCTACTCTTCTTGTTTCGTGAGAAGCCATTGTCAGTCATGTCGTGCTGCCTTATCTCTCCTCTTTTATTTGATTCTCTATTTGGTATCTTCTCGTTTTATTGACTCTTGTCTTTTGATGGTCCTGCATGGGGGGATGTGCAAACAGGTGTTGCACACTCTGCTAGAAGCCGCGATGCAGCACGGCGACGGTTGTGGAGCCCTTTTGGCAAAGCAGCACGAAGCTAGAATGGCGCTCGAAATGGCTTACGCCAATGAAGATCGCGACGAAAGGAGGGTGAGTGCTGGTTCATTAGATTGGTTGCAAGTTTTGATTTGTTAGAAGAGCACGCGCCATCACTTGATTTAATGGACTCACAAATGTTATTTTTTTGTATTACTTCAGATCAAAAAGGAAAAGTTGTCAAGGCGTTACATTTTAGCTCGGAAGCGCTTGGACGTTCGTCGCAAGTACATTGACACCATTGGAGAACTGAATAGCAGCAGCATAGGTGATCTCAATGGTGGGATTTATGGTACCACTGGCAGTGGTAGCGCTGTGACTGGTTTTGCAGGCGATGGCATTATTGGCATGGCTAGTGGTATTGATGGTGTGTTAAATGGCATTGGTAGCAGTATGGACGATGGAGGCAACAATGGCGATGGAGTCAATGCAGAGAATGGCAGCATGCTTTCAACGTGGGAAGCCGAAGAAACAGGAACTAGCGCAGGCATTTTGCCTTTAACACTTAGTGCAGAAGTCGCTGAGAAAGGTAGCGCTCTTCCCGTTGATTCTGGATCACACAACAAGAGCCCCTCTTCTCTGGAAGGACCTGAACACAGAGCCACTTCCCCCCGTCAGGCGAGCAAAACGAAAGCAGGTAGCCGTAGCAGTAGCAACAGCATAAGCAGTCTAATGAGCCGCATACCGGTGCTCTCTCCTTCCGTCTCCAGCGCCGACCGCTTTAGGACAGATTCAGATGACACCGATTTGGGCTTGAAGAGAAGCCACAGCGCCAACATCGATCACAACCGTAGTATCATCAACAGTTATAGCAGCAGCAGCAGCCGCAGCAGCAGTAACAGTGCCTACGGATTCATGACGTCACAAATTCCAAAGCCAGCCAGCGGTGGCCATTCTTCTTCTCGTGAACGCGCTAATGTGTTCAAAGGGACTTGCGCCGAGCACCCGGACCAGAATTTGCGGGGTAACGGCCGCGGCTATTGTGTGCGGTGTGCCTCAGACGGAGTGCGCGTGAAGAGGCCAAGGAGCGGTGGGAAGGCCAGGTCAGCCGCCGACGGGATTGATGGTGATGCCGACGGCAAGTACAGCGACGATGACTTGCCCGGCGAGATGACGATGCGAGACAGCAACGAAGGCGAGGACGAAGAAGACGCGGTATCAGCCGATGAGGGCGCCGCGCCCCTCGTGATGAATAAAGGGAAAATTCAAGGATGTAAAAAAGCATCAAAGCTCTCTGGAGATGATGCAGCAGCAACACGAGCACAGCCGGCAGATGCGTTGTTATTGCTTTCGTCCTTATCATCAAATCAATCACAAATGGAGAAGTTGACCTCAAGGAACAATGCCAACGACAAGAACGGTAATGGTATTGATGCTGACGGTAGTAGTGACTCACGGCGGCGTTGTGAGTCCTGCCACAAGAAACACGACGGGTTGTTTGGCAGTGGGCGGTTTTGCGACATTTCATGTCGAGCCAAGTTTGCAGCAGCTCAGCCGGCGAACCCCAACAACCGTTACATGCATTCCAAAGGAGACAAGCAAGGCAGTGATGGCACTTCCTCAACAGGAGCAGCAGGAAGAGAAGCTGGCACTGTTGGTAATGGCGGTAGCGCAAACGGTAGCAAAAGCGGGTCAGCCAAAAAGCCTCGGAATGCTTCAACCGGTTCGACGAAGAAGAAAGGAACAGCAGCAGCGCCTAAAAAGGTCTCGAAGGTGCGCGTGAGGTGGGGCAAAGAAAAGATTCGCCCTTTTGCAGCGGTACAGTGGTCAATAGAATTTGCTCAGATCTGCAACATGAACAGTGACACTTTCAACACCAGCAGCAGCAGTCGTGGCAACACTAGTAGCGTGGCTGGAAATGCGCATCACCACAGCAACAGCAGCAACAGTAGCAACAGCAACAACAGTAACAACACAAGTGGCAATCACAGTAACCCATATTTGCCCTCCATGCCGCTGCCGCCCTCATCGTCCTCATCCTCCTCGTCGTCATCAACTTTGCCCTATGTCGGTGGCGCGGGTGGGTTTCCGGGTGTGGTCTCGATCCCGTGCCGTAAATTGATTGCCTCCTCTTCAACGGGTACCCATGCTGCCGCTCTAGAAGGCACGGGTGCGGCCAGCCTCGCACGCAGCACGAGCAACGGCAGCAACCACCACGGCAGTGCAGGAAATGGCGTGAGCAGTGGTGCTGGCGGCAGCAATGCCAGTGGCATAGTAGGCGGCGAATATGGAGATCCACGCATGATTGCGCCGTATTTCGTGCAACAGGTATTATGTTGGTGCAAGCTGATGACGAAAGCACGGAATATAGTTACATCTCAGTAGCTCTTGTTATTGTTACAAACATGCGTTTAGTATTTTTACATCTTAACTTTGTCTTTTCATGTATGTGTCTTCGATAATTGTAGGAAGTGCTTCGACTCTTTGAAGCTGAGGCCGCCAACGTCTCGTTCAAGGTGTGTGAGGGAAGGGCTTTCTCGCTTAATTTCATCATTGTCGTTACTGTGATTTCTTTCGTCTTTGCTGTGCTTCACGTTTACACGTGCCTTTCCTTTTAACCCTCCTTCGATTCTTGTTCATGAGTTCACTCGTGATGTGCCTTTATCCTCTTTCACCTCATCTCCTCTTGTTGGCACATCCAGGTGCCGTTTGCCGTGCTAGGGCCTGCTGCGCTTCAGGCATTGGATTTCGCAGCCATCGAGGCGGCCTACCTAGCCTCCGCTTCAACTACTTCTTCATCGTCGCCAGCATCATCGGCGGTGCTGGCGCCGGTGTCGATCAGCGCCCTGAAAGAGGCCTGGACGGTGCGCAAAACCGCCGAAGATGCGCTGCGGGCGGCTATCTTGGAGGCGGAAAACGATTGTGGCATGGGTTTAGAAGTGTTGAAAGATGCGCTGGTAAAGGGCCGAGAAGCTGGGCTGGAAGGAGAGGTAAATTCTCAAGTTTTTGAAAATTGTTAAGAGCATGCGTGTGTAGAAGCAATGGTAGACCTACGTACGAGACGATGAAATGTGACAGCCCAAAAAGTGTGGAATTGTATATGTGCTTTTGACCTGACCTGCTCTTTCTTTGTCTTTCTTCCCTCTACCTTTCTCTCTCTTGACTAGATGGACGAGCAAAAGGCCCTAGCCCTGCTTGCTAGCAGAGAAGCGATGCGAGACCTGTGCGGGGTGGCCGCTCCGGGAGGAAAATGGGTGGCAGACGCCATGCGCGACGGGTGGGCAAATGTACATGCATGCGATGGGAAGTCAGGGTTGTTTGGAATTCGTGTTGTTCTGACGTCTGGCTGCAGAAGCTGCTCTTGATCTGAGTTAACATGACTTAATCTATGCTTTTCCTGCTGCCGTTTGTTGTTTTGGTGCTTAATGTGTATTGTGGCAATTCCAATTCTGTTTGCATGTCAAGATGCTAGTTCTCTTACGCCGTCCCTCTGCTTTCTTCTCTTTTCTTTTCCTGTATACCTTTTTCTCTGTGGCACAACAGGTACCTCGCCCGCAAGGCAGCGCTCGAGCAACGGCAAGAGCGCAAGCGGCAAGGCGAGCGGCGGCTGGAGCTTTTGCGCTTGTCCCCTTGTAGAAGATCGCCCCTGGGCCAGGACCGCCATGGGATTCGCTACTTTGCGTATTTGAGCGACCCCAATCCGAGCCGCCTGTGGTGTGACCTGTCTCAGGTGATGAGATTACGACGTCACACAAACTTGAATGCAATGAAAAAAATGTGCACGTAAACTCGAACCCCACATCGAGGTATTTATGTTCATGCGTTTCTGACCCATCTTTCTCGTCTTCGTTTTGTTTATCTCGCATGACAGGTCTATGCGCCCGGAACAGTCGAACCTGCATTACGAGACGGGTATGGCCGAGGCAGTTGGCTTGCGTCTCGTGGGGGGTTAAATAAGCTGGCGAGGTCGCTCGACAGGAGAGGTGTGGGTGAGTTGAAACTCAAGGAGGCGATTGAAGGCATTCTCGAGTCCAACGGAGGTGTGCCCAAAAGTTGCCACCCTTCCGAAGAGAAAGACGGAGGAGATGCTTCAGACGATAAGGGAAAGGAAGAACAAGCAGAAGTCGACGAAGTGCGTGCGGCGCAGGAAGTCGATGACGACGAGGAGGAGGAAGATGAAGCCGGCGGGGGCGGCCTCGGTCTGACCTTAGGAAGCCATGAAGGTGGTGACGAGGCCCTCACAAAGAGCTCGCTTTTGCCCGTACCAAAACAATCACCATCTTCTCGGAGTGCCGTACCGACGTCTACCATGGATTCTGGTTGATGTCGCTTTTCTCTCCATTGTATTTTTGCGCCGTTTGCCATTTTGGTCATATCAATTGAACTCGAACTCGAACTAATACAAACCCAAATGGCACAGAAGCCAATGCTGCGGGCAGAAGTGGGAATGCGCGTGCGTTCCCCAATAAAGCAAGTGCGGAATGATTCAGGAGGGAGAGGGGCATTGGCCAAATTCCTCGAAAAATTTGCAAAAAGCGAGGAATTCGTGGGTGTTGCGCACTCCGCACAACAATGAAGTCAATTGGAAAAACCTGCACTGACCGTTTATCTTTATAAAAAGGCGAATGCCGGGATGTGCTTGGCGGCGGACCAGCACCTCCTTTAAAGCAATAAACTATAAACGCTGTGAGTGCAACCGGGATCTCACATTTACATAGTGAGGTAAGGTGCTTAGAGTATCCCCGGTCGATTACGACCCGCCGTGCAATTATCACCTCTTAATCACGTCCGAGGCGCCAATTCCACCGCACGGGCTTGTAGTCGCGTCGCCTTGAAGTGTAACGTGGCATGCCATTCCGCTTGCACGTATCAATTAACTCCGTACATAAGTCTTTGGCTGTATCGAATGTAAACTCTGACGGACTTCTGACACTGACACCGGAGCTCATGGCTGTGAATCCCAAATCAAATTAGACACAGCCATGCACGGTGGGCATCAGGGGAGGGAACGGGTTCCTATGAACCTCGGGCCCCCGACGGATGATGAACCCTTCCGTTATGAATTAATTGCACCGCTTGGTGCTTGAACTATCCGTTGTGCACTCGTTTGATCAAAGGCAGGCACAATAGAGGATTGATTTAATTCGGTTGCAGCTACAAGCATTGTCAGCACTATCCTGCCGATCACTAGCGCGGAACCTGCACTCTTCGGGGTATACGCAGACGACTTGCTCTTAAGGTGGAGGGCCTTGCGAGGGTTTCGAAAAACGCTGGAGGACGATCACGATAGCGGCCGTGGCGTTTGATGGAAGATATATGGGTTTAACTCTATGATAGAGAGGGACCGCTAGGCCACAAGCGGTCCGCTTGCATATTGTTGTTTGTATTTTTGAGGCGGGGGGGGGGGGGGCTTTTCTATTAACTTACACA
>Ga0307930_1000965_pt1 | contig 23153 bp, 15 predicted proteins | sample OrgLakmetageno46_FD_203161 | JGI IMG/M metagenome (GOLD analysis project Ga0307930, IMG submission 203161) | Saline water microbial communities from Organic Lake, Antarctica - #46 | ecosystem: Environmental > Aquatic > Non-marine Saline and Alkaline > Saline | place: Antarctica: Organic Lake...
GCACCTTGTTTGAACGTGAAGCAGAGCCCGCTGTTGAAGAAGAGCACAGCACATGTAACCCAAAAGAGGGTTGTCGAGGATCGCGAAGGGGTGCGATTCATCGTGGTGGCCAAGAATGACAAAACTTCAAACAAGTGCTTTCCCTAGATTACTCTCAAGGGCGCCTCTATCGAGCACTAGCTTCGTCAAATTACGGTTATAGTTTTTCGAATTCAAGCAGATTTATGCTGATTAGAAATCATCAATTGGAGGCTATAGATGAAGGTGAGTAATGAGTAGAGCTGCCAAAAGGCATTTCGCGCAGCCTAAATGAGCTCGTCTATCCCTAGGCAACTAGCTCGACAAGCTTGCGAAACTTCTGGTCCTATGGTATGGACCACAAGCTTCCAGCTTCCAGCAGTCCAGCAGTCCATCCAGAGCAGTGAGTGTGGGCTCTGATAGGCGGCTGATGACGACGACGATGATGTCACGCTAAATTTGGTCCAAAATGTTCCGAAAGAAACACGAGAAAAATGAGAAAAAAGTGAAGCGTGAAGAAGCAACGACAGGAAGAGCTCATAACGATGATATCATGAAAAGGCGAGGGGTATCGTGACCGCGTGACAGCAGAAGCGAGCATTAGTACTTTTGCTGTAATTTATAGCCAAGTAGCAGCATTCGTTAAAACTCGAAGCTTACTTGAATCGCTTGGGTTGGGACTTTTCAAAAATGTCTCATGATCACACTGCCTAGGAGCTAGCCATTTCATTCGACTGCATCCAAGCACGAGATCAACTCGATAAAAACTCTAGGATTACTGCAGGTAGTCTAGGCTGTGAATTTGCTGTAATCTTTGAATGATTTAACTTGATTATAGGCATATCATACCAGGCCTGTATGGAAACAAAGGTTGACGGTGGCAATTCGAAGGTTGCTGCAGGACCTACGCATTCATCGCTGCGTGAAGCCGAGGAGGCCTTTGCTGCAGCATTAGCGCTTGTGCGAGACTGCGCAGCACGCGCGAAAGCTGAATCAGTGGGCGCAGACAAAAATGATGAAGGAAATGGCTGTCCAGGTGATGCATCCCCTCCTCTGCGAGGGCCGAGCAGCACACAAGCTGAGCTACTGGCTGCTCAACAGGCCTTTGCCGCAGCTCGCGCTAGCGTGCGGGAGTGGAAGCGGCGTGGTGCTACATATAAAGCACACAGTGAGGGGAGTGCCAATGACGGTGCAACTGCCGCAGCATTACCTCCTAACCCGGCGTGGGCTTATTACCCAGCGCCAGTTGTGGAAGTGCCACGCGAGGCGAATGACCCTCGCTTCACGCACAGTTTTGACTTGACTCATAGTCATGATCGACCTGCAGCTGAAGTAGAGGCCGAAGCAAAAGCAGCCCGTGCCTTCTTCGAAGAGTGGGGCTTCGTCGTGTTTGCGAACGTGCTGAGCGCACAAGAATGCAGCGACACCTTGAGCGAAATTTGGGCTACGCTTGAGGAGCGCACGCCAGGGCTGAACCGTGAGGATGCTTCCACATATGCTTTACTGAGTCCTCAAAGGTGTCTTTTTTTTCAATTTTCCATGCTCTTTCATGCAGTCTTCGGCTGTGCAATTCTGACTTTTTTTAATTACGTTTACTTCAAATTCGATTTTATTTGAAGAAATATGTGTTACGTCTCACTATTCGCTTGTTCGATTAAAAACAGGTATGGCCTTCCTGATGAGCAAGCTGTTTTTACACCGCAAATCGTGAAAAACCGCCAGTCGCCTAATGTTTACGCTGCTCTCGATTGCATCACGCCAAAATGGTCGCCGCCTCGCGAAGATGGTGAACATGCTGGTGGTGATGTTGATGCGGCGGTCGCAGTGACTACTGGTATCGCCAGGTCTTCACCTAAGCATCCAGATGCTTCTAGCAGCCTTGCCTCATCCTACTCGGCAGCAGTTGGTGCTCGAGTTGAAGGTTCCGTAAACAGCAACAGTTTAGTGCTTTCGGCTGATCGATGGTGCCTGTACCCACCTTCCCAGGGCAACCCCGATCGACAAACGCCAAATCCGGTACAGAACACTCCACTTCCTTGGCAACCCTCTTAATTTAGTTAGCCCTTGCCGATGTGACTCAAGTGCACCAGCAGTATTGTTCGTTCGTTCAATCGTTTATTATTATTATTATTATTATTATTAATTCATCGCTACCACTGTCTTGTTTTCCCTCCCCTCGCAACAGGCTGTGCACCTTGACCTGTGCCCCTGGACATACCCTCGCGATGGCCCTCGTCGCACTCCTGCTATTGCCACCAACACTACGAGCAGCAATAGCAAGATCACTAGCAACCGTAGTGATTCTTCTCCATCTTCACCTTCACAAACTTTTCAACGCAAGCTGTCACCAGCAGCAGCTCCATCTGCAGACGCGGATACGAACGCGGACTTGCTACGGTACCACCGAGAATCCGACTTTCGAGCCGAATTTGGGCTGGTGAAAGAAGAAAACGGCCCACACCATCAGGTTCGGTGTGAAAAGGGCCCCATTTGGACAATGATAACAGATCATAAGGGCCCATTTACTACTTTTGCATTTTTCACAAACCTGTAATGCTTTCCATCTGTTTTTTCTACAGACAGACAGGAGTTGGTAACTTCATTTTCCATTTCTTATCTTTTCCATCGTGGTGTAACGGCGGCAATCGCATACAGGGTGCAATTGCTTTGGTCGACAATTTGGAGGCTGACGGCGGTACTGTGGTCGTGCCCAAATTTGCAGCGCATTTCAACGAATGGCGCAAGCACTTGGGGTCATGGGCGTCCAATCGTGTGGGGCAGAGGCGGCGCGGGTTAGCATACCAATTCAGTGACCCCAGGGACCCGATTCATGGCCTCGCGCGGAGAGTGCCCATTCGCAAGGGGAGCCTGGTGGTCTGGAACCAAACCACAGTGCACGGTAAAGATGATAAATCATAAATATTCTTCTTATGAACAGCATTTTAACTACTTCATTGAAGTCAAATTCACCTTGAATTTTCTTGATGTTCGCCTTCTATATTCATATGTGATGTTTCCATGCTTCTCACGTCTTCTTCGTGTACGTTTGCGTTTGTCAATTCATGCTAAAAACACTCCAGGTGCTTGGCCTAACCATTCGTCACAAGTGCGCTGTGCCCAGTTTGTGCGCGGACTGCGGCTTGGTGAATTTTCAGTAGCAAGGAGAAGAGCGAGAGCCAGAGCACTCAAGGAGGTTTTAGGAAAATCAGGTTTATTGGATGATTTATTGCCCCTCGGTAAGCATGTCTTTGGTTTCATCGACAAAGAAGAAGAAGTTGAAGAAGCTGATGAACAAAAAGTAGATGATGGCAAATAGAATGAAGGAGAGGAAATACACTAGCTTTGTTTTGTGATAGCAATAAACGCTAAGGGATATTAAGTAGACAGAAGGGGAAGGAGAAGTCCGAGCAGCAAAACAGCATCGCCGTATAGATATGTCCATGTGCAATACCTTTTTCTTTCTTTTCTTTTTCAGAACGACCCTATTTAAGCCGCCACAGTAGTTATATCCACCCCCTTATGGAACTCGGATTAAATTATGAATGATTTTAATTCTCCTACAACAATTCGAGTTCGGAAATTCTGGATCCATACGGCCGATGTACGTAAAATGTTGATATCCGATGGACAGTTTTGACTTAATATGTAAACAACTCCCCACGGATCCTGCAACTGGTTCGCATTTCGCTTTTGCCAGGCATTTCTATCCACCACTTGGGGGATGCGGCTCTGCACTCCGCTCTACTCGACTTCCGACGACTTCATACAGAGTTACAGTTTGGGCACTCCAGCAATGCACAGGTGCCTCGTGGAGCGAGCATCACCAGGCAATTGTTGAATGGTCACTTGGAGTTCAGAGCCGCCATTGCGACTGCAGCCTTCACCCGCTGTGCCTCCAGCTTTCGAAGGCTCGCCGCCTTTTTTACTGTCTTGCTCGTGGTGATGGTGCTGCCCGTGGTACGCGTCAACAGAACTGCCAGAGTCAGTGCTCCATCGGTTCGCCCAATGGCGTTGCGCAGCCTCAGCTCGAACAGCCGCTAAAATGTGCCTCGCATTCGGTGACGACATTGGGGTGGGATTTATGTCATCTGTTTCGGAGCAACCCTCTTGCTCGGCCCAGTATTGCAATGTGGAGAGCACTGGTGGATCCAGGCCTAGCCATGAAGCAGGCGAGACGATGCAGCCGTTGCTGCAGTTGCTGTTGTTGTTGGCCGAACTGTTGGCTGTATTTACATCCTCGCCCGTGCTCGGGTGATCGTCTACTCGAACGCTCTGACTAAAGCCTGAGGACAGCGGCTCTACAGGAAGGCTTGAGTATGCAAGGTAGCAGCAGGGGCACACCAAGAAGCCAGCCTGGTGGCGCACGGCTAGCACCACGGCTTCATCGCTCATGGACCCACACGCTTGCAGCGCGACCACGAGGTCCACTTTATTGTTGGCGTCTTGAGCGAAGGACAGCTTTTCAATGCCGCCTGCTTGAAGTGGTGCATCCTGATGATGAAGGTCCGTTGACTTTGCCAAGAGGTCCTTCGTTGTCACCTGTCAAAACAAGTAGGGGAACAATGCAGGATAAGTTCCAATCAGGCGCTCAATTATGACTTAAGGATAACGTGAGTGGCCATTGCATTATAATGTTTCGGCACGCCAAAATTGCAAAAAATACAAGGCCACGTCCGCACTCTCAATTCTGAAGCACTCTAGCTGAGGGAGAATACCCAAGTATGAGCGCTTCTAGCTCAGTAGGTAGTCGTGCATGCCTATTGAAAAAAATGTTAACTCTCATTACGCACGCGCTGTTGCACCCCTTTTTTCATGCGATTGCTCGACATCTTTCCGAAACCATCGAGGTCCTGGGCATCGACACACACACGAATGCGCGCACTGCCAAGACACAAGAATTCATGCAGCAAAACACACGCAAAAAAAAGACGCACGACAACAGTCGAAACCAAAGAAAGGAAACGCGAGTATGCAAAGTACATACGGGCTGTTGCAATTTGCGCATACGCGAATAGGCAAGCACAAACGACGCGAATCATTTCAACAACTAAGGAACTCGAAACGTAAAAACGACAAAGAACGCAAAAGACAAATAGCACGGGTAGCACATACGTGTACGACTGCGGGGCCAAAGCGAGCTTCGATGGCGGCCGCCAAGCTTTCTGCTCCGCCGCCAACCGCCAAGACACGCAGAGGTCGCAGCACCACACTTTTCACCGCTTCTTCGTCTCCTCCTTTGTGGCCAAGCGCCAGCGGTGGAGGCTGCGCCGATTTTGGAGGCAGTGCGCGAGGCGGCGAGGGCGACACTCGCTGCTGCGCCACCAGCCGCTGCAAGTCCTGGCCGTGCTGGTCTTGCCACCGCGGCCAGCCGCTCACTGGGCGCTGCTCCTGCCACCGGGGCCACCCCCCAAGCTGCTGCTGCTCGCGCTTCTCCCGCTCGCGCTTCCGCTGCGCCGCCTGCTGCAGCGCTTGCGCTCGGGCGGCGCTTGCGCTCGGGCGCGGTTGCGGGCTTCTTGCTTGGCGCGCTGACGGGCAACTTCCTGGGCTTTTGCCTGCGCTTCCTTTTGGGCCGCTTCTCGTGCTTGCTCCTGGGCTCCCGCATGTGCTTGTTGTCGAGCATGGTGAATGGTGACGTGCTCGGCGATCTGGCCCATCACCCACTCCATCTACGTGCGAGAAAAGTTGCAATTCAATGAGGTTAACCGAACACACACAGAGGTACATCGCACAATGCACAAATGATGATATGTGAGTACAAACGAATAAAACATTCCGTCAGCACCTATGGATTTTTCTGAGGGCCATAACAAGAGCTACCATGGTGAATGTTGCGCTTGGCGCAGCCAATATCATTCCTCTTAGAGGCCTCGTCCAATTCACTAGGCAAAACTGCTGTCGCCACCGGCAAGGTAGATTGACAAGCAGGCTGAGCCGGTGGTGGCGGAGCAGTTTCGACTGGTTGAACAGGCCAGCGGGTTGCAAGGCGCGCCAGATCAGCCGGAATCGGCGCGTTACCAGTAATGAATGCGTTGTTACCGAAACTATTCATAACAAGATTTACTTCTAGAGAAGTTCCTCCGTGGTCACCATCATCCCTCTCCTTGATGTCCTTGACAACTTCACGCGATGAGCATTCACCGGTGTGTTGTTCTGAAGTATTCTGAGCGCAGCAAACGCGTAGCATTATGTATTCAGCAGCGAAATCAATAGGATGATAAGGCTTCGAGGTATTTCTTTGATAGCACTTGCTGCACTGAAAGAGCTATTGACGTCGTCTCTGAACAATCTGCTGATGTTGTGTGAAGTGTCAAAAGTCCACACAGGTGTTGTTCGAAAGATTGAGATAAACTCAACGTCAAGTTGACAAAATTGCTGTCTTCTACTCTGTCAACAGAATGGAGACAGTATACGATGTTAACAAGAATCCACAGCAATCGTGTACCCTTCGACCAATGCTTCGACAGTCTATGCACAATGGACGTTGACAGCCTCGGTAAATATTCTGTTTGGGGTGACACGTTACATTCAAGCTTCATGCAGATGTCTAACAAGATGTTCGATCATTTTTTTTGACATCATCATGATGTGTTCATCCAACAAAGTCCATGCATGGGTCCATGTTCAACTTCCGCTCTAACATAGTACTGTCCACTGCTTTTTCTTCAGCATGTTTTTCTGTTTTTGTTTGAAAGACAGGCCGACAGGCCCCGAGGGGCCGGAATTAGAAGGCTAACAGGAAGAGATCAAAGGCTAAGCAGCTCATACTAAACCTAGGAAGCATAACAGGTGCACATGCCTGAGTGACCATTGAAGTAATGGTAGCGATCCAAAATGGCACGCCCCTCCGTGCTCTGAGGGTGCTGCTCCAAAGATGAGTTTCCGCCCGCAGAGGAGGGGACTACAACAAAGTATCTCAGGCGATCCAGAGGAAAAGTTGCCCATCCCCGAGCGATAGCGTGACCCCATTTGCGTGCGAACTGCTTTATGAACAAGGCTTTGGCTTCCAAAAAGCGAATGTTTTAGGGTGCCGTGTGTTTCCGGCCGTGCGGTGCGTTCAGTATAATACACAGTTCCCATGGCAGGTGCAGTTGATGTTCCCGTGTTCCTTCTCGCCGTTGATGTATTAGTTTAAGGGGACGTGTTTCTCTAAAAATATGCGGCCCTGTCCAAAATCCGGCCCCTCTGGGCCTGTGGCCTGTGTCAAAATTATCTCGGGCGTGTGTGCCTGATTAGCTTCTTAGTTCTTTCTCCTTTGTATTTTATCTCTACCTGTTAGCCTCCTAAGTACAGCCCCCCGGGTTTAAATTTGCACATGCGAAATGCATGCCAGAGGGCTTAATCTAGCGGATTTCCTCCGAACAAGCCGGCTGGGTCTGAGTGCCTAATGCGCATCGCGCTCTATCTAATAGCACTTCACGGGATCGATCAGCGAGTCGGTTATTATCACGCTCGGACTCACATGCTATCCGAGTATTTGAGGGGCTGGGGGGCTCTCACCGCGCATCCTGAACCGCCCTCCTCTCTTCTTCAAGTCCTCGGTCTTGCCCACCCCAACCAATGTGATACCTCAATCCATCGAGGAGCTGCGAGCCTGGGTGCAATGGGAAGAACACAGATTTGGAGTTACCTACCCGCCTATCCCAGAGCGATTTTGCGGTCTACTGCCGAGTCCTCGAGTATATCCAGAGGGAGAGGGGAGAGAGGAGCGCCAGTGCCAGTGCCAACTGGACTAGACAAGACGCATATTTATAGATAAAGCCCAAGCAGCCTTCTAATTTACTCCAATATAGATAACCAACCCCAGAACACAGAACGCAGAACAGGAGCGTTCTCTCTTCACTGCAGAAACAGACACAGGGGCATCTTTGGTCTGGTTTGACAGGGAGCAGGGAGAGATTAAAAGTAAAGCAGCTCAAACTAGGAAGTGAATTAGGCACACATTCCCGAGTGGACACGAGTGTGATAATAGTGGTCGAAAGTTGGTCTGGTTTCGGATTCTTTTTATGAACAGTTCTAGTTTCTTCTCACTTCTCACCACACTTCCCTCTTACAAAATGTCGCCATTTAGCATTCAGATCAGTATTTTTAATCGGCCTAGTTCGAGTTTGGAATTCTAAATTTTAAATTATCTCGAACTGCCGTTTTTCTTCTTTTTTTTGAAAGGCCCTTTACCTTTACTCCTTACATGTTCATTTGCAACTTCACTTCATTGCGTTTTATGAACTTACTCTAGGTTTCTCTCAATTCAAGCTTGGTTTTCAAACTTTTAGGTTAAAATGCCCGCACGTGCACGTCTCGAGTATTAGCTGAGTGCCATTTCCAATTGCGAATCCAAGCATTTGCGTAATCCTTAAGGAAATTCTTTTAACTCTCCCACTCCAATCATTCCAATGGGGAATTCGTTATTCAAATTCCGGATTGCCGCCCGACGAAATGAAGTCCAATCGGGCCTTCGCGATGTCGGCCGTTTTCTTGTAGTCCTTCACCTGCGGGCGTGCCGGCTTCTGCGCAGCGCCACCTTTCACCTCGGGCCCCGGCTGAAACCCACCACTAAATTTGTCGTCCGACGACGTGTTGATGCCCTTGAGAATGGCCAGCATTTCCGCTTCAGCCGCCGCGTCGGCCGCACTCATCGCCGGCTTCACCGTTTTCTTGCTGCTTCCCGGAGCATTATCGCCCGCTGCGTCGTTGCGCTTTCCCTTGGCGCCCGGCAAGAAGTCCATGAGTTTGCGCTTTCGCGCCGCCAAGATGCGCTCTTTGCGGCGCGCAGCCTCCGCAGGGTCTTCCACCATCTTGTTGACGGAGCCACCGAGCATGGCCTGCTCTTTGAGGGCTTCGGCGGCCACCGATTCCGGGCGCGCGCGTTTCGCCACCGAGGCCCGGGTCAAGGTGCGGTGGAGCTCCTGGCGCTTGAAGCGCATGTCCAACATGGCGTTTTGGACTTTCACCAGGGCGGCTGCGGCGCCCGCGTCGGTGGGCATGCGAGGCTTGCCGGAAGCCTTCGCCGCGGCGTCCTTGCGGGCTTCGTCCTCGGCAATGAGCTGGTTGCGCTCCATGGCCGCCATTCGGGCCGCGCGCATCTTGGTGAGCACCCGCGGATCGTTCACGGACCCTCCGCGGCGTTCGATGCGCGCTGCGTTAGCCGCATTCATATCGCCCTCCGCTTGGTTGCCGAGCTCTTCGTCGTTCAGCGAGCGGCCTTGGTTGCGCTCCAGCTTGAAGAGGCGCATGCCGTTCACCGTGGAGTCTTCGGGGGCCTCGCGCGCAGCGGCGCCCATTCCCAGCGTGTATGCCCCCTGCACGTAGCCCTGGCCGTAGGTGCCATTTTCCAGGGCTTTCTTGTTGCGCTCGGCTTGCATGATCAGGGCGCCCCGCTTGCCCTTTTCGTCGCCCCTTTGAATGCCCTCCACCTCGGTCATGTCCGCCCACTCCGCGCTGGCTTCCGCGTACAAGGGGTTGCCGGAGGTCGAAAAGTCGCAGGGGCGCGTCGGGCGCTGGTCGTTGCGGCGCAGCAAGCGCAAGTGGCGCAAACCCACCGGGCCGGGCGCAGTGCCGATGTAGGCGGAGAGCGGGTCCGCGCTGCAGTTGCTAGACCCCACGAACCACTCCACGTCATCAGCTTCGTTCATTGGAATCGAGTGGAACCCCTGCATGAGGACACAGTAAAGAAGTTAACAGCCGGAAGGAAATGTAAGGACAAGATGATAAAGACTTGATTGCAAATATTTTTAAAAAAACTCGAGCACGAGAAGATCGGCCACACAAAAATGTGCGGACTTCAGTCTGGCGAAGGGCGAAAGAGGAGACTATGTCTTCAAACAGACAGACAAAGCAAACCCAACCTGGTCAGTAAATTGCGCGTCCAAGTGGTCGAGGTCTTCGCTCAATTCCGTTAGAACTTGCGACAACCGGTCCCCCAGGGAGCCGTCCTTCTCGTCCTCCATGGCCTGCGCCAAGAAGGTGGGGGCCGAGAGGGCGCCGTCGGGCCCCTTGAGGAGGGGGAAACGGTCCATGATCCGAGCCAGCCCCACGCGAAGCTTGAGCACACTCCAGAACGGGTCCACGTCAACCTGATGAAATAACGGGGGATGGGTTGTGCATGGAAAGAGTTTGAAGAGGTAAACTTCAATTGCATTCCCTGCAATGTTTGCAATTTGTTTTTTTTTCTAAATACATGGCGCACACACATACGAGACTAGCACAATCGCGCACGCCATACATAGACACAACATAACGTGTGTATAACAATCAGCCCGCACACCTTGGCGGACATCTTGATGTTCCAGAGGCGCACGCAGACTTCCGCCCGTTTCTCGCCCTCCCGCAGAGGTTTGCCCGTGGGCACCTGCAGCACTCCCATCACCAGGGTCTTGATCTCCTTCAGAATCGACTGCGCCACGTTCTTCAACGAGGTGCCCAGCTGCAACTTCTTGGGCGGCGGAGGGTCGAGCTCCTCGGGGGTGCACAGCGTCAAGCTCATGATGGTGTTGGGCCAGTCGACCTTGGAAGGCCTCTCCATGGCCAGCTCGTTCGACCCAAACACTTTGGACGGGTGCAACAAGCCCGGCAGCTCAGCGTCCTTGTCCCCAACCGAAAGCGCAAGCTCAATCTCCGTGGCGGAGCGGAACCGCAGCAGCGCGGGCACCGGCGCGCACGCCATGTACGCGGGAAAATGCAAGTCCAGGTCCCACGTCGGCATCTCTGCTTCGGCCTTGGCCTGCCCCAGCATCGTTTTGCTCGAGGCTTGGCGGGCGAGCCGGCCCGCGGCAATCGTCGGCTCTTCATCAGTAGCCTCCGCGAGGGTCGCGCTGCCGCCACCGCGGTTGTACGCCGTCCAGCGCAGGATCAAACCGTCGGGCCCACCTAAATGGCCTTCCGGCAACAGCTTCAACCAACCCTCGGTGGGGTCGCCACGGGCAGTCGCGGGGGCAGTGATCCGGAACACGGCCACCACCGTGGCTGCAGGGTCGATGCTGTTGGGCAGAGGTAGTGAACCTCGCCAGCCACCAGACACCAAATGCTCCAGGGTCTTGGTCTTGGACTTGGACGCCTTTTGGGCCAATTTCTTGTCCTTTTCTTCCAACTTGCGCTTGGTGATCACGTTGGTCTTGGGCGCAAAGGACATGGCGGCCGCTTCAGCCTCTTCGGCCGCGGCTTTCTCTGCGGCCTTCGCTGCCAGCATAGCGTTGCGGTTCTTGCCCGCTTCGTACATGCGGTTCACCGCTTCGCTGCGGCTCGGGCTGGTGCCCCGTTTCTCCTTGAAGGAAGCGGACGAGTCCGTCCGCCCACCGCGCACGCTCGGGCCGCTGCTCGTGCTGCCGGGGCGGCTGCTGCTGCCGCCCCGCACGGGCGCCGTCACCCGCGGCGACTTGTCGCGCGTCGACGACGGCGACGAGGCAGCGGCGCCTCCACCGCCGGTGGTGCGGCGAGCGCTGGGGCCGCCTCCAACGCTAGTCTTCTTGGCGCCCAATTTGGGCTTCGCGGCGCGCTCTGCCGCGAAAGCAACCACCGTTTCGCTGGCGGCAAGCACTTCGACCGCGATGGACTTGTCGGAAAGAGATTCCGCGTCTGCCTTGAGCCGACTGAGGAAAGGGAGAGGGCAGAGTGTGAGGGAAGGATTGGACAGGATTGGACCGAGTTGAGTTGTAGCCGTCAAGGCAGGGATGATGAATTCGTGGTAATAAGGGGTACTGTGGAATGAATAGCAATAGTGGCTGAGATAACTAAACGAAATATTGAAATGTTCTAATGAATTAGCATACCGAACGCCTTGGATGGGTACTGCAGCGCCGAACTCCTTCTTGACTTCATCGAGAAACCATGCAATGGTCTTGCCGGCCGGCACTTTTACCTCCGCATGAGTTAGAGATTCAGGGTACTCGCGCCGCGCCTTGGTGTCCAGAATGACATTCACCTGCCACCAACGAATCGAACACGCACAGCACGCGGTTAACACCATCGTCATAAGGCCACAAAGGCTTGCCACAGAAGTGGTTCAACTCACTCGGCACAGGATACAGCGGAACAAGTGGCAGTATGCAGAGACATATCAGGACGATATACAACCTTGATTTCGCTGCCAGCAGCCACAGGGCGTTTGGAAGCAGCTGCTGCTTTCTGGCGGCCCGGGCTCGGGCGTCGTGCTGGGCCGGTGCTCATGATGTCTGAGAAAGGCGCCTGAGGATGCAGTCCTCGTGTCGCGTTGTAGCGTGGAGCGGCAATCGTACGATGATCGATGATTGGTTTGATGCTTTCACGTGTCAAGCAAAAACCAAAGAAAAATGCCGCCCGTAAACTGGTTCATAATAGATCAACGTAGTTTGATGTCTTATGTCGCCACGACCAAAAAGTGCCTACCAAGGATTTTTGTCCTTCCGTCCTTCCGTCCTTCCGTCACATCACAGACACAAAAAACCCTTGCGTGCTTGTTCTGACACCTTGTCACGTCACTGACATCAACCATGTTCTGACACCTTGCCACGTCACTGAAATCAACTACGAACTACGTTGATCGTGGCGTGGCGGCGCGCACGCCGCTGCAGTTTTGAAATGTTTACGCACTTACGGTACAACGTTATTACGTCATCTCTTCTTCGTTCTCATTATCAACTGGAAGGAAATTTCTGAGCGCGGCGTGATTCGATTCACAGGAGCTTCCAGCTTAGTCAGGTGGCCCAAGACAGCACTGACCAATTGCTTGTGCTGCGACGCTCAGCAGTCGTTCAGAATTTCCACCGAGTAAAGTCGTTACGCAGGAGAATGCGCCTCGCAGCTGCACTGGTATTCAGTATCATGGCTAATCTCGCGTCTGGGTTCCGACCAGCTTCGATTGCTCAAGGCGTTCGGCAGGCAGGAGCTGTCCGACCTACCCAAGCGTCGCTGTACAGTCAGTTTGTATCCGGAGCTCGCACTGCTCTCGGTGCTGGCCCGCTCTGCCCTCTTCTACCCGAAGTTGACGCAGAGCTGGCTGAAAGCACTGCGATTTTTGCCATGGGATGATTTTGGGGCCCCCAACACAAGTTCGACTTCGAGCCGGGCATCCTAGCCACAGTCGTTGGCTACTCAGGATCCCATGAAGAGGGGGCAAAAGATCCTACGTATCAAAACGTACAGGTATCGAGCTTTACGCCAGATGCATAATAAATGTCTGAAAGTCTAGGCTCGTTCTCTACGCACGTGGGCAACCCATGATAACAACTCTTCTGCTGTTGCCCCGTAGGACTTCGCGGAGTCCATCCGGGTACGCTACGACCCGGCCATCTTGAGCTACGCAGACGTGCTCAGAATGTTCGGTAACTTCCACCGCCCTGCTCCGCGTGCGTTCACCGGGACGCAGTACCGGAGCGCCATCTTTTGGCACAATGAAGAGCAGAAGGAGGCTGCCCTGGCGTGGCGCCGCAACAATGCACTCACGGACGGCGGGGCTATTGACCAGAGCGTGGCCATTGAAGCCGCCCGAGACTTCTACAAGGCGGAAGAATACCACCAAAAGTACATGGCGAAAGCTTCAAGATAAACTTGGGAAGTTACCATTTTGGTGGGGAGGCTGTCTGTCTTGGGCTCAACTCACGACAAAAATGCAAGGGCCATGTGAACCTACTCGCTTCAACGGATGATGGCATAGCGTGAGCACACAACAAAATGAATCTTATCATAGAAGAATTGTGTGCTCCCATTGCCTGAATGTTTGGCGCTTGTTGTTCTTGGCCTTCGGTATTTAGTTCCTGAGTAGGACTTCGGGTTATGGATTTATAAAATATGAAGTAGAAGTAGAATTATGATACAAACCCGCACCGGATAACGCTGATATATAACTGGTAGTAGCCTAAGGAAAGTGCTGTAGCGCAATTGGCCATTCAAATGATTTACCTCGATGTGCACCCTTTATCATTATTCCTGATTGGCCCTTTTTACTTCGCCGTTCTTTGAATCTTTGGTCTTCGTGCATTTATAAATTTTGAGTTCCGAGGGCGGCTCGGTAGCTCGGTACGTATATCCTCGAAGCCTGCTATAAGATAAGGCCAGGACAATCAAAATCATCTCCGGCTAGTAAGCGCACATATGAATAAGTCCTTGCTCAGCAACAAATCGTGGTTTATTTGCCCTTAAGTTTAGCGAGAGCGGCTCTCGCTTGCTCCAGCAATTGCCCATCCACGCCCAAGGTGCGTTTGGCTTCGTCTAACGCGTTCATCAAGGCCGGGATTTTGTTCTTGCTGATGGCCAGCCTCAGGCGGTCTTCCATGGCATCGCTCATGCGCTTCAAGATTACTTTCACAGCGTCGAAGCCCGAGTAGTCGGCGAAGCCTGAGAAGTCAATGCCCTTGCCGTCGGGCCGCAAACTCCCGGCAAACGTCTTGTGCAGCTCGCCGGACTTGACCCACTTACACATGCCGTCCACCACCTGCACCACGAAGCAAGGAAGACGCCAGCCACCACGGAAAAATATGTATGAGAGAAGATCCATATAGGGCGAAGACAAAGAGTGAAAAGAACCACAAACAACGTCTAAGAAGTCGAAAAGAAACATTTAAAGGACACGAATAACCAATTCGTTGCTCAGCCATGAATGCTCCTTCAGTTTCGATTCGTTGGCATTTCCCTTCTTCCAAGCCCACTCTTCACACCCGCACCTTTTTCCTGCGCACGTCCATGCCAAATATACGGTAAAAGTCTTCGACCGGGCGCACGGGGCCGAGGCCGTATTTTTCTTCGTCTTTGTGGTCCCACGACTTGGGGTCAATGTTTGGCGCCATTTTGATAATCGCCACCATGCGCCGCATCGCCTTGGTTTAGACCAATCGTGATCACGAGGATTGAGAGTGAAAAAAATAACGGCAAAAAAGAAAAAACAAACCAGCGCCAGCGGTTACAACTGAAATACTACGCAGCACATGACACAAACATTCTTATCAGCTCTCCCATGTCCTTCCTCAACACAACTGTTACCGCTGAAGGGTCGTTGGCGCCCCTGTTTTCCCAAAAGCTGTGCACTCCGCGGCGCCTCGCAGAATTGACCGCGTACTCGTGGAAAATGACCTGGCGATTGAGGGCAAGATGAAGAAGATGAAGATGAAATGCGTAAGCCACATTCGCAAGAAGTGCAAGAAATAAGCAGCGGTGGCAGCGGGTAGGCCATTCCAAATCAACGTGAACGGAAAAGGGCCATATCAACGATGCGTGCGTAATTTGGGTTAGAAAATTGCTCTTTGAGCATGCATCTCTGTAGTTTGCTATCCATTTATTAAAATATATATACCGAAGTGTGAGGCGCGTATAAGTCGTAACCGAAAGTCCAGGCCCGAATCCCAATGCTGATTTCCTCGCCCTGAAAGAGCATCGGCAAGCAACAGTCGTACGGCACCCTGTTTGAACGGAAGGAAGAGGCAAGAAGAGAAGAATGGGCTAGTCAAAGACAACCCACGCATGAGTACGGGAACTACACATCTTTGCATCAAAACAATCGAGCCACTGCCGAGAATAAGTGCGCGCACGGGAGGCACACACACATGACAAGCAAGCAAGCAAGCAAGCCAACACACTCACGCTCACCTTGTAACGAAATGGCCTCGGCTAAAGGACATCCCCGCGGCCCAGAAAGGCTGAAGCATGGGGGTGTCCTGCATCACGGCAACCTCTTCCGGCTGCGCTAAGTGCCGCAAGTGGGAGGTCTGACCGCCACCTATTTGGAAGGGAGGTGCACATGTGTAAGCTTCCGGGAACTGTTTAAGCATACGAATTGACTGCCATCTCGAGACTGAACAGAATTTACAGTGGGGATTCAGTCACTCCTACCTTCGAAGTGGCTGTTGCACATGATGGGCCTGGTCTTTCGCTTGGAGTGGCCATCAGGAGTAATGCTTCCCTATAATTTTGGAGTCAAAAAGGAATTTGGGCGTGCTTATCTTCATTGAAAGAATTGGTTTGCAACAAGATAAAATAACGCACAAGTGCACAAATGAATTGCTGTGGTGAAGAAATCCTACGGCACGTTTCGACTTCTACGGTGAGAGACTCTTCCAATTATACAAACACAATCACTGCAACAGGGTTTTCGTATGGGAAAGTAGAGAAGCACTTCTATACCTGCACGTCGGTCAAATAGGTGGACAGCACGGCCATGTCGTTTTTGGTTTCGAAAAACTGCGAAATCATGAGCAAGTCCCAGTCCTGAATGAAGGTCACGTGGGCGTCTAATTGCATCGCATACGTTTCGCCACGGTACCTTCAGAAGGTTCAAAAGGGAGTGAGAGCGATTGTGTGTGTGTGTGTGAATGTCTTTGGTGCTAAGGGTGATTGAAAAAGGCTTATAACATAAAACAACACAGCGGTGCGATATACACCCTATTCTTCCTTTCAAATTTTGACTTGCGTCCAGCCACCTTCTCACACCTTCCACTCGTCCACCATCTTTTTACGTGCATTTCTCTTTTTCCTTTCCCCTCTCCGCACTCACATCCGATCTCCCACGTGGCGTGCAAACACCGGCCCGGTCGCATCCAATGAATTGACTTTGAACAAGCGGATTTGGCTGCCGCGGGCGCAGATCGCCTGGCTAGGGTCTTCTTCGCAAGTCTTGTGCGGTTCCGTGCAGCCAGGTTCGTCGCCGTCGACCGCGTTTTGCTCCACGGCAGCGACCACGACTCGTGCGGGGTGCGCCGCGCGCGACAAAGCTGAGGTGATGGTGTCGCGGCACTGTGCGATGAAAATGAAACCGCGAGAAAGAGAAAAGCAGGCCCAAAGATAACGGAAATGACCAAAAAAAGAATACAGACTATGCAAAAAGCGCAAGAGATCTACGCCAAAACTTCGCGAAAATGCAATTATGGTAGAAAATTAAATCAAAACCACACCTGAAAGTCCCGGTAGCTGGCCACCATGAGGAAAATCGTGGGTTGGCCCTCCACGTCGTAGCCGGTGTCGTCGAGGTCCACGCCCTTCGGCGGCACCCAAAAGGGGGGCAGTTTCGCTTCTCCGTGCACGGCGCGCCAGGGGGGCTGCGCGTCGTAGGAAACTTGGTCCCAGCCCACGGTACCGTGGCCGTAGCCGCCCCAGGCGCCGCCAAACCCGACGTGGGCGAGTGGCGACGACAAGGACTCGGCCAAGGGCGACAGCGAGGCAACCTTAGGGGCTGCTACGGCAGCTGTTGCGGCTGCTGCGTCACTGGCTGCGTCAGCGATAGGAGCTGGCTCAGGCACAGTGAAACTCCTGGGAGCAGCAGGCGCCGCAGGTGCCGCAGGCGCCTCGGCAACGAAGGAGGCGTGCGAAGGAGGAGCGCGCTCCGGTGGGGGAGTAGCAGCTGCGGCAGCTTTCGCAGCAGCGCCGAAGTCATGCCTGCAGGAAAGAGAGAATTGAAGATAGCCAACCAAGTTTTTTTTTCAAGATTTACTTCATTGACAGATGTAAAGATGGCAAGAGTGGGGAGAGATGCTGCGGCATAGCCACATGAGACCTATCGTAAGTTCCCTTCTCTACTTATGTCTATGCTCTCTGTCTGTTTTGCACGATGCTACTCACCCCATCGCTGCATGATCGGCCACTGTGGCGTCATCGTGCGGCGGCAGCGCATCATGGTCTAGCGTTGTTCTATCGGCGCCTCGCAGCCGCCTGCTCGCTGCCTCTTCGGCCTGGAGCAAGCGAGCGCGCACTGCCGAGGCCTCCGCCTCCAAAATCTTGCCCGCCATCAGCTCCGTGCGCTGCAGAGCTGACACACCAGCAGGCACCTGCTGTTGAGCCATGTTCGAAAAGAGCGCTAAGCCCATGAAAAGCCATACGAGCGCCGTGCCAAGCATGCAGCTGGTGATGAGGCGCAGCGTGCTGCATCCGCTCCTGTTGTCGCCAGGCCGTCTAGGAGGCGGCATGGCTCCTCAACAGTAGCTGGCGCCTAGTAGGTGAAGAGCGAGAGCGCGTTAGCATGATTGCCTTGCTAGAAAAATCATGGATAGCTAGAGCTGTAGTCAAATCAAAATAGACATGCTAGATTAGAGACGCCTGGTATCCTGTTATCCTACTACTGTAGTAAAGCTATCTCAGGTCACATATTCCATATGAATTGACATCAATCTTCGGAATGAGTGAACAAATATGCACGTTGTTTGCGCGCCTATTTTGCTCTCAATGACCTCTCTTCGTAGGAGTAGAGAGCTTGTGCCCAGTAATCGAGGGGCCCAACGAGTCTAAGAAAAATTGCGACACCGCGACGCGAGTAATTTTAGCCACGACAGATGACAGATGACAGACGACAGGCGACGGACGACAAAGATTTGGCACGTGGCTTACAGGGAGGATAATTAACGGCAAAAATGTTTGTATCGTAGTTTTTACGTGTTTTTATTGTGGTTATCTCAACGAATCACGAATCAGTGTATCTTTTACCTCGGCGATGCAATAACCTCCACAATCTCATCAATTACCTTCACAAACCAAACAAAACTTGGAATCTTTCACAACATTTTTGAACATTGAGTCCTTCCGCTGTATCTTAGCTTATTATAAGCTACGAAAAACACAACACCTTCCCGGTCATTGAGGATGTAAGCAACAAAGCGTGCCGTCATCCTGCTCCTTTCGAATTCATCGAAAAGAATAACAAAAATTGTCAATGTCTCGCTCTGATAGGATGCACTAATATTCGGCTAATATCATTTTTGCCTTTGCTATGTAATTGTTCCTCTGCAGAGTCTGCTGCAGTAGTGCCACGTAGAAAATTGAGATGATGAAAAAGTCCGGTTCAGCGCGCATTTCTCCACGTCTCTCGCCTCGCAGCCCTGACAAAAATGGTCCTTTCGCTGCCGACGGTAGTGATGCAAAATCTAGTGCGTCTGCTCCGAATACGCTATCTACCTTTGGTCGGAACCTGTTCAACTTGAAGGCCATGAGTGAACACTGCGGGAAAGAAGTGGCTGACCGATTCCAAGCAGCTTTGGTGGATGGGGCGAAAACGTCAGAGGAAGACTCCAAAGCTATCGAGGCTGGCCTCTTTAACTGGTGCTCCGCCAAGAATTGCACCAGTTATGCGCACTGGTAAGAACGAATCTTCGGCTTGTCTAACTAACCACTATAGAAACTTCAACGTAGCTCATTTGATACAACCCTGAGATGATTCACCCTCAATTTCTTTTCACAAGACTTCTACTCAACCAAGAAAAGAACAAATTATGCTCTGTATCGGTGGTGAGTGCTGTCACTAGCTAATATTCTTACTTTGACTGCACCTGCACTTGTCTTCGGACTTATTCCAGACGACCCAATCGGCTCATTTCCTCTCTTCCAATATCGTGTAACCCAAAACGCATTTGTGGGACCTTTGTGTGTTCTTGCCAGGTTCTTTCCGATACGCGGCGGCGGCGGCAACCTCGGCAGCACCGCTGGCATGAAGCACGACGCCTTCCTGGACCCGGACTGGGGCGCCCCTGGCATCGTAGGCATGAAGCCCTTCAAGGCCACCATGCCCAAGGGCCGCCTCTTCACCGGGGAGTCCGACGGCTCCTCCTTCCCCAACGGCGGCCTCCGGGTCACTCACCAAGCGGCGGCGTTCACGTCCTGGGACCGAGGCTCCCCGCCTTTCATCTATGGCAACACCTGCTACGTCCCGTGCGCGTTCGTGACCCACTACGGGGCTGCGATCGACGACAAGACGCCACTGCTCCGAGCTCAGGACGCCATCAACCGCGAGGGCAAGCGGTTGCTAAAGAATATGGGCGGCTATGAGGATGTGAAGCAAGTGGTGTCGTACCTCGGCTGGGAGCAAGAGTTTTTCGTGATCTCCAAGGAGAACTACCTCAAGCGCCCGGACTTGCGCGCGTGTGGCCGCACTTTGATGGGCAAAGCGTCGACCAAGGGGCAACAAATGGACCTCAACTACTTTGCGGCCATGCCACCTACGGTAAAAGCGTGCATGGAAGAGATTCAAGCCGAGCTCATCAAAATTGGCTGCCCGCTCACCGTGTTTCACAACGAAGTTGCGCCTGGGCAGCACGAAATTTCGCCTTTCTTCACGGTCACCAACATCTCGTCGGATCTGAACCAGATTTCGATGCAAATGTGCGCCGACGTGGCGGCTCGGCACGATTTGGTGATTCTGTTCCACGAGAAGCCTTTCGCGGGCATCAACGGCAGCGGCAAGCACAACAACTGGTCGGTGGGCACCGACACCAACATCAACTTCTTCCATCCAGGCAAGACTGAAAAGCAGTCCACGCTTTTCGCGGCTGCGTTAGCAGCTTTGACTTATGCGTTGAACCAGCACAACGTAGTGATTCGCAACTCGGTGGCCAACGCAGGGAACGACCACCGCCTAGGGGCCCAAGAAGCGCCCCCTGCGATCATTTCGCTCTACCCGGGTACCACTTTCGAGGCCAAGATCAAGGAGATCATTGCTGGAGGCGAGCTGCACGGCTACTACGCCGGAGGCACGATGCTTGACGCGAAATGCGACAATTTGCAAGCCATTGAAGCAGGCCGCGAAGACCGCAACCGCACGGCGCCTTTCCCTTTTTGTGGCAACCGCTTCGAGTTCCGGGCCGTGGGCTCGTCGCAAAACTGCGCGTTTCCCATGGCGCTCGTCGACACGTGCTTTGCCGACGGCCTTCGTGCGCTCTCGGAGCTCCTGGAGGGTGGCACTACCCTGCGCGACGCGTGCGCTCAGATTTTCCAAGAAAACGAGCGCGTGATCTTCACCGGCAACGGCTACTCGGCGGAATGGCCCATCGAAGCCGAGAAGCGAGGCTTGCCCAACTTGAAGGACAGCGTAGAAGCGGCCGGCGCGTTTGCGAGCGCGGAAACCAAGGCACTGTTTTCCCGGATGGGCGTGCTTTCAGAAGCCGAAGTTGACAGCCGAGCGGAAATGCTCTTCGAGAACTACAGCGCGGTGATTGAGATTGAGGCCAAGACGCTGCTGGACATGTTGCATACAGGTGTTGAAGCGGCACTGGAGGAAGACCTTGCTGCTTACAGCGACAAGTCCTCAACCAGGTACACCAAGCGCAAGACCGCTTATGATGCCGTTTCGGTGGAAGCCGATAAACTCGAGGCTGCCCTAGGTGACGTGCCCCAAGGCGACGTCCAGAAGGAAGCCTCTTACTACGCCTACACCATCAAGCCGATGCTTGGCACGGTGCGAGCGGCGTGCGATTCTGCAGAGGGCTTAGTGAAGAAGGCCTTATGGCCGTACCCGGACTACACCGACGTGTGTTACGGCCACCATTTCGACCAGCCCAAGACAAAAGCCTAATTAGGGCGTGCTTCTCTTTCCTCTCCCTGCCCTTATTATTTTCTGTCATTTTCTACACTGTACACTCCAAGCAATCCTTGGTTGCATGGTGCGATTGCCCATGTCCATATCTGGGCTCATGAGGACATGTCTTGACTAAGCCAAGCATTAGAATTTACCGATTTATGCAACGATTTCGGCAATTGTTACTCCATCTGCGATAGAAATTATCGACTTTGCATTTTGCGCTTCATAGACGCCATCGCGCAGATTCTTTTTCCAAAATGAGGTAGTAGAGAGTAGAGGGCCTTGAAACTTTTAAAACTCGAAACTAGAAACGCGGGGGGGGAGGTACTGAAAGCGGAAATCACGAAGTCGACACGGCCAAGGCCCAGACACCCAGGGCCAATCAAATTCAAAATTTCCAAACCAAATCAGAATCAGGAGAAGTAGCGGAGTGGAAGTAGCCGGCTCTAAGCTATAAGACTAAACAGAACTTCAAACGGGCAAAATTGCGACCTGGTAGAAAACTCGGCTTCATCACCTGAAATGCGGGTATACAGAAAGTGGATTAAAAAGAAAAAGCTGTACTGTTCTACCTGGACAGAGGACTGTCAGCTGCGATTTCATCGTCGTATTTGTTGTTGTTTTTGTTGTATTTTTTTGGATTGTACGGTATTCCCAAGGGTCGGAACTTGGACGTTTCCGAAGTCCGAGTTAGGTAGTGAGACGGAGTGGCCAGGAATCTTCGGCTCAAGCCACGAGTGAGCCCCGAGCGGCCTCTTCATGCTTCACCCGAATGCCGAGTGGGGGAGTGGAGGAGTGCGAGGCCTTTGACGCAGAGAACCGAGTTCCGAGCGAGCGAGGATTGAACTGGGGACTCGCTCGTATCTCGGAGGACTCACTCGGACCCAGCCAAGCGTGCTCCTACTGCAGCCGGTCACTGCGTTCGCGTCGATAATTTTCTTAAAAGACGACGGGCGTTACATACTACTTGCGTGTAAGATAAAGGTTTCGTAATTGTGTTCTTTTCCGGTGTTTTTCCGATGAGGATTTGGTTTAGTAAATGTCACCGAGGAGGAACCCGTGTTTTTGGTACATGCTGGTTACATATTTAGATTAAAGCAGTGCATTAGGGGACCAGTGTAGGGCAGGGTATAATATTTGATATGGCGGCACTGATAGATAATACCAACAGATACCACCTACCACACCACTACCTAATTCCCATATGAACCCCAATAACTCTATGGTACTAGGATATGATATTATATGTGGTATCATTTACCATATCCGCCATCTCACTTGGTGTCAACTTGGTTCTCTGGGCCGGACTGAATGCCTATTAAGCACTTGTGTGCTATGGTTAGATTAAAGTGGCCTTTTGAGTCTAGACTACAATGACCCCGGTATTTTAGCACAAGCCACGACCACCCACGATGGGTGGTGGTGGTGTGTCCCCACGGGCGATCTGTGTAGCATCCGGCGTTTCTGGGATTCGACCGCCATCCTGAATTAATATTATAACCCCAATTGCAAAGAAACATCAACAAATATCAGGGAGCTGCGTATTGATACAATGTTCATATTTTTCTCTAGCGAACTCTGCAGGTGGATTCTCGGAAGCAGGCACAGCGGCACAGAATCCTTCGGGGAGGAAGGGTTCTCAGCAAGAAAGAATGGACTCAGTCACACGGAACTCGGAGGGCAGAGAGGGCGCAGTTGGACCAAGGCTTCGACCAAGGTGGGTATCTTTTTGCTTGGACTCTCGGTAGGCCTTACAAAAATACGTCAAATATTTGACCCAAATACGTCAGTCGAACTCGAACTCGAACTAATACAAACCCAAATGGCACAGAAGCCAATGCTGCGGGCAGAAGTGGGAATGCGCGTGCGTTGCGCAAACAAAGCAAGTGCGGAATGATTC
>Ga0307930_1000966_pt1 | contig 23149 bp, 22 predicted proteins | sample OrgLakmetageno46_FD_203161 | JGI IMG/M metagenome (GOLD analysis project Ga0307930, IMG submission 203161) | Saline water microbial communities from Organic Lake, Antarctica - #46 | ecosystem: Environmental > Aquatic > Non-marine Saline and Alkaline > Saline | place: Antarctica: Organic Lake...
TGTCCTTCTCGCTGACCGGGCCAACCGGGCCCAGCGCGGTCTCGGCGATTGCAGGCGTGCACCTCAAACAGATTGCCCAAGCCGGCACTGGCGGGCCCACTGCCACGGCCGGGTTCCTGCGCATGGGCGGGGTAAACCATGATGCGGGCGCGGTGACCGTGCCGAGCGTTGCGCCAACCCCGGTGTATTCCAGTTGGGCGCTCAATCCAGCGGGGGCAGCTGCGTGGACCAGTGCCACGCTGCCAACGGAAGTTGGGATCGTGCCGGCATGAGCCCGCGCCGCTCCGGGCAAGGCCATGTCCGCATGCCCGACGCCGAGTTCGAGGCGCTGTTGGCCCGCGCCGCCCAGCAGGGCGCGCGCCGCGCGCTGGCCGATGTCGGGCTCAACGGCAAGGACGCTGCACTCGATATCCGCGACCTGCGCTCCTTGCTCGATTGCATTCGCTTTGTACCCCGCACGGCCGTCCAGACATCCGTGCACCTCATCACCACAGGCGTGATCCTGGCACTGCTGGCCGGGATTGCCGTGAAGCTCAAAATCTTCGGTGGCGGTCCTTAGAGACGCGCGTCCGTTAGTTCAACCGCCAAATTCAGTCCCACACCCCGAGCCCCTGCGAGGGGCTGCGATAGTAATTCCAATGGAGGATACCATGAACCCTACGAGATATGCGCAAAAGTTGGTGACGCTTGATCAGGCGGCGGTTTGAAGGTGGCGGATCCCATCGCGGAACTCAATCCCCTGGATGATCTCGGGCAGGCGGTTTTGGCCGTCGAGCTTGCGCCATTTTTTCTGCGCCGAGATCATCAGCTTGAAGGCCATGGCCAGACCGGTCTCCCGGCTGAGACATCCCTTGGTGCGCTTCGTGCGGTGCCGGACGGTCGCGAATGTGCTCTCGATAGGGTTTGACGTCCGGATATGCTTCCAGTGTTCCGCCGGATAGCCGTAGAAGGTCAGCAGGGCATCCCGGTCCTTGACCAGCTTGGCGACCGCCTTGTCCCATTTCACGCCGTAAGTTTCGACGAAGAAATTGAAGGCTGCGTTGGCCTTGGCTTTTGTCTCAGCCTGCCGGATATCGTGCAGATGACCCTTGGCCTTGGCCTGCACGGATTTCGGCATCGCGTTCAGCACGTTCATGGTCTTGTGGACCCAACAGCGTTGCTCTCGCGTCGTGGCGAACACCTCGCGCAGGGCTGTCCAGAACCCCATGGCCCCATCGCCCCATCGCCCCCTCTTGGGCAGATTTGCGTTGCAAATCGCCTGCCGGGCAATGGATGGCCAGCTTCGGATCCTGCTTCAGGCCACGCCGCTTAAGATCAAGCAGCAGCTCGCGCCAACTTTGTGTGCTCTCACGGAAGCCGTCGGTCATGGCCAGCAGTTCCTTGCGACCATATTCGTCCGCGCCCACAACCACCAGAACACATTGTTTTTCCTCAGCCATTCGCGGTTTGAAGTAGACACCGTCTGCCCAGATGTAAAGAAACCGCCGTGAGCCAAGATCACGTTTCTGCCAAGCCTCGTAGTCCTGCCACCAATCGGCTTTCAGGCCCGTGACGGTCTTGGCGGATAGACCCTTGGCATTCGGGCCCAGCAGCGCTTCAAGCGCCTCGGTAAAATCGCCCGTAGACACGCCCTTGAGGTAAAGCCACGGCAGCAGTTCTTCGATCGATTTCGCTTTGCGCAGATAACGCGGCAGGATGCTGGGCGTGAAGGTGATCTTGTCGCCGTTAGCACCCCGATCCCGCACGCGCGGCACCTTCACGGGCACAGGACCAATGCCGGTCATTACCTCGCGCTCAGGCAGGTGACCATGACGGACCAAGCGTGCCCGCCCATCCTAAAGTCTTTCTCCGGAAAACGCGGCCATCAGCGTGGCCAGTTCGGCGTGGACCGCCTGTTCGATTAACTTGCGCGCGCCATCGCGGATAACATCGGTGAATGGGTCGGCGCTAAATCCTGATGGATCGGGAAGTTGGGTGATGGTATTCTCTTGCATGTGGCATATCCCTTTCTCGATAGAGAATTGACGGCGACTCGACACCGCCATGATATGCCGCCCCTCAGGGCATCACCAACTTTCTCGCGTTTCTCGCCCTACCTTCTACGCCCACTGGCGCAATGTGCCCGAGCAAGCCTGGCGCTGGCGCAACTTCTCGCCTGCAGAGATCGCCTGTCGCGGTACCGACAAGCTGCTGGTCAACGAACCCGCGCTCGACAAACTGCAGGCGCTACGTGACCTCCTCGGCAAACCTCTGATCCTCCGCTCGGCCTATCGCAGCCCAGAGCACAACCGCGCTGAGGAAGGGGCCCCAAAGTCCAAACACATGAACGGAGCGGCCTTCGATATCGCCATGGAGAACCACGACCCAGTCGTTTTCGAGGCGGCGGCGCGGGAGGTCGGCTTCCTCGGGTTTGGCTTTTATCCACGCTCGGGCTTCATCCATGTCGATCTGGGGCCAGACCGGTGGTGGGGCACGCGCTTTGCCGTCCGGGCCAGCGCCTTCGCCGCAGAAAAGCCCCACGCCCGTGAGGTGCTTGCAGGCAGCCGCACCCTGAAGGGTGGCGGGGCCGCCGGGGTGGCAACCCTCGGGGCCGCAGGCGTTGAGGTGGCCCAAGGCGTGCTTGCCGAGGCGCAAGGGGCAATCCTGCCGCTGGTGCCCTATCTCGACACCCTGCGCTGGGTGTTCATCGCGGTGGCCCTCGCCGGTGTTGGCGTGACGATCTACGCCCGGTTTGATGATTGGCGCAGGGGGCAACGATGATCGCGACGTTTTTAGGTGGGATTGTCGCCAGCCCTTGGGCGCGGGCAGCGCTGCGCTACGGCACGATCGCGGCTGCCGTCCTGTTGTTCTTACTGTCGATGCGCCGCGCCGGAGAGCGCACCGGGCGGCTCGCCGAGCGCCTCGCAACCACGGAGAAAGCCAATGAAGCACAACGCAGAATGCTGGAGGCAGCGGCGCGCCGTCCTCGTAATCGCGGCGAGCTGGTTGACCGGCTGCGCGACGGTGGGTTTTGAAACAGGCGGGCCGGGCGTGTGTCCGCCGGTCGTGGCGTACACTCGGGAGGCCCAAGCGCAGGCAGCCAAGGAACTGGCGTTGTTGCCAGATGGATCAGTCGTTGTTGAGATGATGGGGGATTTTGCTGTCATTCGGGAGCAGGCGCGGGCGTGTGGTTTTTCGTGATCTTTATGCAATTTCCGCGAAATCGGTTGTCATCACGGGATTGCTGAAAAAGCTCGGTTCAGCTCCTCGCCCGTGTAATATGCAACAGCCTCAGATCACCATCCTATATCGTCCCAGCCCCTCAATTGCTGCGCGTCCGATATGACAGCGTTCGCCGATGGCCAGTATCGGCAGTATCGGTTCCAAAGATCCGGTTGCCACCAAAACTCCTGTCATGGTTTTGTGGCGTCGTTGCTGGAACTTCCGGTTGGGGCTGAAATACGAGTCGCGAACCAGGCTGGACTGCTGGTAATCCAGTCCGCCGATCAACCCCGCCAGACTTCGGGCATGGCCAGGGGATAGAGCCAGCCCCTGCCAGCGTGCCAGCTCGTTAACGCGACGCAGCAGGCGCGACAGTGGGCTGGGTTAGTGTCTGAACTCAGGGCTTATGGGTCCAAATAGGTCAGTTTGATAAGAGAGAGTTTCTGGATCATCGTCACCACCAAGGAGTGGAACATGAGACAGTTGACCAAAAGTCCCAGCGAGAATATCGTCAAAGATATCAAATGCGTAACCATTGTCCGGCAGCACGTGTTTAGCATGTGTGGGAGGGGCGTAAGCAGTATTCGTCCGAAGAGAAGATCCGAATCGTTCTGGACGGCTTCCGTGGCGAGGATAGCACCGCTTAGCTGTGCCATCGTAAGGGTATCTCGCGGGGCAACTATTACAAGTGGTCGAAGGACTGCATGGAAGCAGCGGCTGGCGAACGATACGGCGCGTGCTGCCACGAATGACGAGGTCAAGGATCTGCGCCGCGAAGCCCGTGATCTGAAGGAGGTCGTGGCGGAGATCGACGCGGTAGTCGTTCGGGGCGATCGCCAGAATTTAGGCCACGCGAAGCACTGCGTGCGCCCCGATGTTTTAAGCCTATAGGTTGATCGGAGTTGCCAAGGTTCGTTTAAATTCCGCGATTAACTTATCAAATTCTTGGTGCCCGAGCCGCGACGATCCCGGCGCAGCTTTCCGTCGATCATGACCAACTTAACTGTGTTGACAGACTCCACGAAGACCGACAAATCACCAAGAGGATCGCCATCCACCAAGATGAGGTCCGCAAGCGCACCGGGTATGATCTGACCCAATTCGCCCGCACGCTGCACAATCTCAGCATTGATCGACGTGGCCGAGCGCAGGACATCCACGGGGGCTTGCACTTGTCCGCGCAATAGCAATTCCCGCCCTTGCGTCTGCAAGAAAATGTCACCGTGCAGATCACAGCCCAAACCGAGGTTCACACCAGCATGCACACAAGCCTCGATCGCTTCCAGCGTGCGTTTGTTGACATCTCTCACCTTCTGAGTCGCAGAGGCCGGAAGCCCAAGTGCCGCTGCGTTCTCGGCAATTAATCTGCCGGCAGACAGCGTCGGCACAACGAACGTGCCAGCTTTGGCAATTATTTTAGCCGTCTCAGTCTCGATCAGACTGCCATGCTCAATCGTGCGAACGCCCAACGCCACGCACCGTCGCGCGCCCTCATCTGTATGGCAATGGGCCATAACGTAGGATCCGCGTCGCGAGGCTTCCTCCACCGCGACGAGGATTTCGGCATCGGTGAAATGTGGCATCTCCAAAGGCGCAAGCTCAGTCGAGACGCCGCCTGAAAGGAAAATCTTGATCTGCGTAGCGCCTTGCCGAAACCTTTGGCGCACGGCTTTGCGCATCTCCTCTGTGCCATCGACGGCTTCGCAGATAACGCCTGCATATTCCCCACAGCCGCACAGATCCATTTCTCCGCGCCTGCGCATATCGCCGTGACCTCCGGTTTGCGTAAGCGCCTTGCCAGGATAGAAAAACCGTGGTCCGTCAATCAAGCCTGCATCCAAGGCTTGTGCCAAGCCCACGTCACCACCGCCTGCGTCGCGGATCGTAGTATAGCCTCGGTCCACAGCCCCTGTGAGAAGACGCACGGCATGGGAAGCCAGTAACGCGGGGTGCATGCGGTCTGTGCCATAGAAATCATAGCTTGGCGTGTTTGCATGGTAATGCGCGTCGATCAGGCCGGGCATCAGGAACAGACCATCGCAATCAATTCTGTGGGCCTCGCCGGAATACGTCAAATCTGATCCGGCCTCTCGGATGCGCGCGCCCTCTACTACGACGGAGGCGTTCTCTATAGCCTCATCAGACAGGCCGTCCCAAAGTCGCGCGTTGTGAAGGACGGTAACGAATGTTTTATCTGCGGTCATATCGACATCCTTCCCAACCGATCGAGTAGCGCCGCGCCGGTGCGGACACCGTCATGAAACAGGGAAATCTCTAGGTTTTCATTCGGTGCGTGGTTGGCCTCATCCGCATTGGCATATGGAGTGACGAAGGCCGGCAACCCCAGGATCTTGGTGAAGGCATAATCCGGCAGGCTGCCGCCAACGCTTGGGTAGATATAGGGCTCAACCCCGCGCGCCATTCGCACCGCGTCTATGATGGCTGGAGCGAATGGATTATCAAGCGGTGTGCGCGAAGGCAGCATCCCGCTGGTGGCCATGATCACCTCGACCTCGCCCTTGGGTCCATACTTTTCGACATGGGCGCGGACGCAACTCACGGCCTGCTCCGGCGTCATGTCGGGCACCAGTCGGATATCGCATTTCGCAATCGCCTCAGATGGAAGCACAGTCTTCGTGCCCGGCCCGCCGTAGCCGCCGTGGATGCCGTTTATGGTAAGGGTCGGGTGGAACATCACCCGGTCATGGAATGGACGGTCGGCAGGCGCGTCCAATCGACCAAGCCCCATGTCCTTGAGGTATCCGAGAATATCGACAGGCAGCGCCTCGGCGGCGGCGCGTTCGGCGTTGGAGGGCGGACGGATCGGGTCATGCAAACCGTCGATGGTAATTCGACCATCGGCGTCCTTCATCGTCCCCAAAAGATGCACCAGCGTCCAAAGCGCGTTTGGCATCGTGCCGCCATGATTGCCGGAATGAGCATCGGTGCGGCCTGTCTTCACCTTCAATTCAAACCCAGCCATTCCGCGCACACCGAAGGTCACGATGGGCCTGCCTGAGGGATGCAGCGGACCGTCCGCTGTTACCACCAGATCTGCCTTCAGGCGCTCGGCATTGGCGGCCACGAATTCTGCAATCCGGGGTGAGCCAATCTCTTCTTCCCCCTCCAGAAGAAAGATTACGTTACAGGGGAGTTTCCCCGTGACCGCAAGGTGGGCTTCCAGCGCTAAAAGTTGCGCAAAATGCTGGCCCTTGTTGTCCCCTATCCCGCGCGCGTAGATCCTTCCGTCACGGATGGTCGGCTCGAACGGTGGACTGATCCAAGCCTCCAACGGATCTGGGGGCTGAACGTCGTAGTGACCGTAAAGCAAGACCGTCGGCTTGCCGGGAGCCTCGCACCGATGACCCAGAACCATAGGATGGCCGGATGTTGACACTGCGTCTGCTTCAAACCCCAAGCCTGTCAGATGCTCAACAAGCATTGCGGCCACTTCACGGATGCCGATGTTATGGGCGCTGATCGAGGGGTGACGCACATACTCCATCACGCGGGCCAAATTGTCGTCGCGGTGGGCCTCAATGTAATCGAAGACGGCGGCCAACGTGTCGGAAATTTTAATGTCATCGGTCATGCGATAGCCTTAATCAAAAGGATTGCGCCAGACGCCTGCAACGTCCCTGACCAGCCCGGCGCGATTAGGGTGGTGGTGTCGAGCTGGGTCACGATGGCGGGACCGTCGATGACCGCGCCGGCACCCAAGGTCGCACGATTATAGAGCGGCACGTTTTCCCGGCCAGATGGCAAAGAAACGAGTACGTATTCGACAGCGTCTGGCGCGCGCGCCGGTGCCAGCGTGGTCGGAGCTGGAGTTTGCATGACGGCGCGTGCCTCGATCCGTAGGGTGACAAGTTCGATGGGGGCGCTCAATTCAAAGCCATAAAGGGCGCGGTGGGCTGTAACGAAACCATCTTCCAGAGCCTCAACCGTGTCAGCCCATGGAATGGTCAACTCATTGCCCTGGCCCGCATAACGCATCAGGGCTGCGCGGTTAGTTTGCCGATCAAACTCCTCCACGCCCTCAGCGTCGAACCACGCGTTTGCATCTGCCTCAAGTTCTGCGCATAGACGCTCCGCTTGCGGCATATCGGCGGCTCCGGCACGGGGGCGTGCACGACTGAATTCCGACTTCAGGTCCGCCGCCATAAGCCCATCCGCACACAAGATACCGGGCGCAGGTACAATTAGTACTCTGCGGGTGCCGATCAGATCGGCAAGCGCGCACCCATGAAGCGGACCAGCACCACCAAACGGTAGAAGCGTGAAATCACGCGGATCGAAACCGCGTTCGACGGACACAACGCGTAGCGCGCCGACCATCTTGTTGTCAGCAATGGCAAGAATACCACGGGCTGCGTCCTCAACAGCGATGCCGAGGGGCTTGGCTACGCCGTCTTCAAGCGCACGACGTGCTGCCACCACGTCAAGGGACATCTGCCCGCCTAAAAGACGTGCGGGCAAATGCCCAAGCACCACGTGCGCATCGGTCACGGTCGCCTCAAGCCCACCACGACCATAAGCTGCAGGTCCCGGTGTAGCGCCCGCACTTTCTGGCCCAACGGTCAAAACACCATCGGAAACGCACGCAATTGACCCGCCGCCTGCGCCGATTGTCACCATATCGACCATTGGCAGCGGGAGGGGCCAGTCGCCGACCTGTCCCTGTTGTGTAAGCCCAATCTCACCGCCTGAAATCAGGCAAATGTCGGCGCTCGTCCCACCTATATCTACAGTCAAAATATCAGCAATTCCACAAGCTGCCGCCGCAGACCTTGCGCCCACCACACCAGCCGCTGGTCCAGATAAAGCAGTGAGGGCGGGGGCTGAACGGATTTTTTCCGCCCCCGCGACGCCGCCATTCGATTGCATCAACAGAAGTGGCGCAAGGACGCCTGCAGCCTTTAGCTTATCCTCGATCCGACCTACATATTTCGTGACCCCTGGCATTACGATGGCGTTCAGGACCGCTGCCAACGTGCGCTCATACTCACGTACAACGGGCAAGACATCCGAGGATGCCGTAATCGCGATACCGGGCAAGGCGGCGCGCAAGATCTCAGCGGCGCGGCGCTCATGATCTGGGTTGGCGAAGGAGTGGAGTAGGCAGATTGCCACAGCATCTACATCCATTTCGCGCAGGGCCTCGGCGGCGGCGGTGACGCTATCCTCATCCAAGGCTTGGCTCACGATGCCACCCGGCAGGACCCGTTCTGTGACCTCAACGATGCGCGAGGCGGGCACCGGGCGCTCAGGCTTGATCCAGTTATAGAGGTTAGCGGCGCGCGGGATATCTTGGCGTCCGATCCCAAGTACATGCCGGAAGCCGCGCGTCGTCACCAAAGCTGCCCGTGCGCCTTTGCCCTCCAAGATCATGTTGGTGGCGACCGTCGTACCATGCAGCACCTGCCGCAGATCGCCGGGTTCGGCACCCGCCGCCTCCAGCGCCAATCGCAGGCCGGTCAAAAACGCCTCTGACGGGTCATCGGGGCGAGATGGGGTTTTGACGCGCCAGACCTGACCAGTCGCAGTGTTGGCAAGGGCGACATCCGTAAATGTGCCGCCAATATCCACAGCGAGTGTCAGGGCTGGGCCATGTGCGTGTTCTGCACCATCAAAGGACATCGAGATACTCCTTGCGGTGGAAGGGTTTAATGGCCGGTCGGATTGCTCTTAACCGGGCAGTCTCGGCCTCATTTACAGATCTGCCAATCACAGCTATCCCGTATTCACGCACGGCTGCTTCAGGGCTGACAAGTCCTGCAAGGACATCTTCCAGGACACTTGCAGGTAGGCGATCGAAGGGGTGCCCATAGCCACCACCGCCGCCCGTCTCGATGCGAACCACGTCGCCTTTCTTGAGCATCGTTCCGTCTGATAAAGGCGGCAAAATCCGTTCATCGGCGGTACCAGGATTCACCACAATGCGTCCCGGTGCGCCGGACTTTCCTCCGTTAATCCCCCAAGGTGGGTTCTCTACGCCATCAATGCGGATGCCTAACATCGCGCTATCTGCGAGTATCTCGTATTCGCGCAGGATCCCCACGCCACCACGGAAGGCTCCCGGCCCACCACTGTCCTTCACCATACCATAGGTCCGAAAAGAGACGGGATAGCCAAGCTCAGTGAACTCGATAGGGTAGTTTTCCTGAGCCACAAAATAGACAGCGTCCATGCCATCGGCAAAAGCGCGCCCGCCGTAGCCGACGCCAATGCCGTCTGCCAGAAGGAACGGGGTCGCTGTTCCGTCTTCCGCTGTGTAGCTTCCGCGGATTAATGCCACGACATAAGCCGCCTGAGCCGCGGGAGCCTGCCCGCCTGCCACGTTGACCAAGCCATTCAACGTTGCCAGCACTCGCATCATCGTCAGTCCGCGCATTCCTAAAGGGGCAGGCCATTTCGGCTTTACCAGTGACCCTTCGCGCAGTCGCACCTCGTCAAGCGCAAGAGGGCCGCCCGCATTGCAAACCTGACCCGGCTCACCGCCGAGATAAAACAGCCCCAACGCCATACCGGGAATAGAGCGGTTCATCAGAAGATTTACGGGACCAGTGGCCTGATCGTCGGTCTCGGTCGCGTCAAAGATGAACCGATCTTCGCCGTCCAGGCTCGTTTCGCGGATGATCGCGAACCGCAGGTGGAACGGCCCGTTGCCATGGCCGTCGCTGTCGATGGCATCTGTGAACCGATGCGTGCCGTAGTCGAACGTCTCAGACAGCTTGCGCCGCACAAGGCGGCGCGTCCGGTCGAGAAGCTGTGCAAGCGCATCTTCAAGCACCGTACTGCCGAACCGATCTGATGCCTCTGCCATGCGTTGCGTGCCAAGACGCACGCTGGCCATCAAAGCGCTCATGTCACCCTCACTTTGCGTTGGAAAGCGGGAGTTTCTGTGGAAAATCGCAAGCGTCGCCTCGTTCACAACGCCGGCGTCGATCAGCTTGGTGGGAGGGATGATGATCCCCTCCTGCCAGATCTCGGTCGCATCTGGGCTGATGGAGCCGGGGCGCATGCCGCCAATGTCGGCGAAGTGTGCCCACGACATCACGAATGCCACACGTTGTCCGTTGTGGAAAACCGGAGCCAGTAAAACTTGATCGTTGGAATGGCTCACCGCACCGTAAGACCCGTAGCAATCATTATACCAGTAAAGATCGCCTTCCCGCATTGTCTCAATCGGGAAATGCTCAAACACCGGTGTGGTGATGTCACCAAAGATTGGCACCATCGACCCCACAGCCATCACACCATCGCGGTCGAAAATAGCGGTGTAAAAGTCCTTTTTCTCACGGATGAACGCAGAGATTGCGGTACGCTCAATCAGCGCCTCCATCTCGCTTTGTGCGGCCTGAATGGCACCTTGAATAATCTCAAGCGTGATCGGATCACAGGTCGAGGCGGCGGAGGTGTATGGATCAGGGGCGTGGGTCATGGGTCACGTCTCCAGGTCAAAGAGGTGGCAGTGGACAATGCGGTTTTGAATGCGCGTGGGGCTGGGCGCCTCTACCGTGCAACGGTCAAAGGCCTTTGGACACCGGTCGCGGAAGGTGCAGCCCGATGGTGGATTGCGCGGATCCGGGGCACCGCGCCCGATAGGCAGCGGCGCGTGGCTTTGGTCGGGGTGCGGGACAGGCACGGCAGCGACAAGCGCCTGAGTATAAGGATGCAGAGGATTGGCCACGATGTCTTCCGTCGGGCCATCTTCCACGATCCGCCCGAGGTACATAACAATTGTGCGTTCGCAGACATAGCGCACGAGGGCCAGATCATGGCTGATATAAATCGCCGTTATGCCTGTTTTGGCGCGCACCTCGCGAAATACGTTCAGCACACCTGCGCGCACCGACACATCCAGCATTGAGACTGGCTCGTCCGCAACGATAAACTCCGGCTCGAGGATCAGAGCGCGCGCCATCACGATCCGCTGGAGTTGCCCACCAGACAACTGGTGCGGATACCGACCCATGAACTGCGCAGCATCGCCAAGCTTCACCAGCGCCATCGCGCGCAGGATACGCTCCTCATGCTCCGCCTTCGGTATTAGGGCATTATCAAGGGGTTCGGCCAAGACATCACGAATGGAAAAGCGAGGGTTCAGCGCCTCAAACGGGTTCTGAAAGATCAGTTGTACACGGCTGCGAAAACGTTTCAGCGCGGCTCCCGTCAGCGTGCTTACATCTTCGCCGTCAAATTCCACCCGGCCGCCGGTTGCCTTGTCCAACCGCACCAGCATCCGTCCTGTCGAGGTCTTGCCGCAGCCACTTTCGCCGAGGAGACCAACGCTTTCACCCCGGCGCAGCTCAAATGTGACCCCGTCGACGGCTTTTACGACGGTTGCGCTGCCTCGCAGTTGCGCCAGAGTCCCGCCGATAGGGAAGTGCAGCTCAGCCGCGTCAAGCCGCACCAATGGGGGATCAGTATCGTTCATGCCGGCACCTCCCAAGTTTCGGATGCCATGGCGCGTTTGCGTAAGGTTTCCGCCTCAGCGATGCGGTGACAAGCAGCAAGATGATCGCCCTCATAGGACTGGAGGACTGGCACGTCCGTCTGGCATCGCGCCTCAACAAACGGACAGCGCGGGGCAAATCGGCATCCTGGCGGCGGGTTAGCCAAATCGGGTGGCGACCCTTCAATAGGCGTCAACTCTCCTGCAGCACTGGCCAGATCGGGAAAGGCATTGCGCAATCCCATGGTGTAGGGATGGGCGGGCGCAGTAAGCGTAGCTGCCATCGGCCCGGTTTCGACCACGCGGCCCGCGTACATCACCACCACGCGGTCGCAGACGTATGCCACCACGGAAATATCATGGGTAACAAGGATCACAGAGATCCCTAGCCGCTCCCTCAATTCGCGCAATTGGTCAAGGATTTGACGCTGCACGATAACATCAAGCGCCGTTACAGGCTCATCCGCGATGATCAGTTTCGGATCAAGCGCCAAAGCCAATGCAATCGCCACACGCTGACGCATACCGCCCGAGAACTGGTGTGGGTAATCGCCAAGGCGATTGGTCTCTATCCCGACCCATTCAAACAACTCTTCCGACCGGGTGCGTGCTGCCCTGCGACCCATCCCACCGCGACGGATCAGAACCTCGGCAAGCTGAGAGCCGACGGTATAGACCGGGTCAAGGGAATTCATCGCCGATTGTGGAATGAACGCGATTTCGCGCCAGCGCAGGCCGTTCATGGCGCGTTCCGACAGTCCCACAATATCCTCTCCGCAAAACACCGCCTGCCCACCTGCGATCCGGGCGTTGGACGCAAGAACCCGCGTGAGGGACCGGGCAAGTGTGGTCTTGCCGCACCCGCTTTCGCCGACAAGCCCCACTATGCTACCTGGCTGCACATCGAAAGTTGCGCCTTCAACGGCAATCGTGTCGTGGGTGCCCACCCGGTAGGCAATGCTGAGGTCTTTGAGGCATAAGAGTGGTTCGGTCATCGGTCTAACTTTGGAAAAAGGATCTGCTCGTATCCACGTGTGATGAAGAACCCGGCTGAGACGATCAGGATGATGAGAATGCCCGGCGGCACGAACCAGTAGTATGATCCTTTTGACAGCGCCTGAGACGCATAGGCGTCCTGGAGCATGTAACCCCAACTGATCGAGTCTGGATCGCCAAACCCAAGGAAGCTGATCGAGGCCTCTGTCAGGATCGCCCATCCAATTGCGATGGACCCATAGAGGAAGGACAGCGGCAGGACATTGGGCACGATATGGCGCAAGATGATCTTGAAGTCAGATGAGCCGGACACGCGGGCTGCCTCCACATATACGCGGTTTCGCAATGTCAGCGTCTGGCTTCGGATCACCCTGCCCGTATCGCGCCACAGCACCAACGCCATGGCAATCACGACGTTCCAGATCGACGGCTCCAGAAACGCGGCAAGCACAATCACGAAGGGCAGGAACGGAATACCGAAGGCGACGTCTGCCAGCCGCATCAGGATCATGTCGACCCATCCGCCGAAATATCCGGCGACGACACCCACAACGGAGCCAATAAGCGCTACCATGAAAGCCGCCGTCAGTCCGATCAAAAGGGCAGATCGTGCGCCCCAGACGATTTGCGAAAACACATCCCGGCCGAGGGTGGTTGTGCCCAAGAGATATCCATCAACGCCGGGTCTCAGATCCGCTGCAATGGTGAATTCCGAGGTGAAGAGGATCTCGTTCGGGTCGTGTGTGGCAATTTGCGGTGCGAAGATCGCCATCACGATGAAGAACGCATAAATGGCCAGACCAATGATCGCGAGCGGATCATGCAGCGGCAGGCGGATCGAACCAAGCGCGCGGCGCAACCTCGTAAACCGACCGGGTGATTTTCCGACAGGGGTCAGTGCATCACTCATGAGTCACCCGCGGATCGAGTGCGGCATAAAGCAAATCCGCGACCAGGTTCATCAGGATCACCACCAACGCGATCATCAGAAAGGCACCTTGTGCCAAGGGGTAATCCGCCGTTTGCACGGCACGCACCAGCTCGCGCCCGAGGCCAGGCCAAGAGAACACCGTTTCCACGATGACATTGCCTTGGATCTGGTAGCCCACCGCAATGGCGAAAGAAGTCATAACGGGTAACAGCGCGTTGCGCGCGGCGTGGCGTATCACCACAGTGAACGTCGACAAACCCTTGATCCGCGCCATGGTCACGAAATCTTCGCGCATGACATCCATCATGTTAGACCTCATCAGCAAAAGCGGCAGTCCTTGACTGTAGATTGCCAAAGTCAGGACCGGCAGCGTCATGTGCCACCAGAAATCGGCGGACGTATAAAGCGCCCACATCGTATCGTATTCCGCGCCCGGTGCTCGCGTACCGCCTGCGGGAAACCAGCCCATGCCGAAGCTGAATACCGCCAGCAAAAGCATACCAAGCCAGAATTCAGGCATCGCTCGGGTTGTCAGGACTAATGGCACTCCAATTTGCTCAACGACCGAGCCGCGTTTCCACGCCAGATAGGCACCTGCAAAAACGCCAAACACATAGGCCAATATCAGAGAGCTAAACGTCAGGATCAGCGTGTTCGGCAAAAGGGCCAGCACCCGTTCTGCGACAGGTTGCCGGTAAAAGAAGCTTTCCCCCAGATCGCCCTGAAGCAGATTGCCGAGATAAATGAAGTATTGACGCCAAAGTGGCTGATCGAGGCCGAAACGGGCCATCAGCTCAGCCTGTTGCTCGGGCGTGAAATTCGGGTCGATGTAGGCTGCCAGCGGGCTGCCAGGCATCAACCGAAACATGAAGAATAGGATGGTGATCACCGCCAACAGCACGAATGCCGTTTGCAATAAACGCCCGCCGATGACGGTGATCGCCTTCATTTTAGGCCTCGCGACTGTTGTTGGATGACGCTCACTTATTCACCCAACGTCTCAGCTATGCCGTCGGGGTAGTTCAAGCGGCCATCGACCACTGCATAGCCCGCGTCAGCTAGCATTTGCTGCGCCAACTCAACGCCAGCTTCCATGCCTTCAATAGTGGTCTCATTGTGCCAGAACGCCAGCGCTGGAGAGACGACGGAGTTTGACGGAACAGCATACCCACGGAATGCAGCGCCCACGATCAGACGACGATCAACTGAAGCCGACAGTGCGCGCCGAAACGCGGGGTCGTTGAACGGTGGACGACGGTGATTGAAGGCGACATAGCGAAACCCAATATCTACGGTGGAAACCGCAGTCAGGTCTGGATTTTCATCTGCAGCTGCCACCACAACAGTGGGATCGCCGGGGAAGTCGGAGAGGAAGTTGATCTCGCCCGAGCGGAGCATACCAAGCGCCGCTTCAACGTTTGGTACAATCCGCAGGATCCAGCGATCCGCATTTGGAGCCGCCCAATGCTTGGCGTTGGCTTCCAGCACAACCTCTTCGTTCAGTGTCCAACTGCCGAAGCGATAGGGACCAGATCCAATCGGCACGTCTTCCCGATAAGATTCGGCATTCGTCTCCAGCGTCAACTGCTCCGCTATCACCGGCTCCCAGATATGCATCGGGATCAGGTTGATCTTGGCCAAACTGGCCGTCAGGAACGGAGCAGATGGTTCCGTCAGGGTGAACGTGATGTCCATACCGTCGATGGTCATATCCGCGATGCCAGTCACAAAGGGGCCATACATCGGTGCTTCGCCTGATCCCGCAGCCTCGAATGAGAACACGACGTCGTCAGGCGTGACGGGCATGCCATCATGCCACATCATGTCATCGCGCAGCGTGACGGTGATGGTCGTATCGTCGATCCACTCGTAGCTTTCCGCCGCCCAGGCCTGTGGCAAACCATCGGGTCCAATGCGCATCAGGCGGTCATAGACCAGTTCGGTGATCCAGCTATCGGTGCCGCCGGAGATATAGAGCGGGTTGATCGCGGTCACGTTGTCCGACGAGTTCAGGATGATGTCCGTGATGTCGCCTAACGGCTCCATCTGGAGGTAGCTCCAGGTGTTGCGGATGCCGATGCCAGATTGATCCACCACCGTTGCCGCGTCCCAGACAGTGTTGTTGTACGCATACGTCGATTGCGGGTGCGCCAGCATCATGTTGGGTTGATCTTCAACTAACAGGGCCTGTGCCGCCCGCACAATGTCACGCCGAGCGTCTGGGTCCAGTGTGACGCGTTGCTGTTCAACCAGCGCATCATAATCCGGGTTATTATAGCCGATGAAGTTGAACCCCTGCTCTGCCGTTGTGGAGTGGAACAGGTTGAAGATAATCTCATCTGGGTCAGAGCGTTCGGGGCGGCCAACCATTTGCCAAGCCGTCGTGTCCCAGTCTTCACGGCTGAACCAGATCTCCTGTATCATCTGCTCCCACGGCATAACCTGGACGTTCACGTCCAGCCCTAGCCTGCGCCATTCCTGGGCGATCAGCTGGGTAAACTGGAACTCGGAAGGCTGAGAAGTCTGCGGTCGTGTGACGATGTTGATCGTCCTAATTTCTTCAGCCACCGCAGGCGTCAACACGGTCGCAGACAGTATTGCTGACAGCACTGTAGTTCTTAATAGCAGTATCATTGTGGTTCTCCTGATGGTGTTCAGTGGACGACGTTGTATGTGCACGGGTTTAAGCGACGCGCATTTCAGAGGCGGTTTTACCCGCCTTCATCTTCGCTGGGGTGGGCCATGCTTTTTTGGAATGGGCCAACCCCATAGATATCAACATTTCTGCATGTTTCACGGCGGTGCGTCCCGCATTAACGACGGGAACGCCAACTTCAGCGCTGATCTCGTCCCCCATGTCGAGGAACGACATAGTCATGCAGCCAAACAACAAGGCGTCGGCGCGGTCCTGCTCAACGCAAATGCGCGCGACGTCGATCAAACGCCGCTTTGTCGCTTCGGGGTCCTTCATCAGATCAAGAACTGGGATATTGGTCGGGCGGACTGACGCCAGTTTCGCATGGACGCCAGCGTGGATGGCAAGCATCTCCTGCCCAGCGATCAGACTGTCAAAAATCGTCAGCACACTGAATTTGTGGCCAAGGCCTGCCGCAAGGAGCATGGCGCTTTCACATGGGCCAATCACGGGCATCGAAACCAGTTCTCGCGCAGCCTCGATCCCAGGATCCCCGAAGCAGCCAATGATCGCCGCGTCAAAACCTTTAGCTTCACACTCCATAATCAGATCTAGCGTAGGTGGGATTGCCAGCATTTCTTCATAGGCAGATTCGATCGAGAGCGGTCCGGTTGGCACATCGATGACCGACACTTCGGTGTCCTCAAACGCCCAGCTGTTCATCAACGCTTCACGGCGCTGCATCTCCGCACGGCCCATTGGGCCCTTCGACATCGGCCCTGGAACAACATATGCAATTTTCATCTCGCCCCCTCTAAAGAAGTGTGTTTTAATGAGTGAAACGCGGTATCAAAAATGATTATGCGGTAAATTTTACGTAAAGCAAGCCTGTCATAAAATAAGTAGAGAGAAAAATGTCTGAACCACGGACCTACACCATCGCTGCCGTTGACCGCGCACTGTGCGTATTGGAGGCCTTGGCAGGCCACCCAAAGCAAGGCGCAACAGAACTTGCTACCAGTTTGGGCCTCACCAAAACCATTGTCTTTCGGCTGCTGTCGACGCTTGAGGGTAGGGGATTTGTGGTTCGTGACAATGAAAAGGCAGTCTACTCACTCGGGTATCGAATCGGGGTGCTGGGGGAGCAGGCGGGGGCGCAGAACACGCTAATTGCCGCCGCCCGTCCGGTGATGGAGCGTTTGCGCGATGATACGACGGAAACCATTAACCTTATTCTGCGCGAGGGACTTAAATCACTGGTTCTCACTACACTGCCTGGGCATCACGCTATGCGAATCTTCGCAAATGCTGGTCGTTACGGCCCGCTGCATGCCGGGGGTGGCTCCATGTTGTTGCTCGCCTTTGCGCCGGAAAATGTCCAGGAGGCAGTTTTGGCCGCACCATTGGATCGCTTTACTGCGGCCACAGCCACAGACCCCGACGAGCTACGCGCACGCTTTGAAATGATCTGCGGTGATAGATTTCATATCGCGATGAACGACCTCGACGAAGGAGCTTTTTCCATCGCCGCACCGATCTGCAATGCGGCGCACGATGTTATCGCAGCGCTTTCGGTTGCAGGTGCAGTGGCGCGGTATGACGAAGCGCGCCGTCGCCGCTATCTTGAGCTTGTTCAAAATGCGGTTGCTGAAATAAACGGCAAACTCGGTCTTGCTGTCGAAGTCTGAGCCTCGAGTCATCGTACACTTGTCGAATCGGGTCTTCGCTGTCAGAGTTTGTCTAATAAAACAGTGTTTTACTCAATGAAACAAAGAGGCGCGCTATGTTGACTTCTGAAACGGCAATTCTCGACCAGGTGACGATGGAAGAACCCTGGGGATTGGTAGAAAGCTTCGCGACATTCAAGCGAGAGCATCCGGACGATGTGAATAAAGGGATGGACGAGGTGGTGGCGCGGCTAGGGCGTCACGGCGTACCTGCGACGGTACACACCCCTTCGCTCTACCTCAGCTTGCCTGGTGCCGCGCGGGTGGAAGCGTCCGGCGTGACCTATCGTGCCAAACCACCCGCCTATGCCACGGATGCGCGGGGCGGCGTGACCGCGCCTCTGGTCTATCTTGGTGCCAACGCGTCGGAGGATATCGATGACTTTTTCGACCTCAAGGTTGACGGGTTGGCGGGTCTTACAAGCCAAGCAAAAGGCGCAATTGTCATATCCGAGGGCTTTGCCAGCCCCGTTATGGTGCGCCAGTTTGAGGATATGGGGGCGGTCGGTGTGATCGCGATCAACCCCGGCGTTGATGTCCACTGGGGCATTTGCACGACCATTTGGGGCATGCCCGATCTTGATGACCTGCCGCGCAAACCAGGTATCCCTGCCGTAGCCGTCAATAAGCCCGACGGTGACGCGCTGATTGCTTTAGCCAAAGCGGGCGGTGAGGCCAGTGTCTTCACTGAAATGGATGAGGGCTGGTTCGACAGTAAATTGGTCGAAGTCATGATCCCCGGCACGGAAGAACCCGATAAATACGTGCTGTTGCATGGACACCTCGACAGCTGGGACGTGGGCGTAGGCGACAACGCTGTGGGTGATGCCTGTATGCTGGAGGTTGCGCGCATCCTTTGGGCCAACCGCGACAAGCTTCGTCGCTCAGTCAAGATCTGCTGGTGGCCTGGCCATTCCACTGGGCGTTACGCGGGCTCGACATGGTATGCCGACGCCTTCGCACTCGACCTCGATGAAGGGTGCGTCGCACAGGTCAACTGCGATAGCCCCGGTTGCCGCTGGGCGACCGAGTTCCTGAACCTGTCACGGATGTCAGAGACCGACGATGTGATCAGCACCGTTATCCAGGAGGTCGCCGGTAAAACTGCCGAAGGAGAGAGACCGCATCGCGCGGGCGACTATTCCTTTAACAATATCGGGATTTCGAGCTACTTTATGTTGTCGTCGACCATGCCATCGGTCCTGCGGGAGGAGAAGGGCTATTACACAGTTGGCGGCTGCGGCGCAAACATAGCGTGGCATACAGAAAATGACACGCTTGAGATCGCGGACAGGGAAATCTTGGAGCGTGACATCAAGGTTTATCTTCTTGCCATCCTGCGCACCGCTAATGCGGGTATCCTGCCGTTCGATTGGCGCGCCACTGCGCGTGAATTTCTTGACACGATTGCGCAGTATCAGGCGGCCGCAGGTGGGCGGTTTGACCTGTCTCCCTCGGCAGCTGCGGCGCAGCAGATGCTCGGCACGCTTGAAGCATTTTACACCGCGGTCAAGGCGGGAGATGTGCCAGAGGACAAGGCGAACACCGTCATTCAAGACCTTGCTCGCATTCTTGTCCCAATCAACTTCTGTCGCGGGCCACGTTTCCGTCACGATCCCGCTGCGACAATCCCTCCCTTACCAACAATCTTTGAAGCGACGGAGTTGGACCAACATGTCGAGACCCTTGGGTTTGCACAGAACCAATTGGTGAGGGGGCAAAACCGTCTGGTTGCAGCCCTCAGGCAAGCAACGCGGCACATCACGCTCGTCACCAGTTGATGCGAGCGGCTTATTATGAACGAACCGGATCCGCAGCCGATGTGCTGCGGGTCGGTGACGTCCCAACGCCATCAGCAGGGCCGGGCGAGGTCTTGGTGCAAATCGCCGCCTCAGGCATTAACCCCGCCGATGTCAAACGCCGTGCGGGTTGGGGCGGGATAAAGATGGACCATCCGTTTGTGATCCCGCATTCCGATGGAGCGGGCACGATTAAGGCTGTTGGTGCTGGGGTTGGCAGCGACAGAATTGGACAACGTGTCTGGTTGTGGAACGCCCAAGGCGGCTATGGGCAAGCCGGTCGTGCTTTTGGAACAGCAGCTGAGTTCGTCTCTCTACCACATGCGCAAGCGGTACCTCTGCCGGACCACTACAGGTTTGAGCAGGGCGCATGTCTTGGCGTGCCTGCCATGACCGCACACCGCTGTGTTTTGTCGGATGGTTCCGTAGCAGACCTGACCGTTCTGGTCCAAGGCGGAACGGGGGCTGTCGGCTACCTAGCCGTGCAGATCGCACGCAAAGAAGGCGCTCGCGTCCTTGCGACCGTGGGTGGGTCGGACGCCGCCACGCGTATGCTTGCGTTGGGGGCTGAGCCGATCAACCGCCACGATAAAGACGTTAACAGCTGCGTTCAGGATCTGACCGGAGGTAAGGGAGTAGACCGCATTGTCGAAGTCGATTTCGCCGCCAATCAGGCAATGGACGCCAAGCTGATCAAGCCCAATGGAACCATCGCCAGCTACTCCAGCGCATCAGATCCAAGCCCTGTGCTCGACTATTACGCATTGGCGTCAAAAGGCGCAAATGTGCGCTTCATCCAAGGCTTCGCGCTGCCGGATGCCGCTCGCGACGACAGCCAACAGTGGTTGGCCAGACACAAAATCGATATCGCAATAGCTGCGACGTTCCCTCTCGAGGGCTGCGCCGACGCACACATCGCTGTCGAACAGGCGGGCGGGTTTGGCCAAACCGTGGTTACCTGCTGACTGAAACCATTTCGCTAACTTCAGGCAGTCTTAATCTACAGAGAGGTTTAGAAGCGTCTTGAGCGTCTAAGTCAGCGGAACTTCACTTGAGCTGAGCAAGGAGCTGGTTGATCTAGGCGAATGACCAAGACCAGCCCATCTCGCTACTTCAAGACGAGCCCTGAGAGCATCGGCGTTGCTGTGGTGTTGTGCTTCAATTTTCCGCTATCGCTAAGTGTTCCATCCCGGACCATCACATTGACCCCCGGCGATCTGCCTTTTTCATGGCAAGATCGGTTCTGAGGAACATTCAGAACGGGGTGCTGCCATGTTGATCCATCTTCACAAGCAAGCGACGACCACGCCGAAGGTGCGTGCCGCGATCCAGGCGAGCCGCGAACCTGCGTCAGTTTTGGCGGAGCGGTTCGGCACGACGGAGCAAACGATCTACAAGTGGCGGCATCGCGATTGCGTGCTCGACCGCAGCCACACAGCGCACCGGTTGCAAACGACACTGACTCCGGCACAAGAGGTTGTTGCGGTTGCGCTGCGCAAGACCTTGCTCGTGTCGCTCGATGATCTACTGGCCGTGGTTCGAGAGTTCTTGAACCCGGATGTCTCGCGCTCGGGACTGGATCGCTGTTTGCGCAGGCACGGAGTTGGAAATCTGCGCAATCTGAAGGTCAAAGCCGCCCGCCCTAAACACAGCGGCTTCAAGGCCTATGAGCCAGGCTACCTGCACATCGACGTGAAATATCAGCCACAAATGACGGATGAGACGTCCCGCCGCTACCTGTTCGTGGCGATCGACCGAGCAACACGCTGGGTCTTTGTCCGCGTGTACAACAACAAGACAGCGGCCAACGCGCGCCGTTTTCTGCGGGATCTGGAACGCGCCTGCCCCCCCCCTCTCGGGACATTGCAAATGCAATGCCCTGACGGGCAGTGAATGCGGATCCGCACCATTCTTACAGACAACGGCAAAGAGTTCACCGACCGTCTCTTCGGGCTGCGCAAAAGGGCGCAAAGCGGGCAGCATGACTTCGACCGGCTCTGCACTGAACCGGACATCGAGCACCGCCTAACACCGCCCAGATCACCTCAGACCAACGGTATGGTGGAGCGGTTCAATTGTCGCATCGAGGACGTGTTACAAAGCCACCACTTCCGATCCGGTGAAGAGCTGGAGGCTACGCTGCACCGCTACGTCTGGCTCTACAACCAGCAACTCCCGCAATCAGCCTTGGGCAGCAAGACGCCCTTGCAGGCGATGAAAGACTGGCACAAACTTAAACAAGAGCTGTTCAAGAAACAGCCATACTACGGTCCGGGATGTGACAACTAGACGAGGTCTTCGTGAAGATTAACCGCGAGATACACACCCTTGGTGAGCGGTGGGTCACGAAGGTCTAGGGGGATGAAACTATCCGCGTTGGATCTCAGTAGCGTCTGCATCAAATGGGGTTTGAACCTCGCAGTCGATATAATAGAGCTGGCTTGCGCCCTAAAGAAGGTTCAACGGGGATTGCGTTGCCTCCGCCTATTTTCGTAATCAAGAAATCCAACCTTCCACCTCGAATAACACGGAGGCATCGTAGTCGACGGCCGATGAGTGGCGGTGAATTGATCCTTTACGTACAGATGGCCCCTCCGTTTCAGGGGGGACTCGTCAAACGTTGAGGTGGCGTTGAGGTAAAACAGTAAGTGTTATACACAAGAAAAGCACTCAACTTTTAATGGCTTGATATCGTTAAATATTTCGGTTGTAGGAGTTGGATTTGAACTAACGACCTTCAGGTTATGAGCCTATAGATTTCACTTGTAAAGAGTGTATTATTTTCAATACCTTAGACGCAACCCTTTGATATCGCAAATTTTCATCGGTGATTATCATTGTGCTATCTTGCGTGCCAAATCCGAAAATAACACCTAGCACAGAGTATAATGGGTGACGTGTCGCTGACTCGAAAAATAACCGATACAATCGGGAAAACGCATCCAAATAGAACCGAAATTATGCCAGCGAACAGGATCGCACTGCGATCTCGTCGGTCAGGAAAATACATCAAGTCCGTACCGGACCGACACCAAGCATAAACAAGAATCTGCAGCGAATATCAGAGGTTGCGCTTGATAGCTTCCTACATCTAGGCCTCATGACAGCTTCATGAGGTCAGCTAGGGCACTTAAGTACATGATAACATGTCTATAATCATACCGCATCTAAAAATGGTAACATGGGCGTCTGCCCGCCCATGCGCAATAGAATCACCGATTGCCTCGGCAAACCCTCATGCTCGCCCCCCCATCAAAGGAGATATGAATGTTCGGTAACAGATCAGAAACCGAAGACGCGAAGCCAATACTCTCGGAGTGGATGACCAGAGCAGAACTAGCGCTGGAACTCCATGTCACCACTGAAACGCTCTGTCGCTGGAATAGTCGCCGCCATGGGCCC
>Ga0307930_1000970_pt1 | contig 23123 bp, 24 predicted proteins | sample OrgLakmetageno46_FD_203161 | JGI IMG/M metagenome (GOLD analysis project Ga0307930, IMG submission 203161) | Saline water microbial communities from Organic Lake, Antarctica - #46 | ecosystem: Environmental > Aquatic > Non-marine Saline and Alkaline > Saline | place: Antarctica: Organic Lake...
TCAGTGCCTACTGATCCCACCAGTGTCGGCCCACATTAGAAAGAGATGGAAACGAAATATCCAGGTGAATGGTGAGAGAAACAGCGCACGAGGCCCATATTTTTCGTTTCTAGAAACCAGAAACGCCCAGGGCGGTACTTCTATTGTTTCTTGGAAACGAAACACGCGAAAAATCCGGGTTTGTTTCCTATGTTTCCATTTCCCTGTGTTTCGACTTCGACCCTAGTTGCCATCCGTTTGCCCCAGGTTCGATATATACAGCTCAAGTGTATTCTATATGTGCCTCTGTGACTGCTGTGTACTTGCCTTTTTTTGGTTTTGGGAGAGAGTTGACTAGACTAGACTCCAGGGTTCGATTCCCGGCTGGCCCAGAGAATTTCCTCGTGGACCTGGGACGTGACACAAGAATGAGCACTTAGCCCCGCCGACTTGTTCGGAGGAAAGACGCCAGTTGGAGCCTGAATTGGCCTTCTGGAGCAAATTTGCTAGCGCATAAGCAGCACAAGTACATTTAGTGCCTCTGTGACTAAGGTGTGCTTTTTTTTGTTATTGGGAGTGTATTTATTAACTAGACTAGACTGGCGCACGCGCTATATTTCTCGGGCATATGCGCCTGATTAGCTTCTTAGTATTTGTTTGCGTTGCTTTGTTTTACTTCTTCCAGTATGATCTCCTTCGCCTTGTTTTTCTGCCTTCTAGCCCTCTAATTCCGGCCCCTAGGGGTCTGTGCCAAAAACCGGGCATGTCTGCCTGATCGGCTTCTTACTTCGAGTTGGTTTGCTTTTTATCTCTACCTGTTCGCCTTCTAATTCCGGCCCCTCGGGGCTTGTGTCAAAAATTGATGTGGCCCCTCCCCCCTCCTCTGTTGCATTTTCTTGGCAAGATTCCAAAAGCGCGGAATAGCGGGCCACTTGGAACCGTGCTACCTCCTCATCGGCGGCTGGTCTTTGACCGCCTTTATATTTGTGCCCGAGTACCTCCTCAGCTGGTGTTAGTTTTATTTATTAACCTTCTGCCAACTTTTCCTTTATACTGGCCCAACCTTATACCTACGTAGCTAGTAGCTAGGGTCATTGGGAATTGGCGGCCGCAGTCATGTGACATTTATCATAGAGGTGACCTTTACAATGAATCGAAATCACAATAAAAGAAAAAGACCGCGTTTCGATACTTGTGAGTCTCCATTTCACAACGCAAGAGAGCAACCAATCCAATCATAGAATTAAACGTCGTATTGGGAACTACCTGTGCACTAATTTGCATCCGTCTTTCCCTCCCCAACCTCCCTTGAAGTTGAAAGCTTGATGGCTGGATATTAACTCGAAAATAAATTCATGAAAGTACATTACATAGTGGTACAATATAACATTATTTTCTATACCATGCCAGAAACGAGCTGTGATCTAGCAGGAGCAGATTCTAAATCCTCATCGCAATTTTTATGGCATGAAAATGCTTTCTTCCACTGCCCTTGCCACGGTACTGGAAGTGTAGCATTAAATCGACGAACACATTCCCCAATTATTCGCGAAAAACCTCCTCCGCCGTAAACGAATGTTGCTGCATGCACCATAAATATAAAATCATCATCAGGAGAGTTTTCCCATCGAGAAACAACTTTGTAACCCTTGCTTTCGAAAAAATTCAAAACATAATCTCGGTAGCGATTACTAGTTTCGTGATTTCCATAGGAACCATGGTGGTTCCAACCAACAAGGAATACTTTGGATACATTCTTGTGCAAGTCCATGGCGATTTTATCATAATAAGCCGCTCCCTTTATGTAGTATCCAGGGCTGCCACTTCCTCGCTGCCAAAGTGAAGCTGCAGTTTGACGACTTCGATCGGCGACGTCACCCAATCTTAAGTGAACAACAACGTCATGCGGACCCGGTAGATCTTTGGCTTTCCGACCTCTACTTCGAGCAATTGAGCAGAGAATATCAAAGCGTTTTGAATCAGTTGTACGTTTTAGATATTCTGTTGCAATACTTTCGGGCCACATTCGCTCATATCGTTTTCGTAGTCGATACCAGCCCAAATGAGATGCTGAAATGCCTTTCACAACGTCTCCTAATTGATAACCTCCCCAAGAGTGGGCTTTTGCCGTCAGGAATGGCCCAGACAAGGTCATCAAGAGCTTTTTCATTACATGAGCTCTCATGATATTATGGTATTACTAACATTGCCTACGAATATCAGACGAATGCAAGTTGCACAAAATGTCTATTTTAGTCACTTCTATAAGATGTCCATTGTAATCACTTCTAGTTGTCATAAAGTTGCCGAGATTTGACGGTAAATTTACTAGAATTAGACACTATTTTATTCACTAATCATTCTACGAGTAAACTCTTATCGTATTCATTTCTTATCAATAGTATTCATGTCTTGCATCTTGATCTGATTCTTCTAATTGAAATCATTGATAAGATTACAAACTACGGAGTATGCATATATGTGTGCTTTTGACTGTCGAAAGGTTTGGCGTGACGATGATTGACACACTGGTCATTTTATTACGAATGAGAAGATACTTAATAACAACTCTCCGATCTAAAGAATAGATAATGAACAATTCTCAAGCTGTCCACGAGGAAGACGCTCGAGGTAGATAAGCGTATTAGCAACGATACTCTTCTGATACTCGTATCAAGGTCCAGTGTAGTCTGCACTCCCTAAATGATCGGGAGTATCTCATCGTACTTCAAGTAAGAAATAGTTTGATCCTCATATACACCAGTCTTTAAAAAGCAGGAAAGCGTTCTTGGCATTTGTATATATTGCGACTATCAAGCTGTAGGAAACTACAGCATAAGGACTCCTGCCCTAATACTGATCTATGACGCTTGCGATACTTATTGTTTCGATGAGCATACGAACTATTCCATGAGTGATTTTATAAAACACGAGTCGAATTTGAAGGCACAATTTTCAAACAATCGAATTTACAACGAGATACGATAATCACAAGTTTCTCGTAAGTAGTTGCCACTTCATTGTTGACGAGTATTTGACCTGAAATCAATTACTAAGAGAGTCTGTTTATACATCACACTCAGTTTCAAGGATTCAACGTTGTCGTATTCCTGGCCATCATAAATAACGCCCCTGAAGTGGCCATCAAAAATTCGCCCATCGATGCATATCTATTGCCAGAATATAAAAATGAATCGGGCTCATCAATACTTCCCAAAGACGAAAAAGCAGTCCCAATTTAATTCAAAACAGCAGCAGATGTGAATTCTTTCAGGTTCCAAACCCCGTGAACAAGCCTGAATGACTGGACTTAGTTTGCGCCTTTCCTTCCTTCAAATATTTTTTGACTATTTTGAGTGGATTCTGACCAACTTCATTACCTGCTCCTTCAATTCATGACGCCTCAAAGTCTCAAGGAGAAGATTCAATCACTATTTCATACAAAAAACATTTCGACCCGGCCCACGAAGGACTGGATTCAGATATCTAACAGGTAGAAAGGCAGAGAGGGACTAAAGTAAACATTTTAGGCCTTTGCTGAAGTAAGTCATACATCAATGAGCGAAAGCAAGCAACCCTTAACCGTCATCAAACCCTCTCGCCTTTCCTCTCTTCTTGCCCTCATTTTTTTTTTGCACAGCTACCCCGTAGGGGCGCTATTTGCTGGTTCTGAGTGTTTTTGATGAGCTGAAGTAAAAAAAATGAGAAGTTGAAACTGACGACTGACGATCTAAGCAACATGCAGCCCAACCATGGGGAGAACAAGCAGTCCTGAACGAACAATAGACAAAATGAGCATCCTATGCATTCTGCGATAACTTGTTGAACTCTCAGAAGTGCAAATATTCTTAGATCAAATCCTTCGTTATTATCTCAATGCAATCGAAATACATCGAAGCCACTCGACGGATGCGTCCGGTGGCCAATACACATGTCTTGAAGGACGTCCACCTTAGGGCTGTAAGCGAAAACTTGCTCAACAGTGCACTCGATTCTAGAATGCTTGCTTTGCCAGACGAGGGTTGCGTCCGGCTAATGCGATGGCCACCGACGAACGGAGCCGGAACACCTGTGCGCGTTCCACTCGAAGCCACCGCTAGCCCTCCGCTCTTTTTGGAGTGGGGCCCTCCGGGCTCGAACTTGTTGGCTGTGGGTGGACCTAGTCTGCTGCAGGTCTTTCAAGTGGTGAGCGAAGGCAAAAGCAACGCATCTAGTGCGGTTGTTGCGAGGAGTGTGCTGGAAGTAGCAAGTGCACCGCTAGCGAACCGGCCCGTTGGCCTAGCCTGGCATCCGAAGGTGGCTATCTTGGCAGTTTTCGATAACATGGGCGCACAACTGTTTAGCTTGCGCTCACCGAGCCGAATGGGAGCTGCGCCTTGCGGCCGTATAGCATTTGGTGTGCCGCGAGCCAACAAGTGTGGCACTTTTGTGTTAAGCACAGAGGGCGATGGCGCTGGTGGTGCTGGTGGTGCTGGTGGCGATGTCACTGAAGAAACAAGCAGCAAACAAGTCGATTATATTGCCCTGGCCATGGCTGGGAGCTCGGAATTAAATGTGTGGCGACTTCGTAGCGATGGCTCCGACCTAGACGGGCTCGAGAGTGCTGAGCTTCCAATGCTATCAGGTCATCAAGCTCACCGTTGCTTCGCAGTCGACGGCTTATTGTTAAGTAGAAAGCGGCATTGTGAAGATGAAGCTGAGGCACAGGTTGGAGACGACATGCGCGGTCAATTTCGTTCACTCTTGCCCGTGCAATTACCGGAACGAAGCCATCAGGCTGCAAGTATCGCTTCGACTGAACACGGGGGCCTGTCAACGGCTAAGCCAATCCATAAGTCTGTGTACATGGTTGGTGGGCTCGACGGCGAAGCGATGGTGCGAGCCATCAGCGATGGACTAGAAACCCTTCTCAGCAGCAACGGCCGCCAATTATCTGCTAATAGACATGGCAGTGGCACTGGAAGCGATGGCCCTCTTTTATTGCCGAGCTTTAGCGCCGTGAACGATCTGGGCGGCAGCAGCGGCGGTGGGTTTCGGCGCACGTTACCTGGCGTGCCGTCTCGCAAAGGATCCGCTTCGACTATTCCTGCTGCCGCTGCCGCTGACGTAGACGCTGCGCCAGACGCCAACGAAGCGCTGATTGTCAACACTGAGACAAAGAGCAATTCATTTAGTGTTAATAAGGGAGCAGCCTCAGTAGCAATTCAGGAACTCATTTCTGAAGCTAGCCCTGACAAAACGACGATCGACTTGCGCGGCCGTCTCGGTGAACGTACTGGTACCAGTAAGTTGATGACGCCACCCGATGCTGCAGCGGCACTCTTCGACCTCAGCCTCCTTGGCTCTGGCTATCCGTCAAAAGGACAGGCATCGCGGAGCGGTTTGGTGCGTAATGGCAACCAAGTTGCTGGCAGTAGCGACAGCGACAACAGTGGCACTGCGGCAGCTTGTGTTGCACTTTTCGCTCTGACATCGGTTTCTGGCCGCAGTGCTACGAGCAGCCAAAGCGGGGACGGTAGCGGCAGTGGCAGCAACGGCAAGAGCTCTGAAGTTTTGCGTGCAGTTTGTGCTGCAGCTCTACCGAAACCCATGCAGGCGCCTGACCTACTGGCCGCGAAGTCTCCTGTTCTTGAGGCCGCTAGTGGCCAACAACTCTCAAGTGCTTCCATGCCTGGGTTCGTGGCGGTAGGCTGCCTCTCATCTCGCACAGTGGCCCTCTTTGAGCTCTCTGCGGACGCTGGAGGAGGGCAACCGCGATTAAGACTTCTCGACACAGCCCAGATACCTGCAAATTACCGCCCGCGTGGCCTGGCCTTTGAAGCTCTGCCTGACGATGGTAGTAACCAATCAGCTGTCCCCAAAACATCGACGGCTCTGATCACCCACCTGGCCGTATTGTGTGCTGCACGTAGCGTTGACTGCATCGACGAAGGACAAGCAGACGCAGGAGTTGACACGAAGACTCAACTTGCCAATAGTACTCATAAGTCGGACAAGGCATGGCAGCCGCTTCCTACATCGCTCACCAAATCACCTACTCAGCCGTACAACGCCCACGTTCTTTACTTCCGTTGCCCTGAAACGTCTTTGTCCCAGAAAGTAGCCACCAGCGCTGCCTCTCGAGTTGAGGCTAGCAACGCAGACTCAAAAACGAAGGCTACAGTAGCCGTGGCCTCTGCCTTGGAAGGTAGTGAAGCGAATGCTTCCACTGCAGGGAAGCCCACTACGGTACACCCCCGTGCGGCGGCAGAAACTGCTGCCCGCGCACAGGCGCGCACGCAGATACGCGCCCAATTTGAAGCACTCATGCTGGGTGACGAGGCCTTGCGTGAGAGTGATGACGTGGACGCAACTCATGAGAGCGACATTAGGAGCTGCAGTAACTTCGGAGTTGGCAGTGATTCTTTGCGGGCTCAAAACGGCAGCAATCATACAGCAGCGTTGGGAGTGTCCGCGCAGCAGACGACTGCATTGGAACATTTCAGTCAGTCCGATCATGCTCTGGCGAGCACATCTTCGGGCGTTATCATGCCAGCCCACGACCAATCTAGTCGTACCAAAGGCTCTGCTGTCGATGACCGTAGCGGTCGCTGCAATGGCTCTGTTCTCACGGGCGTGGGCAACTATAGTAACGTCCAGAATGGCCACAAGAGCAGCAGCACCGGCAGCATGAGCCACGGCAGCCAGGCAAGCGCCGTACTTGGTACTCCCGACCAGCCCAAGGTTGGAGGCAGCAGTGGCAGTATCAATGCTGAAGGCATGGTGGCGTTGGCAATGGCGCTCGGGCAATTAGAAGCACGGCTGACCAGTAAGCTGGATTCTGCCCTGCAATTGGCGCGCGAGCACAGTGAGCGGCTAACAAGACTTGAGAGCACGATTGAAGCCCGACAGAACCCAAGGCCACCACCGTAGGCGACAGCAGCAGCAGCAGCAGCAGCAGCTTTTTCTCAATATTTGGCAGTGCCATCGTTGGAGTCATACCAAATTCCCATGCCGTGGTCTATGCGTTATTATGCGTGCGTTGGCCTTGGCCTGTACGCTAAATTCGGGGGGTATTTCTGGGGGGTATTTCGAGGGAAAAATTGTTTTACGAAATATGCGAAATATAGTGCCTAATCGAGCGAAATTTATTTCGTTCTGGGCACCCGAAAAAAAATAACGCGAAATGTGGCTTCACCACGCGAAATTTTCTTACGAGCGTCTGAAATTTTCTTACGAGGGGTTGGTCACGTGCCACTGGCCGTTCCGGTTCTACTCCACAGCCACCCATTTAGCGCCCTAATTCATACAACTTCTCTACATGGAAGCCGTTTTGCTATTTGCCATGCACAGCTCTACGTGCACTGCTGTAAATGCTGGTTTCTGGTATCTAGATGCCGCAAAATTTTACGAAATGCGTTTTAAGCTCAATGCGAATTGCACGAAATTTCAAACGAAATACAGGCCAAGGCCAACCTATGCGGCCCTTTCACTCCCCCGCATCGCCCAAAGCGGTTCCATCTGAGGCAACTGAGTAAACCTAATCAAGGAAGTTTAGCGCTGGCTACTTCAAAATCAACTTTCTTCTTGTGTGCATACATATACTTTCAGCTATCTAGTCACCATGGAAGGCGACTTCTTTGTCCTTACATCCATATGGCTCGTCGGTTTTTATTTTTAAATTCGGTGTATGGAATTCGGCCTCGGCCTCCTCGTGCTCGTGCCTCATGGCTCGAGGTGACTTGAAATCCTCCATCCTCCTTCCGAGAATCGATCCTACAGGTTTCACGATAGTAAAGATGAACATTGCGCTCCTTGTTGATGTTTCTTTGCGATTGGGGAGTAAAATCTGCCCAAAATCTAGCCCTATCTAATCGGTTGGTACTGATAAATCCCGGTTCCCGTAGTTACAGCCGCCGTGCTGCTTGCCACCGCGTTGAACTGCCCGAGTTGCCATTTGCCTTGTTGCCATTGTCACCATTTCCCAATCGATAGGTGTATCCCTGTAAACACACGGCTAAATACTACGACCCAAAGCTAAACCGGCGATCGTGTAATCACTGGAATCCCCATTTAACCCGGGATAAAGTTGGCTAGTAGCAGCACAGTTTTTGAGACAGGCCCCGAAGGGCCGGAATTAGAAGACTAACAGGTAGAGAAGAAAAGCAAAGCAGCGCAAACAAGACCTAAGAAGCTAATCAGGCGCACATGCCCGAGAGTTTTTCTCTCGGATTTACTGTACGTATTTGGATATCCCCCTTTTTTCTTTTTATACCATACTGTACAGTTCTTTTGATACAGGCCCCGAAGGGCCGGAATTAGAAGGCTAGCACAAAGGAATTCAACAAGTGTGTGCCTCAAGCACCCCTAAGGAGAAAACTCCCACAGTTCTTTTTAGTGCAATTTTTTATTCATCTCGGTAATAAATTATAACTTCGTGGCCAATCAGATTGCACTATTCAAACCCCAGTGAGCCAGTGAGCGTGAGCCTGAGATGAGTACCCGGTGAACCGATGATGTTTGCGTCCTCGTGCCCTGCGCCTGTTGCACCTTCGTAATAAGCGCGCACCGGAAGATTGAGTCGAGTTCATGGGCTATCAAAGAGAAATCAGCATCAGATAGCCTTAATTTTGTCTAAAAATGGAATCTGCCAAGGCGGCCATCGAAAGCGTACAACAGCGGCGAAGGAGTACGCTAGACAAACGGCGGCAGTCTTGGGCTCAAGGATCAATGGACACGCAAGCTTCATGGCTCAATTCTATTCAGCGCGAGCTCTCGATGGAGTGCAATGCTGTTCGCTCTGAGTGAGTTACCCGCATTCACAAGGCGCAATTCAGCCATTGCTTACCTCTTGGCGGCATTTTTCTGATGAGAAGAAAATAATATACGCATATGTGCCGTTTTCTCCTTCAACAAATTTGGCTATTAAGTCTTGTGCAAACATAAGCCCTTGCGATGACTGAAAAGATTTATTTTTTGAAGTATGTTAATCGTTATGTTTCTTTAATTGTGTTTTCGGGGTATTGTCGCGCATATCTCATATTTCATCAGAGTGGTGTCGACAGAAGCATCGCTGCGAGAGCTCAACAAGTTTGCGGACGACGATTGGGGCACCACGGCCGACGCCTTTGTGCGCATTGGCGGCCAGCTCGATGATCGCAAGCGCAAGCTCGCGCAAAGCCTCACCATTATCATGAACACTCAGGTACGGGTCACGAGCTGGCTATGATTTGTCTTCCGAGAATTGAACTTTGCGATACGATTGGCTAAAGGACAGCACATCCCTAGCTGTTCGACGCTATGCCCTCAAACAATCCGCCGCCAATTGTTTTAAACTTTCGTCTTTTTCTTGTGGTGCACTCGCACACACACTTTCCATCTCCAATTCCTGTAAATGCAGGACAACACCCCGGGTTTCATGGCGCTGCCCCCACTGCCCGAGTCCATGTCGGAGGTGTCGAGCAAGCGGGTGCGCACCGCGCAAACGAGCAACGGCCGGCGGCAGTTCGACAGCGGCGGCTTGACGGCGCGGCTCGATCCGGAGTCGGTGGACCTGGCCATCGACGAGTTTAATCTTCGCATCCGGTACGCGACACACTTATTAGAATTGGGAAGCCAATATCGATCTCGATTTTCTCCAAGTACACACGCTTGGGTCCACACACACAGGTCTTGATGTCATTCTGAAGTCTTCCTTGCGCTCTAATACCCCCCCCCAGGATGTTGGACGACGTGAAGCGGCGCATGGGCAACGGCGGCTTGGCCTCGGACTTGCGGCAAGAAGAGCTCTCGAGGCGCGAAGAAGCCGAAATGCGGTTGGAGGCCATGCGGCAACGGCTCAGTTACCAGAACCGATTCGAACTGTAAGTGAATTGGCAGGAGATATCGGCAGAAGAAGATTGCCTTGATATAAACTGACAATATTAGTGCTTTCCTTCAATGTCTCACGTTTCACTTGCTTTGACATGTTTGTCTTTCTTCTTGCCCCATTTCAACAAACATAAGGTACGCCTTCGAGGACGACGAGTTGAGCCGCGTAGCGGCGTTTCGGCGCTGGAAGTTGGCCTGCACCGTGGTGCACGCGATTGCGCGTTTGCGGGAGCCGATTCGCCGCCACGCGCGGAGCAAAGCCAACTGGCGGAAAGCCATCAAAGTGGCCTCGGCCACCACTCTGTTTCAGCGCATGGGGGCCAAGCGGCAAGACGACCGCATCGCAGAGCTCCTGGAATCGTTGCCCGAAGGCAGCGTGTTCGACGAAGGCTACTTCGACGAAGACGGCAAGTGGCACTACTTTGACGAGTTCGCGGACGAGGAAGGCAGCAATGCGGGCGACGGCTACGAAGAAGTCACCATCAAGCGCAAAAAGATGTTCCCCACGGGTGCCAAAGGTGCTAAACAGGACGGCGACGGCGAAGCGCGAGGAGCGCGGCGCAACGAGCGGCATCCCCCGGGCTGGCAAGGCGAAGGCAAAGACCTCGCCGTTGCGCCCCGCACCAAACGCGACCTCGAAAGGCTGAAAGCTAAGTTTGAAATCAGCCAGCGCGCTCGTATTCGGTGCGTGTTTGTGCGACCGTGTAAGGAGTTTAATGGCCAACATCGTCAGAAGCAGTGCTTGTATTATTTCTATTTCCTCCCGTATTTTTGTCTACCTTATGATATGCGCGCAACATTCCTCCTCTTGGCCTTAGTAGTTTGCGTTTGCACTTGACAGTTGGCGGCGGGCCATCGCGGCGGCGAAGTGCATCGTGCGGGTGAAGGTCAACGCTCAATATGGGTACGGGCCCGAGGACGACGAAGACGCCAATTTCGAGTTTCGGTTCGAAGAAACGCGCACCGAAGTCGTGGAGGAAAGCACGGGCAAAAAGCGCTGGGTCGACCTCAGCCGAGCGGAACTTGTGAACACTGCCACCGGCGCTATTAAGGTTGGTGCTCAGATTAAAAAATACAATTTTTTCAGTATTGATTTGGCCTACTTGTTATCGCCTACCTCGTGAAATCTCTCGTGGCTCGTTTTTTTTTTGTCTTCTGATTAGGTCGTTGCGGTGTCAAATTTCAACGAAGCAAAAGAAAAGCTTGAACGCTTGGAGCTCAAAGGCGCACCTACCAAACCTGGAGTAGCGAACCTCATGCACACACTCACCAAGCGGTACTACCTCGTTGTTCTTGTATTTGCTGATGAAATAAGGCGCATATGAAGCCTCTTTGGTGGTCTTGTTGTTTACTCACCAAAGTAATTTTCAACTTGATGTTCACTTCGCACAGGCCGGATATTGATCCGAAATTTGCCACGGCTCTACGAGAAGCTGAAGCTCAAGCAAAAGCACAAGCTGAAGCATTGGAATTTCAGCAAAAACAAATGGAGTTACAGGTTCGAAGGCACATTCTCTTTCTTGTTTTCTTTCGATCAAATGTCTCATAATCGCTCGAAATTTATATGTTTTCAGATCCAGATGCAGCAGCTCAGCGCTAAGCAAGAAAAAGAGCAGCAGGGTGGAGGGGGCTACATCACTGCCGAAGACTTCAAAGCCATGGAAGAGAAAAAGCGATTGGCCAAGGAGCTTGCGGCAGAACAGGAAAAGATTCGCGAAGAAGAAGCTGAAAAGAACTTCTCGTATCAAGACTTAGGCAATCCTGGACTGTCCTGGGATGCCTTGGGCGCTGCTGTGGTGAGTACAAACCGCGCTCAAACTCATGCAATGTAACCTCAAGTTCAAACTTTCCTTGGTGCTTCGGTGAAATCATTGTTCACGTTTACACTTGCATAATCCACTGTGCACACTCAACTTATCGTAGTGACGTGCTTGTCATTCGAATTGCTAATTGCGCACTTCAGATTGGAGCGAATCCTGGCGATGATGATTTTCTTGGGGAGCCAGACGATTCAGGCGAAATGTCGCCTTTTGATATTGCGCCTGAAGATGAGGTCCGATTTATCATTTGGGAATTTGTTCGAGGCAGTAAATTTGAATCTCTTATCTTCGCGGCAATTTTGGCGAACTGCGTGCAGTTAGCATTGTATGATCCAATTGCCGATAGCACAGCATCAGGTGCTGACGCTTTCAAGCCACCTTTTTCAGCTTACAAAGTCCTGGAGGTATTTTTCACGATCCTATTTCCCCTGGAGAGTTTTTTCAAAATTTACGCATATGGAATGCTCTACTTTACGGACTTCTTCAACAAGATTGACTTCGCATGTGTACTTTTGGTTTTTGTGAACCTCATTCCGGGTCTGCCGAATTTGACGGTGATAAGAACTGCGCGTATGCTTAAGCCTTTTCGAACGATTTCGCGCTTGCCCACGCTAAAAATTATCGTGTCTACGCTAGTGCGGTCGATGCAAGATATTTTGGACGTCTTCACGATATGTTTCTTCGTTTTCCTTGTCTTCGGAGTTCTTTGTCATGATTTATTTGGAGGGTCCTTGGCTCAGCAGTGCATAAACCCCATCTATTCGTGCTCCATTGATGTAGACAAGATAGATAACTGCGAAGGCGCAGGCGGCACACTGACATTAGAAAGCGTTGAACGCCAACCCAATTCGTTGACTTATCCCATTCGTGATCGACTTTGCGGCGTTTACGATTGCGAGGAAGGCTACGAGTGTTACATGGGATCGATGAACCCAAATTATGGCGCTCTCAACTTTGATCACTTGGGCTTTTCTATGATGACCGTGTTCATAATCATCACTCGGCGCGGCTGGATAGAAATTCTCCACTTGCTTTGGGATAGCTACGGATTCATAGCACCAACCGTGATTTTTGTCTTGCTTCAGATGTTCGGCTCATATTTGTTGACTCAAATGGTAGGTGAGCTTCCTGACAAGGATACATATAACATCCTCTTCATATTAAATGTTTCGACAAATAACTTTGTTCCATGCTACGAATCTTCCAAAAAGTGCACTCGAATTGATTGCTACTTCATTTTGAAATCTGTGATGTTCGTTTTCTAATTCTGCTTGGTGCACTTGAAAGAATATTCTTTTTTCTTCTTTCTTAATTATACAAGTCTTCAGTGCTTACGTTACTGATTCTACCCACTAAATTTTCCAGGTAACTGCGGCGATCACTAACACGTACGAAAAAGTTGACGATGAGATGAATTTAAATTTGCAACGATCTCTAGCGAAAGCTAAAAAGCAACGCGCTGCTAGAAGAAAGTATTTACGATCGAATGGCGTAGACGCGCCAAGTAGCGACGAGGAATTAGAAAAATTGTACGACGAATACGGGGATGAAATAGAGAAGGTAGACAAATACAAAGAGGCCATCGAAAAAATCAACGTTGCACGGACGAAGCCAGCAAAAACTGAAGGAATGTTGAGTAAAATTGGGAAGCCATTAGGGCGCCTAGTCAGTTTCAGGAAAAAATCTGCTCCCAACGGTGATCCGAATGATGCCGCTCAAGGAGTTCCTGCGTCAGGATTGCCAATTATACCGGGAAACGCTGCAGCTTCCTCTGTATTACCAGGACCTCCTGTAGGACAGCAAGTTCCGATTTCGGGACAGCAGCAGGTGCCAATGATGGGGCAGCAACAGGTGCCTATGACTGGACAGCAGCAAATGCCAATGATGGGGCAGCAACAGGTGCCTATGACTGGACAGCAGCAAATGCCAATGATGGGGCAGCAACAGGTGCCTATGACGGGACAGCAGCAGGTGCCAATGATGGGGCAGCAACAGATGCCCGTGATTAGTCAACAACAGCAGGCATCTTTTATGGGGCAGCAGCAGATGCCCAACGCTGCTCCAATGTCAACCCAGCCTCAAGCTGGGCCCACAGCAACAATAGGAGGAGCACCAGCGGACTCAATCACAGATAATGCTGTTCAAATGGGAGCACAGATGGGAAACCCGATGATGATGGGGGCGTCAATGGGAGCACCAATGGGAGCACCAATGGGAGACCCGATGATGATGGGAGCACCAATGGGTGCACCAATGGGAGCACCAATGGGAGACCCGATGATAATGGGAGCACCAATGGGTGCACCAACGGGAGACCCGATGATGATGGGAGCACCAATGGGTGCACCAATGGGAGCACAGATGGCAGACCCGATGATGATGGGAGCACCAATGGGTGCACCAGGTGGCGGTGGCATAATCAGCAGTCTGCAAGGCCAAATGCCGGGGGCGGTTGCACCGAATGCACAAACAATTCGCGTAGACCCAGCCAGGGATAGGATGATGCAGGCAAGAATGTGGGAACATCAGGCAATGGTATGTGCTTTACCAAATGAGGCATTGCTGATATATTCCAAGATATATTGATTACTTTTTCTTTCATTCCTCCCACATCCCACAATTCCTCCCTTACAATTCAAGACGAAACTTCGTATGCTCTGTATTAGCTACCTGCGAGATCTTAAATTTTCCTCTGGCGCACATCCAGATGGGACTAGGAGCTCCAAAGAAGCCAAGATTAATTCAAGCTATTCAAACGAAGTACTTCAGCAAGAGACCGAAATGGGCGAATTGGAGAGGAATTCCAATACTCCGTAGGGTCACACGTCGGCCTGAATTCGGATATATCGTGTACGTTGGCATTTTTGTCAATATGTACACCATGACAATTTCCGATGTCAGGACACTCCCTTGCATGTACACATACGATGCTTCTGAGCAAGACGATGCTTTGGGCCAAGCTACCCTTGCACAATATTCATCGACAGCGCCGGCTGAAGTCGTGATTGATGGGGACTGCATCCGCGGGGTGAGTTCGTATGTGACTTGTTGTTCAATTCACCTTTATTTATGTCCACTGACTCTTAAATATATTTATTGTTATTACAGGCGGCAATTAGTTTAGATGATCCCTACTATTTGCTGATGGAGCAAGTAAATACTGTTTGTACGCTGGTCTTCGCCGGCGAATTGTTTTCTCAATTTTTAGCCGAGGGGTTTCGCTACTTCGACAAAATATTTAATGTATTCGATGGCTTGATAGTACTCATTACATTAATCGACTTGATTCAAGCCATGCCGGGTGAGTTTCGCAGACCTTTCTTTGTCTTCGTATCTGCTTATTTGCGCTCGAATTGGTTACATCTGTAACCTTCGTAATTGTGTTCATTTTGCATCTAAAAATTGAATAGGTATCTCCGCTGCACGGCTCTTCCGCCTTACGAACTTGTTGAACAAGTCAGCGAGATTCAAGTCACTCAAAATGATTGTCACAAGCATTGCGAATAGTCTCGGGCCATTGAACAGCGTTGTTGCATTAGCAGTGTTGTTCCTTTTCATTTTTGCTGTCGGCGGCCTGCAGCTTTATGGGCTCAATTTACCCGGTCACGACCGCATCAACTATAAAGACTTTCCTGGTGCTTTCTTGACGACGTTCGTTTTGTTCACGGGCGATGGCTGGAGTGGGATTATGTTCAAATTCATTGCGGAGGAGGGGTACTGGAACTTGCCATTTTTTCTCATTTTCATGATATATGGGCTTTTTGGAATTTCTCTCCTGATTCTAGCTACTCTGATATCGAAGTTTGATTGCGGCTCTTTGGAAGACTTCTCTATGGATAATGTCATCCCTTTGAAAGAGTTGATAGCAGACATGAATAAAATTATCACTGCTCTCATGAAAGGCTCTGAAAAGAAGCGGCTAAAACGTGAGCGCAAGCTTGCTGATCTACGGGCGCGCGGCTTAGCTCCGCCTGAGGTCGTAGTGGAAGAAGTGAAAGAAGAAGAGAAGAAGAGCGACGAAAAGAAGACGGGGTCATCAAAGAGGCTTACGAAAGCTGAGAAAGAAGAAGAGAAAAAACTTTTGGAAGCTGAAAACGCTGTTGTTGTTGTGAGCGCTGCTCAAAAAGAAGCTGACGCAGCGAAGGAGCATTATTTCATCATGGCTTCAACGACGATTATAAAAGAGCACCCAGCAATCACCTTGAATCGATGTGCGCTTGAAACGCAAGAACAGGTTAGTTGCTTGACTTAGTAATTGGATTTTAATCTCAGCATCCTAGTGTAACTTCTCTCTTTTGAATGTGTGCTCAACAGATTGCTTTAGACAACGCACCCATACCACTCAGTGGGCCTATTGGGTATGGTGCTTTAAAAATTGAACCAGATGGGGCTCTTCGAGAAATGTTGAGTAAAGTCGTGGATCGACCTTGGTTTGAAAATTTCATTCTTTTCTGCATTATGGCATCATGTTTGATGATGGCTGTCGAAGGTGCGGGCCTCCCTGAAGATAGCCCACTCGTTGAGCCCTTTCTGTACGCCGAGTATTCGTTTTTGGGTGTCTTCGTGCTTGAATGCATACTGCGCATGCTCCACAAGGGCGTGCTCTTCACCAATGTAGCGTACCTCCGAGACCCGTGGAACCAACTGGACTTTTTCATCGTTTTGACGAACATTATATCTACAGCATTCTCTTCTCTGGGCGGGTCCGTTGGTAGACTTCGTGCCTTGCGCGGCTTCCGCGCCCTCCGCCCACTGAAAGCACTCAAACAGGCTCCTGAATTGAGGGCCGTGGTTGACGTCATTGCGAAATGCCTTCCTGTCTTCATTAACATAGCAATCTGTACCTTGGCTTTTTATGCCGTCGGAGGTGTGCTGAGCATGACTTTTTTTGGAGGTCGCTTCTGGAGGTGCAACGATCCTTCTATCCGATACGCTGAGGATTGCGGGGGGTTCTTTGCACTAGATTCACTTGGGGCGCGGTTCGATTCCTTTGACGATGACGCAGCGTACAAGTGGCCGCAAGCACGAATCCAATACACAAAGCAGTGGCCGGTGTCGTACAACATGAACGGCACTGACATGGTTCAGCGCCAATGGTACAATGCTCCGCGCAATTTTGATAGCACGCCTGCTGCCATGCTTACGATTTTTGAACTGGGGACATTAGATCACTGGGTCGAAGTTCTTTTTCAGGCGATGGATTCACCGGAATTTCCGGGGCAGCAGACTCTCAGTAAAGGCGAAGAGGGTTGGGGTTATGCCTTTTTCATTGTTTTCCTCGTCGTGATAGCCAACTATCTTCTCATGAATTTGCTGGTATGCGGCGTCGTCGTTGTATATGATCGTCTCAAGATCGACAGCAAGTCCAATCCAGATTTGAGTCGAGGTTTGCACTTTTTTAAATTTTTTTGCCGAATACTTCTTCTTCTCTTCATTTCTTGTGCTCTTCCTTCTCAATCTCATACAGGTCAACGAGAATTAATTGACGCCGTCAATTTGATGATACGCACTCGCCCAGGCTTCCGGCAAGTGAAGCCGGACGAAGACGAATCGAACATAATTCAGAGGACTGCCTGGAAGATAGTTTCGTTTGACTTAGATGGCAAGGAACGGGGCACCACTTTTGAGCTCATCATATCAATTCTTGTGGTATTGAATACACTATTCATGTGCATGGATTATACGGCGTTACCCGCGGAAGGCGAGTGGATAAAAGTTTCTGACATCGAGGCCATGGAAAATCTCCAAGATACGCCATGGCGGCGCAACCTTGACATGGTCAACGACTGTTTTTTTGCTCTCTTTCTCGTTGAGCTCGTACTAAAGATAGTTGCGTATGGCATCCGCAATTGGTGGCGTGATGCCTGGAATAAATTTGATGCCCTCATTATTGGAAGTGGGCTCGTTCAGACCATTCTGATGGGCTTTATGGGCATTCAATTTTTGCCGCCCGTGTACAGCGATGGAGCTGGGCAAGTGTTGCTTTTTGATCCGAAAACACTGCGCATCCTGCGCGTGTTTCGACTGGTGCGCATTGTGCGCCTCTTGAGAGGTCTAGCCAAGTATGAGCGCGTGCAAGCAATTACGCAACTGTTAGACACGCTGCAAAATTGCTTGAAGCATATCGTCAACGTGTTCGGGCTCTGGATGATTATTACAGCAACGTTTGCGCTCATTGGCATGAATTTGTTCGGGACTTTGCCTTACGGCAAGGGCGAAGCTTTCAAGTACGGCGTGTATGGGGATTACACCAACTTCAGTACCTTTATCCAAAGCATGAATACTCTGTTCAAAGTAGCTACGCTTGACAACTGGACTTGGCTTATGCGTGACATCATGGCAGGGCAGCGCAACAACGGCAGTTATCCGTTCGCGTGGATATATTTTGTGTTTTACCTTATTTTGACAGCTTTCCTATTTCTGAACATCTTTACCGCAATTGTTATGGACCAGTACGGGTTCACAGCGCGCGTTACTACCAAGCCAGGAAACAACGGCTTGCAACTGCAGATCATGACATTCAACCAAGCCTCAACCATCAGCGAAGAGTGGTCGTACATGGACCCCGAAAAGACGGGCTTCGTTGACGCATACCGAGTACGAAATCTGCTCAAAAACATTGGCCCCCCTGTGGGCTTTGCGCCAGACACAGAGAAGTCGCGACAGCTGCGGCACCTTCGCCGCATGGAGCTTCGAATGACGGGCCGCTCTCAGCAGATTCATTACGTCGACTTCTATCTGAGTTGTGCCTTGCTCCGATATCGCATGCTACGGAAGCCTCTTGCAGACTTAGACTTGAACAAAATTCGTGGGAAGCTAAGCCTGGAAATTCTCTTGGCGTTTCCCTCCATCAGTGACCCACGGCTTGAAGATTCGGCGGGGTTGTTGTCGGCAAACCAAGCTGTCAACTTTTTGCAGAGTCAGTACCGCGGCTTAATCTTGCGCCGTCTCATGGCCAAAGGCGACATTGATGCGATTATGGATTACGATGACAACCGATTGTTACAGCAACAACGCCGTGAAGAAAGGCGCGCTTTGGAGGAAGAGGAGGCCAGGCGTGCGGCACAGAAGAGCCAAGGCGGTGCGACCGATAAGAAAGGAAAGGGCAAAGGAAAGAAAAAGAAGAAGAAGTAAAAATGAGGTAGATCCAGCTGCAGTAGGCTGGAAGATTTATCCCTGTGTGGACCTTTCCTATCGCTTTTGCCCTCTATCTCGTCTCTTGCAGGCCAAGGTGCAAAATACGATACCGGTCCAAACGAAACACCGAATTTTTCGGAGTGAAACATATATCAAATCCCGTAAATCCGTAATTCGTACCTTGGCTGGGTATTACGATAAACCGTATCGTCGAAGTTTGCCGTATTTTTCGTTATTTCGCGAAATAACGCACGATTTTGCGATACCTCGGCGTAATTGCGAATCACGTGCCCTCCTGTGCGTATGAGACCGGGCTAGAAACCAGAAATCAGGAACTAGAAACTAATAATGCGGAATAGCATTATCGCAATCGCGAAAGTTTAGACGCATTAGGGGGATAGGAATTATTTTAGGAAATAATATGGGACTGGGTGCCGTAAAAGAGGAAAATGGTTATCTGTTGACATCGACGTAGCTGCAGTCTTTAGTCATAGTCGCGAGTCACCAAGCCACGCGCACGCGCAGTGTTTAGATGGCAGACTATGGAACTATGGACAAAATCAACTGTTTTTTTTATTTCATTTACTTGTTTTAAAAGCTCCCTGTAATCTTATCCTTTATCCTTTATATTTCTTAAAATAGAATATTTCGTTCGTGGTTCGTGGTTCGTGGTCGTCGTTTTTGATGTACCTACAGTACTGTACTATGTACTGTAGTACAGACCTATAATACATGTGCAGATGTGTAGTAAACAAAAACACAAGGCGAACCATGGACACAAGAAGGGACAAACACCACGGGCACAAGAAGGGCACTCATCCACGGGCATCTCAAGGCCGCGCACTGAGGTGCTAAGTACTAAGTACACGCACCACGCACCTACTGCTCCGCAGCAAACACATTGCTCCGAATCCGTGCATCGCGCGGGCACCTAAACTTGTAATATCTCCACCTACTAAGAACTCGAGGAGCAGCGAAAGAGGAATGAACATCTTCAAGATACTTTTGACACCTCGAAGCATCCTGGCTTGTAAGCTTAAGGGGAGCTTCGTTTCCTGCTCTCGTGTAACTTTTATTGTTGACATAGATATAACATAATAGATATAACATAATATATTAACAAACCGTGCTTGCGTGCATACTTCTCAGTGATATTTACCTTGTCTCAATCTTCACTGAAAACGCAAGTTACATCGAAGTTTCGTGCTGTATAGTTCGAAAGCAGTCCATGTCAAGTTATCTGCTTGATGGCAGCACAGCGGTAAAGTTCGAAATAATCAATTTCGACGAGCCGGACGAACCCTCACAGGTTCAAAACCTTGATGTAGCTGCGCCGCCATCCCCAGTGCATGCTCGCCCAAAAGCACCGCTCGACACGCTCTCGACAGAAGTTGTTCCTAGCGCAAAGCGTTACTTTCCCACTGGAGGCACAATCGGCATGGAAGCCAGCGAAAGATTGGCATTCCTTGCGGCTGCGGACAATAGTGGCAGCGCTAGTGGCGCGAGCTGCATTTCTGCCTTAGGCACTGGCAGTGGCAAAGGCATCGACGATAGTCTCGGAGCGCCGCCTCACCAGCTCTCTTTAGCTGGCTCGATGGGTATGACCTCGAGTGCTTGTCTCGGCAATGCGTCGGAAAGCTCAAAGCTCGATACGAACTTGGCACTGCCGCACCCAGTTGCATCAGCACCACTTAAGAAACCATGGAATTGCGCAGAAACGTCGACTGTGACCTGGGAAGAGTCTTCAAACGACGAATTGGTACGAGTCAACGAGTACCATGTAGTGAAGGACTTGGGCAGTGGGTCTTTCGGCTGCGTATATGTGGTGCGTTCGAGTGGATATCTTGGCGTATAGATTAAAGATTCAAAATCACCGAGCGCTGCATATGTCATTTTTGCAGAGTAGGGGCACTTTCGCCCTCGTTTCTATTCACTACTTAACTGTATTCTACTCATTCACACATTAAATCAACCAATAAATCGGCTGGCACTTTCTCATTTCTGTCTTTCTGCTGCTTGTTCGTTGTTCTACTGCTTATGCTTCAGGTTGAGCGGCGGCCAAAGACTCCTCCTGGCGACAGCACTGCTCACCCCACCGTCGCGCCAGCGCCACAGGAAGAACACCGCCAGTTTGCGCTGAAGGTATGCTCTCGGTCTCGCCTGCAGCGCGTGCGGCGGCCTGGTGGCGGGGGCTCGGGCTTGGACGACTGGGCCCGCGAAGTGGCCATCCACCGAACGATGTACCACCGCCACGTGACTCTTCTCTTTGAAGTGAGGACTGATTCTATATTATTGGTGACATGGTTGCCTTGCTTGTTTCTCATCTTTTGAGTCTCGTTTCTCGTTGCTGTGATGTGAGGTCTAGCCTTCTTTGACATGCATAGGTTTATTTTGGCGGTGCTTTTAAAGAAAATGATTGTTATCTATCTGCTTGATCAAGGATAGGGAATGCTCCTACTATTATTAGGAAGTAAAGTGATTTGAGAGAATAACAAGCTCTGTACTGACTTTTTTAAAACTCATGCTTGCATTGAAGGTGCTGAACGATGGAGGAGCCTCAGACCACTTAGGTCTGGTGGTAGAGCTTTGTCCGTTTGGGCCAGTGATGCAGTTTCACGCTACGCAGGGGTGCTGTCGCTTTAGCCCCGGCCGCGCAGCCTTGACTTTTTCCATGCCGAAAAAGGCTAATCGACGCACCCCCAGTATAGGAGGTTGTGGAAATCCAGAACAGAGCACCCAACCGAGACAAGAAGAAGACGACGAAGAAGGAGAAGCGTCATCGTGCCCTGCCGTGAGTGCGGAAGATGAATGGTCGTGGGGTTTGCCGCCGTTGCTGGCATCGAAATGGGGGCGGGACCTGTTGAGAGGCGTTGCGTACTTGCACGAGATGGGAGTAGCTCACCGAGACCTCAAGGTGAGAGTGTTTTGGCGGAGTCGTAGTGGGAGTTGCAAAAATAAATTGCAAGCAGAGGAAAAGCGAACAATTTTGGCAAAATGTCCAGGATGCCTATTGCGCATTCATTCCTAATAACTCCTATAGTAGTTGCTGCACTAATTTTGTATTTGTGTTTATTGCGCTCCCATTTATGTGCGCCTCTCCAATGCACAGCCGGCCAACCTGCTCATCTTCAGCAACGGCACGCTGCGCATTTCCGACTTTGGTTGCGCACAAGCCTTCGACCCCAAAGCGCCGATGCAATTTACACCCCCAAAAAGGGCTCCTTCGTCATCTTTGTCATCATCATCGTCAACAACGTCGTCGGCGCCAATGACTACTCCCCTTTCAGCCACCTTGTCTCCGTGGGTTAAAGGAACGGCAGGCACCGAGCCGTTTTGGCCGCCGGAAGTGTGCAGCGGTGCCGGCGGCGACTTGCGTTCCGCAGACCTATGGGCAGTGGGCTGCTGCTTGAGCTGTTTCGCCTTTGGCGCCCTCCCTTACAACCCTGCTTTGCCAACGGCATTGCTCATGGACGCCATCGCTGAGACCCCGCCGAATTTGCCGCCACCGCTAGCAACGCCACCGCCGTCTTCGGTGCCTCCCGTACAGCCCCTCGAGACTGCCAGCAGCAGCAGCAGCAGCAGCAAGAGCTCTTCTGAGAATCAATCCAACGAAGGCAAACCCATCAACCGTGGCAGGGTGCCAACGGAAGCAGTGGCGGTTGGAGCATCAAGCAGCAGCAACTCTGAGCGCGCAGTGAAAGAGTGGTGGTCTGAACCCAGTGCCATGGTACCAGAATGCACCCCTGCGCTGCTGTGCCTCCTTCTTGGCGATGACGACGACGAAAGCAGCACCACCAGTTGTTCAACCCCGCGATGTACAGGGTTATTGGCCGAGGAACCTAGGCAACGTACGAGCATTGCCATGGCGCTCTCTCACTCATGGTTTGCGCTAGTGGCAGAGGATGCGCAACTATTTGAAGCATGATTTACTTCGTTAAGACTTAGATGAGTTCCGAGTGCGGGAGATTCCTTTCTGCCTCTTCAGTCTTCGGTACTCTCATTTCAAAGGCAATTCCTTTGTTAATTACTTAAACACCCTGCCATTCAGCTAATGAAGTCCAAGTGGAGGAGGCTTCATGTGAAGGTCCTGTACTCTTCCTCTTCATTATGCAGGCGGCTATGGAGACGTAGGAATGGCCGGATGGTATATCGAAACCACAGTTCATTACGAGAGAAAACGGGCTAACGCCAGGCGAGAAAACTACAAGGGTGCGCGATGCCCTGCCTTTCGAGCTTTGTAGGCCTGCCGGATTGGTCAAAACGATCAGCGAAGTTGGGGTCAACTTTTTTTGAGATTGTTTCGTGGAAAAAATAAAACTGGACCAACCAACTGAAAAA
>Ga0307930_1000971_pt1 | contig 23112 bp, 18 predicted proteins | sample OrgLakmetageno46_FD_203161 | JGI IMG/M metagenome (GOLD analysis project Ga0307930, IMG submission 203161) | Saline water microbial communities from Organic Lake, Antarctica - #46 | ecosystem: Environmental > Aquatic > Non-marine Saline and Alkaline > Saline | place: Antarctica: Organic Lake...
ACAGTTGCTTAGTTGTCATCAAGATTTCCTCTGCTTTTCAACGGGACAGGGACGTAGGTAACAAGGTAACTAAGAACCAAGAACAAGGAAGACACAGAACCACTGGAGGTCGATTTGTCGCTTCTTAAGCCGACCGCAGGTGCCTGGTGACTCATTATCGAAAGCAATTCACTACGATAGAACCCATCTTCGGCCTGTTAAAGGCACTGAGATGAGTGAATTGCGAGCTCTCAACCGCACACGTACGAGGCCAACAGACAAAACACGCGGGCAAATTTAGACCGTTGTTATTCCTTGCATGGCCACTCTGGCTTATGCATGTGATATATAATTTCATAATTCATAACAGCTCTAAATGCTTTCTCAGCCAATTTGCCTCCTAATTCCGGCCCTTCGGGCCTGTGTCAAAACACGTGAGTGGTGAATGTAGACAGACTACCGCCCCTTTGTGGGGGAGCGATAAACACAGATCTTCTTCAGTTGATTTGTTGATCTTTGGCACTTGGGCAGCATGAAGCTCACGACGTGCGTTGTTGGCGTTTATGCCGTAAACTCAGCTGTTGCCTTCACACCGCAACATTCGCCGAAATGGGTGATGCCATCAACACTTCGATCGGCTCAAAAAGAAGAATTCAAATCGACTGATGGACGCATTACGAGGTAGCGTTTATAGTTGACTATATGAAGCCTCCAATTTACATTTAATAATAAAATGTTTTAAAGTGTACCTATAATTTATACCTGGTTAGAAAAAAACGGCGCGAAGACTACGGAGAGGCGCTGAAGAGCTCCTACACTACGGTAGACTCTGACTGGTCCGAAAATGTTGAGGACGATCCATTGGTGCCCACTGTGCATGCTATCGCGCGCGCAGCTGACAAGCGAAAAGCAGGCGACATCACAGCTTTGCGCGTTAGCCACTTAACCGTTACCACGGAATTTTTCGTAAACATGGTTGGCAATTCACGGCCACAAAACCAGGCGATTGCGGCGGCTGTAGAAGAAGAGCTCAAAGCCCTGGGTCGCACGGCGCGACACGAGGGAACCGCTGACAGCGGGTGCGTGAGAACAGAGCGAACTCATGAATGCTTAGGATCCACTGACACTGGTCTCCTTTCTTCTAGAAGCACGTCTTTCCCGGTTCTATCTACCTACTCTCTTTGTCTCGCACACTCTCCAAGTTCTCTACTATTACCTCGCTCTGTACTTCGTAATCCTGATGCAATATCTGCAATAATCTCATCTCATCGCTGAAACCTCTAGCTGGTGCTTAGCTCACCATCTTGGTATCTTATCGCGTAAACCTATGAACTTAGGTGGATTTTACTTGACTTCGGAGACGTGATCGTGAATGTGATGACGCCCCGCAGCCGGGAATACTACGACATTGAAGCGTTCTGGAAGGAAGGCCAGTACCTTGATCTGGCGGACGTCTTGTTGCCCAGCGGTCCTACCGGCCCACAGCCAGATTTTCTGGACGACAGCAACGACGACTCCTTCTGGGATGGCGCAGACGCAGATGATGCGCTAGAGCTCACTGCTGAGGAACGGGAAGTGGCCGCCAACGGCGTCGAATTGAAAGCAAACGACGACGAGGACGACGACGAAGTCGACCCGTTTTGGGACCTGGACGAGAAAGAAACCGCTGCCATGAAGGTTGCGCCGGACGAGGAAGACCCATTTTGGTCTTAAGAAGAGAGTCAGATGAAAGGCGGCCATCTCTCGCCTGCTGGGTGAGAGAAATCGCAGCATCAAAATCGATATGGGGATTTTGGCGGAGCATACAGCATACGTTCGAATGTCCTAGTCCTAGTCCTAGCTTTTGTGTGGCCATTGAAATTTTCAGCCGATTTCCTTTCGTCAATCGTTGGCAGGTAAATTTGCTGTTTCCGAAGCGAGGGAAATTATTTCAGTTGATTTGCAAGTACTAGACGTGAAATTGATTTCGGAGGTGAGGAGGCAAGCAGCTTCTTGAACATTACAAGAATTGCGTTTGATTAATGATTAATCAAGACTGAGAAGAGTTCTTGGAACTTCTTAATCAGTGCGCAGAATTCATACGTATGCACGTTACACACACGCAGCGCTTCGACTTAGTCCATAGATCACATATCACTCGTATGGTCTTAAATATAAATATAACTCATTATGTTATATGTTCTTCTGCTGGTGCATCTGAGCAACTTCAGAATAATTAAGCAAACCGGAGGTGGTGAAATAGCAACGAAGAGCCATAGCCACGGTGGTCCTCACTTCCAAGCCCATTAGGCCACATATCTTTCAAAGCGCAGCACTGCTCATGGAATTCGGAAGGAACTCGGTGGCGGATTACGCAGGAGCACCAGGATTCGCCAGGTTAAACAGCAGACGGCTCAATTTCAGCATTTCACAAACCGTGGCTGCACTGCTGTTGCACAGAAATGGTCAATGGCTGCGCCAACTTTTTCGAGCCTCAACGGATCGCCTTCAAACTCTAAGTCGCAGTCTACGACCAGCACAGGGACACCGTCCGTGCTGACACCAATCGACAAGTCGGGAGACTCTTCCAGTTTAGGGCTTAACCCTGTTCCTCCCTCAACTGCTACTGCAGCTCCTGCCGCTACTGCTGCTGCTGCTTTACCGTCCCCAGCCGCTTTTTCAGCACCACCTGTGGACGCAGGTGGTGCTGAAGAAGACGACGACGACGACGAGGAAGAAGAAGAAGACGGAAGGAGCCATTCTTCGTGGCGCGCGTGCAATTCGCGGAGGTAAGACAGAGGCACGCCAGCTTCCTCGGGGCGACCGCGGCGCTGGCCCCGGTTAAGGCACGTCTCTGGCGCAGTACGAAGGTACACGAAACCGTCAACGCGCAAGCACGGGTTTTCATCCTGATTTGCGAAAGGATATAAACAAGGCGAAAGTCGCATTCAAATGTGAATAGGAAAATTATCAAGTGGCGGCAGCGAAAGCAAAGCAAAAGTGCCGCGGCAACAACGAGCAAATGGATACACACCATGATGAAAGCATGATAGTCGTTGTACACAGTCCACTCGGCTTGGTTGAAGAGCCCAGTTTTAAAGCAGTTGGTCGCGAAGCAATGCTTGTCCGAATACAGCGAGCGCTCAAACACGTAACTCGGCGGAATTCGCTCTCCGTCGCCGGTTGCCGATGCACTGCTATCGTCAGTACTCTCTGCTGCTGCATAATACGCAGCATCGCCCGCGCGGAGCTGCTGCACGGCGGCCTGCGTGCGGCTCAAAAACGCGTAAGTTTGGAACGTAAACGCCCAGCGCTTGGGGTCTCGGTAAAACATGTCCAGCAAATTCGAGCCCTCTCCATCCTATTATAATAAAGTGAGAGAAAATGATCTAAGAAACTTGTAAACATTTAAAATGCGAAATAAAACTACATCTGCGACCCATAAAGCGATAAAAACGAACACCGAGACAAATGAAGTGCTTAGTATCTTTGAAACGAATCTTTCGAATCAATTCCTTACCTCAACGGACTGCCATCGCGCCACTGGCTCTTCTACCGCCCATAAACCTCGAGCCTTGAGCAGCCGTAGTAAGGTTGACTTGCCAGCGCCAATATTGCCTTCTAAAGCAAGGACGCGTCGCATGCCGCCCGCCGTGGTGGTGCTTGCCATGGGTGGGCGGCCCGGAGGGACTGGGGAGGCGCCGCTCTGCAAAGAATTCACACCAGGAACTAAGACCGCTAAAAGGATTGCAAAAGCGGCGCCCACGCCCAGCTCTCGAGGTAAAGAAATAATGTTTTCCTCCTCAGAGCGCCAAGACTGGCGCTAATTCTGCTATGTAGCTGGCAACGAGAACAACGAACTTTGTTCGTTGTACAGTTGTAACTCTCCTAGCCTTATAAAATGATCTACAAAAGCCTTTCCAAGCTCAATTATCTTAGAGACTCTCGAGTGCTGAATAAGTCGGCTAAATGAAGCAATATTGGGCCTCTGTCACTAGAGAGCGACGCGAGCGACAGCTTTAGCCCGAAAGCAATAGATAGCCAGCTGCCAGCTGTCAGAGTCAGAGTGTCAGAGTTGTGTGTGCTAAAATCGCAAAATCGCTGATGGACGTTTGTTGTACTTATCACATTAGAGATCACCTAGCTAGGAATCTGACAATGGCAGCTGGCAAGAGCTCGACGATGCATTGGGAAGAGTTAGCTGAAGACAAGATAGTGGCGCGAGTAGCTCTCTACAAGCCTCGGACCACATGGCAGCGTCTGGATATTTTCCCGTTCGCCGTGGCATACGCGGCGTTGCATGCTTGGACTCTGGTAGGTGCTTACTTTCACTACGAAGACGACAGAGCAGACGTAGGCACATCATTCCTAACTCTTCTCCTTTTTATATGATTCCGATAGATCCCACGCGACGGTCCTCCTACAGCTGCGCTAGTGCTGTTTCCACTAGTGCTTGGCGCACACTTGCTAGTCTTCTTTGCGGGTCAGTGGTCCCTCGCAGTGCATTGCGCCGTGTCACTCATGCCTGCCGATGCATTGGGTGATGCGTCGCTAGCCCGCGTGCAACCAGCGCCGCACTCGGGCAGCGAAGCCCTAGTGCCTCTACAATTCAATGAAGAGAGTGCACTCTCAGCGAACGCAGCCGTTGAGGCTCCTTGTTGTCCTGTGGCTGGCTCTGGCGGCGCGCCGCTAACGATGGCGCCCTACGCGGCCACCTTCACTTTCCAACACGCCACCTTCTTCGCTTCGGAGGCTGGCGCTGCTGCTAGCAATGCCAAAAAAGGCGCAGGGGTTGGCTGGCAGCGGGTCGCGTACCCCACCGACAGCCCGCTTTCGGCTTACTTGAACAGCGGCGGGTACTGGGCGCCTGACCAAGTGGAAGCCGCGGCGGCGCGGTGGGGCAGCAACGCCGTGGAAATTCCCATGCCGCTCTTTTGGGACCTGATGGCCGAGCACGCGGTTGCGCCCATGTTTGTGTTTCAAATGGTGTGCGTTGGGCTGTGGTGCTTGGACGAGTACTGGTACTATTCTATCTTTACCCTCGTCATGCTGGTGTTCTTCGAAGCTACGGTACCTGTTACGAACAGAAATTACAGAAACGAAGCGATGCCACCATTCTAACTTGACGTTCATCATTTTGGTTGCAATGGCATCATCTAGTCATTTCTTGTTGACGAGGTTGTGCTCGTGCACGTAGACATGCCGAATGGTAGTGCGCTTTCGCAGGGCACGGCAGAACGGCCTCTGTCATTTACACATTTTTCCTTCTTCACTTTTCTGCTTTCTTCGTGGCCACGTTCTTTTTTAGGAATAAAATTTTCCTGATGTATTTTCTCCTTTTCTATCTTTTCGTGCCGTCAGGTGTGCTACCAGCGGCTGCAGTCGGTGGCCTACTTGCGGGCGATGCTTCGCCCTCCTCACACGGTGCTGTGCTTTCGGTTCGGGGCGTGGCGGCCTGTGGGCTCCCAGTCTCTCGTGCCCGGGGACCTCGTCAGCCTCGCGGCCTCGCAAGGCGGGTCGGCTACAGACCGCATGGTACAGAGAAGGAGGATGGAAATATGACTTCACAGGCAGTGTAGTTGTATACCTTAGGGCTCATAGCCCATCCTTCTTCCTCTCTTTCTCTGTAATCAAGCGCTTTCGGTGACTCTTACTGACTCTCATGCCCCTCCTCTTCTTGCTCCTCTTTATCTTCCATCCCTTCTTCCTCCTCATAACCAACCAGGTGCCGTGCGACTTGCTAGTGCTTCGCGGGAGCTGCATTGTCAACGAAGCCATGCTCACGGGCGAGTCAGTGCCGCAGCGGAAAGACGCTGCGTCTTCCACTGTTGCATCTCGCGCCTCGGCCACCACCGCTAGCGGCGACAGCTGCAGCAACGACAGCAACAGTGCCAGCGATGGCACAGTAGCTGACAGCGACCCTCCGCTCCTGCTGGAAGACGGCCCGGCGGGAAGCAGCCCGCACAAACGCCACGTGGTCTTTGCCGGCACGCAGGTGATGCAGCACGACACTGGCAATAGCAGCAGTGCCGGCAGCAATAGCAGCAATAGCAGCAGCAGCAGCAGTGGTGCAATGAAGAGCGTAAGTGCAACGAGCGCAGCGGCTGGATCTGGCACAGCAGGATCTTTACCATCACCCAGTAGTGTGCCTCTGCCGCCAGACAGCGGGTGCGGGTGCGCAGTACTCCGAACGGGTTATGGCTCCGCCCAGGGCACCCTGATGCGCACGGTGCTCTTTGCGGCCGAGCGCGTCACGGCCAACAGCGCGGAAGCGGCGGGTTTCATCGCCGTGCTCATGGTGTTTGCGGTGGCGGCTGCGGGCTACGTGCTGCAAGCGGGGCTAGTGGACGAGCGGCGCAACCAGTTCAAGCTGTGGCTGCACTGCGTGATGATCGTCACCTCGGTGGTGCGTCAAATTTTTTTTCTTTTTCTTTTCAAATTTGAAGCTCTCGGATGGAGTGGATGAGATAACAGAGAGAGGAACGAGAGACTAGCGCTTGTAAAGACTGAAGCGACATTTTTGCGAGATGTTCTGCCTACTTTTGCTCAAAAGATAATCGTTCTTTCGTAACAATCTTAATCTCATGATCTCAATGCGCAATCAATAATGGTTTTGTTCTAAACCTCAGGTACCTCCCGAGCTGCCCATGGAGCTCAGCTTAGCCGTTACCAATTCCCTGGCGGCGCTGGTGAACATGATGGTGTTCTGCACTGAGCCGTTCCGCATTCCTTTTGCCGGCCGCGTGGACGTCTGCTGCTTCGACAAAACTGGCACCCTCACCTCCGACAATTTGTCTTTCCTGGGGGTGGTTCCGGCACCTGCTCCGAAAGCAGGTGCGGGCGACGATGACGATGACAACGACGACGACGACAACAACAACAATAATGACAACAAGAACAGCAAAAGTGGCAGCGAAACTAGTGGTAGTTTAGATCTCAGCCGCTTGCAAGAAGAAGAGGAGGAATGCCTGAGCGCCGATGCCGCACTGCAGGCCGCTCGCGTGCTGGGGTGCTGCCACGAGCTGGTCGTGCTGAGCAGCAGCGCCGGCGGAGTACAGGGGGATCCCATGGAATTGGCCTTGCTGGAAGCTTCGGGCTTTGGCCTGCTCACTGCCGACAAGGCCGTGCAGCGCGCTGGGCCTTTGCCTTCTTCGCTTCTTGGCAATGGCTCTGGCAGCGGTTTGATTGGTGGCTTGACCTCTCCGTTCCAAGGCTTGAACGGCGGCAGCAGCAATAGTGGTGGGCCCACGGTGATTACCACCTTGCGGCGGCTGCCTTTCTCCTCAGACTTGCGGCGGATGAGCGTAGTGGTCGACGCGCAGAGCGGTGGCATGGGTGGCGGCGGGAGCGTGCACGGCGTGGCCAGGCAGTCCACCACCTTTGGGCCGCAGCAGTGCACTTGGGTGTTGACCAAGGGGGCCCCGGAAGCCGTGCGCCCGCTCTTGGCGCAAGTGCCCCCCCATTTCGACGCCACTTACGTGCGGCACATGGGCCGAGGCCTCCGGGTGCTCTGCCTGGCGTACAAGTGCCTCAACCCACTGCCTCCTAGCAACAGCAACAGTGGCAGCAACAGCAGCGGCAGCGGCGGTAGCAATACGGATGTTCGCGTAGCGGCGCAAAAGGCGAGCCGAACCAGCCTGGAAAGTGGTTTGACGTTTGCGGGGTTTGCCCTCTTGGACTGCCCTTTGAAACGCGACTCTGCTGACGTAATCAAACGGCTTCAAGCCTCGGCGCATCGGTGAGAATAGAGAGAATTATCTTTCCGAGTTTTTATCTACTTCTTTTTTTTTAAAGCTTGTTTTGCAGATAGTTCAATGCAAGCACGCTCTTCTGGGAACAACCACATTGATCACTGTGAAAACGAAATGCACATTGAGCAAGATTTACAGAACGAGATGATTTATTTTGTTTGTTTCTGCTGCCTTTCCTGTAGGTGCGTAATGATTACGGGTGACGGCGCCCTCACTGCTGCTGCCGTCGCCCGTCGAGTAGGCTTGCTTCATGCCCCTCCGAAGCAAACCCTCGTGCTCACCCAGCGCCGCTTGACCACCAGCAGTGGTGGCGAGAGTCCAAGCACAAACAGCCGCGGCGAAAAGAACAGCACCGAGTTGGTATGGCGTCCTCTGGTAGGGGGATTCGACCAATCCAGCGCCAGCAACGGCAGCGCTGGCAGTAGCAAGAGTGTTGCGAGGGACTCAAGTGCGGAAGTACTATTTGACCCGCGGAGCTGCAGTGATTTGGTGGCGTCTGGGAAGCAACTCGTGGTCACGGGAGATGCCCTCTCGTACCTCCTCGGGACCACAATGGCCACTGCTGCTTCTGACGAGGCTATTGCAGTGGCAGCATCACCGGGAGAAAAAGGAGAAGAAGGCAAAGAAGGCTCCACAATGGCGCTCGAGGCGCTTTGTTCGCACGTTTCGGTTTTTGCCAGAGTGGCACCCGCGCAGAAAGCAGCGGTCGTGGCTGCCCTCAATAGTGCAGGCCACTACACCCTCATGTGTGGCGACGGTAAGGAAGCTTAAGCTTGAAATGATGGGTTTCTCTGCGATGGTTTTCAGTTCGTGTGTTTTTTCCATTGCCTGTCAAGCTGGTTCGGTATGAAAGTAGTAGAAGTGCTAGGTAGACGAGGGAGATGGAGTACTACCGGTAAAGAGGGGAACAACGTGCACACTTTCCCATGAGATGCATCATGTCTATGTTTCCTTCGTTATCAATTTTAACAAAATATCCAGGCACCAATGACGTGGGGGCATTGAAGCAAGCTCACGTGGGGGTCTCCATCTTGAACTCGCCCGAGCTTGAAAAGCGCGCAAACGCTCGCTTGGACGTCTCTGCCAAAGCTGCAGCGTATCAACCAGGCCATCACAGCAACAGCAGCAGTGGCAGCAGCAGTTGTAGCAGCAGTGGTAGCGCTAGTGGCAAGGCAACCTCGACCTTGGAGCGTTTGGCGGCCGAGCAAGCGGCAGTGGCCGAACTCGAGCGCCTGGACCCTTCGCTGGTGCAACTGGGGGACGCGTCGATTGCGTCTCCCTTCACGAGCCGGCGAAGCAGCGTGGACTGCGTGCTGGCGGTGGTGCGGCAGGGGCGCTGCACGCTGGTCACCACCACGCAGGTGTTCAAGATTTTGGCCCTGAATTGCCTGGTCTCAGCCTTCATGCTCAGCACCCTGTATCTCCATGGCGTGAAACAGGTCTGTACCATCATTCAATCTCTTCTCTTTTACTTGCCTCGTTACCTTTCCTGCTTTGTTCTATCCTGCTCCTCTCCCAGCTCTGGCTATTTGTGCTCCCCCAATGTTTCTCCTTTTTGTCTCTTCATTCCCGCTCCATTGTTCAACAACCTCCATGTTTTTATCTCTATTCTGTGTTTCTCACATTTTCTCTCTCTCTCTCTCACTACAGGGAGATTCGCAAATGACCTTCGTGGGGCTCGCGGTAGCAGCGCTCTTTTTCTTCAGCTCTCAAGCCGCGCCTCTCGAAGATTTGGCCCCGGCGCGCCCCCCTGCGGCCCTCTTTTGCCGTGCCGTCGCCGTCAGCGTGGTTGGCCAAGCCAGCGTGCACGTCATCTCCCTCTTGGTCGTACTCCAACTCGCCCACCCGTGGCTCGCCGCGGAGGATCCGTGGGCGGTACGTCATTAGAAGCTTTCTAATTGATTCGAATGTCACTTGATTTTTTTCATAGTTGGAGCGTGCGTATTGTCGCACCTGCCTTTTCCTTTCATCATTCCTTCGTTCAATATTTCAAAGGCGTAATTTGCGTGTTCTCCGTGCGAAGTTCCTGCCATTTTTTAGCGCCAACCCGCGCATGGCAAGCTTTTTGTTCACGTTTACTTACATACATTTACGGTTTAATAAACCCCTCAATCCCATGCGTCGGTTGCATGCAGGTGCCGGATGGGTCCTTCCGCCCCAACCTCCTCAACACCCTGGTCTTCCTGCTCTCGGCCTGGATGCAACTGGTCACTTTTGCGGCCAATTACGCGGGCGCGCCGCACACCACGCCTTTGACCGAGCACAAGCTCCTGTGGCGCACCCTTTGTGGGGGATGGGCGCTGACTCTGCTGGCCGCGCTCGACGCGCCCCTACCTGGCCTCCGCCCCCTGCTGCGCACTTACCTCGAGCTCGCACCTCTGCCTGGCGCCCTCGCGCCTACCATTGCTAGTTCTGCCACGAGTACTGGTTTGTCCGCGGCCGGGGATGCTGGAAGTGTTGAAATGGGCACGTACTATGAGGGCCTTGAGGATATGGGCGGTTTAGGCTTTCGGGCAGCTGTGGTGGGCGTGCTGGTGCTGAATCTAGCGGTCGCGTTTGCCATCGAGCGCCTGGCTAGGAAGCTTTAGAGTAAGAGGGAGATTCAAGTTGCTTCTTTTCTTTCTTTTTGTATGGGCGAGGAGCTTCTGATATACCGCTGTTGAAGTTTTTTTTATTTTTCCATGGCCATTGCAATTGAACGCCAACTAATTCCAAGACGCGTATGGACTTCCAGTGAATCGTAAGCAACAAATAAGAAGGCAGTCAAAACAAAGAACGGGAACTCGTAGCTCGTAGCTCTGTTAGACCGGCGTTGTCAAAAAAAAATAATTGTTTGTTTTAGAGATATAAAAAAAGGGGAAATTTCTTTGCCTCGACTGCGACTGGGCTTCTATTACTATTACGAGATGTTATTCTCCTTGACGTGGATTCAGTATTCGCGAGTACGTCCGCGAAGCCGCTGTTCTGATATCCCATGCCTCCTTCCAAGAATCCAAGAATTGATTATACAGGGTTCATGCGAGTAAAGATAAACATTGCATTACGTATAGGGACACTCAGCCCAGTCAGACTTGTTCTGGAGGATTCATCAATACGCAGCTTTCTGTTATTGTTATTTGTTGATGTTTCTTGGCAATTGGGGAGTAAAATCTAACTTCGATTCGCGAATTCATCGAAGCAGTGATGCGCTTCATTCACTCAGAACCAACCAAATTCGTTATGTGAAGGAAGAGTTATGTCCTGCTTTGATATATGGCCCTATCATAGAACATAGATTTGTACTATCTGTACAACATACAAAAGTACAGATACAGATGTTGGGTAGGAAGACGAAGCAAAGCAAGATAGATGGATTGTTACCATCCTTGGCGACATTTCTGAGAAATTTGCTTCTCGAATATAATATGCATATATTTTTGAGACATCTCGCATTCAGAACACAAGTCATCAGCAACAACTTCAGCTCTGCATAGGTAAAGAACACGTGTGTCTTCCCCGTAAGGCTGCCATACACCATGCCGCCGAACATCTGCACGCTATTCAATCTTAGTAGCCATTGTGTGAAGAATTGTAATTCCAAATCATCTTCAGTTTGGTCCTGAACTCATGGATTGCGACGTGATAGTTCAGCTCACACACAGTCAGAATAATTTGCTTGTGCACAACCTCGACGCTTTGCTAGCCTGTGCTTACCTTAAACTCATTTTTCTATTATCTATTTCTCTCATTTGAACCTTGTTGCTTTTGTTACAGTAACAACCGAAAACCACTTTGAAGAACAATGTCTGGCGTCGAAGGAGAATCTATCGGCATCGACCTTGGCACCACCTACTCCTGCGTTGGTGTATGGCAAAACGACCGCGTTGAGATCATCGCTAACGATCAGGTTAGCAGACGCATCAATAATGAATATTCAGAGATAATTGAAAGGGTCTCAGATTAGAGAGGAAGGTCGCGATGCGTTAATCGATAGTCTACCTTACATGTGTCTAGATCGAATAATTTTGATGTGTCATTGGCACAGTGCACACTGTGAATATTTGACTTCCGAGACTCGAGGGGTGACTAATATGAAGTAAATCAAGTCTTCATGGCATTTTGCGGTTTTTGTTTGTTTCCTCTAATTCTCTCTTCGACATATTCCCTCTCTGCCTCCTGAACTTTTCTAGGGTAACCGCACCACTCCGTCTTACGTGGCCTTTAACGACACGGAGCGTCTCATTGGCGATGCTGCGAAGAACCAAGTGGCGATGAACGCTTCGAACACCGTGTTCGATGCTAAGCGTCTGATCGGCCGCAAGTTTACGGACGAAGCAGTGAAGGCCGACATGAAACACTGGCCGTTCACCGTGACCTCCGGCACGGCCAGCAAGCCTATGATCAAGGTCCAATTCAAGGGCGAAGAGAAAGTGTTCGCGGCAGAGGAAATTTCCTCCATGGTGCTCACCAAGATGAAGGAGATTGCGGAGGCCTACATTGGCAAGGAGGTGCAGAATGCAGTGGTCACTGTGCCTGCGTACTTCAACGACGGCCAGCGCCAGGCGACCAAGGACGCTGCATCCATTGCCGGCCTCAACTGCTTGCGCATCATCAATGAGCCTACTGCCGCTGCCATAGCTTACGGCTTGGATAAGAAGGGCGAGGAAAAGAACGTGCTCATCTTCGATCTGGGCGGTGGCACCTTCGACGTGTCCCTCCTCACCATTGAGGAAGGCATCTTCGAAGTCAAGGCCACTGCTGGCGACACGCACTTGGGTGGCGAAGATTTCGACAACCGCATGGTCGACTACTTCCTCCTCGAGTTCAAGCGCAAGTTCAAGAAAGACATCCGCGACAATCAGCGCGCCCTCCGCCGCCTTCGCACGGCATGCGAGCGCGCGAAACGCACGCTGTCGTCTTCGACCCAGGCCCACATCGAGATCGACTCCCTTTTCGAAGGCGTGGACTTCAACTCCACCATCACTCGTGCCCGCTTTGAGGACATGAACATGGACTACTTCCGCAAGTGCATGGAACCTGTGGAAAAGGTGATCCGCGACTCCAAGGTTTCCAAGGGCCAGGTGCACGAGGTGGTGCTTGTGGGCGGCTCCACCCGCATCCCCAAGGTGCAATCCATGCTTTCCGACTTCTTCGGCGGCAAGGAACCGTGCAAGTCCATCAACCCTGACGAAGCCGTGGCCTACGGTGCCACAGTCCAAGCCGCCATCTTGTCGGGCAATTCGGGCTCTGAGAAGCTTTCCGAGCTGCTCTTGCTGGACGTCACTCCGCTTTCTCTTGGTCTCGAGACGGCAGGGGGCGTGATGACCACCCTCATCAAGCGCAACACCACGGTGCCGGCCAAGAAGTCGCAAACTTTCTCGACCTACGCCGACAACCAGCCTGGCGTGCTCATCCAAGTCTTCGAGGGTGAGCGGTCCATGACGCGGGACTGCAACTTGCTCGGCAAGTTCAACCTTGACGGCATCCCTCCCATGCCGCGCGGCCAGCCTCAAATCGACGTGACCTTCGACATCGATGCGAACGGTGTGCTCAACGTGTCGGCTGTGGAGAAATCCACCGGCAAGGACCAGAAGATCGAGATCAAGAACGACAAGGGCCGCCTTTCGGACGAAGAGATCAAGCGCATGGTTGAAGAGGCTGAGAAGTATGCCGCCGAAGATGAGGCTAACAAGCTTCGCGTCGAAGCCAAAAACTCGCTCGAAAACTACGCGTACCAGATGAAGAGCACCATGGCTGACGAAAAGCTTGCTGACAAGATCAGTGCAGAAGACAAGGAGACGGTGAACTCGAAGATCTCCGAGACGATTTCTTGGTTCGAGAGCAACTCGATGGCTGAAAAGGAGGAATTCGAGGCCAAGCAAAAGGAGCTTGAGGCTGTAGTGAACCCTATCCTCCAGAACTTGAGCGGCGGCGCTGGCGGCATGCCTGACATGGGCGGTGGCATGCCTGGCGGCATGCCCGGTGGCATGCCCGGCGGTGGCGCGCCTGAAGAACCTGCGGACGAGGGGCCTAAGATTGAGGAGATCGATTAAGCATTGTGTAACCATCTATCGGGTTCCTACCTTGTGTGGTCTTTCGTCTATGTCGATGAGTAATCTGCCCTGATCTTGTTAAAGTGTAAATTGCTCTTCCTCAGTCCAGCTAAAAACACGGCCATGAATCATTCTGATGAAAGATGAAGAATGTGCATTATAAATCATAGAACATCAAAAGAATAAAGGATAATGGAAGTATATGATTTAGATACCAGATACAAAGAGTGAGAGCGGATGTACTAGTTACTAGTTACCAATCACATGCATAACATAACAGGCGCGTGTTTTGTATAATACGTTTGCGCATGTAGTCGGCCATAAATTAACCATAAAACATTAAGTTTCAATAAATTTACTCTCCGTTTGTGCTAATTGCGAATTGCGCAACGGGTGTCAATGAAACGCTTCACCACTGCATGAGTTCCTTGAAGCGCATTCCATGATCACTGGTCATGCGGTCATCTCGTGAAAAGGAATTATGCAAGTAAAAGAAAAGGATCTAAGTTATCTAAGGGGCTATGCGACTACGAACTACTAAATGCCTGTGGGTCAGCGGAGTCTTCGCGAGCTACTTGGCCTACGGGTCTATGGAATCTACTTGTTTCAGCTTAGTCAACTTGCTCCATGGTTGACTCCTCGTTGAGGTCGTCGCCTTCGTCGAGTTCGGGAAGCTCTTCCCCTTCGTCGACGTCTTTGTCGTCGTCCTCAATGCTGAGGCCCAGCTTGATGAGGCGGTGGATGCGGTTGGCAAAGATTTGGGGCTCGTCAAGCGAAAAGCCCGAGGTCAAGAGGGACGTGTCGTAAAGCAGCCAAATGAGATCCTTCACCGTCTTGTCACCCTGGTCTGCAGCTGCTTTCTCGCGCAATGACACGATGATGGGGTTGGATGGGTTGATTTCCATCGTCTTTTTCGAGGACATGTAGGCTCCAGCAGACGAGTCTCGCAGGGCTTGAGCCTTCATGATGCGCTCCATGTTGGCACTCCAGCCATACTCACCTGTGACAAGCACACATGGCGAGTCCGCAAGTCGAGGCGAGACAACCACCTTGTCTACCTTGTCGTCGAGGACCTCCTTGATGAGCTTGCAGATGCCTTCAGACGCAGCCTTGTCCTCTTCAAATTTCTTCTTCTCCTCTTCGTCCGTGGACACTTCGAGGCCTTCCTTTGTGGCACTGATGAGCTTCTTGCCCTCGTACTCCTTCATTTGTTGCACCGCGTACTCGTCAATTGGGTCGACCATGTACAACACTTCGATGCCTTTCTTCTTGAGCTTCTCCAAAAAGGGTGCGTTCTCCACAGACTTCTTCGACTCGCCCGTCACGTAGTAAATGCCCTTCTGGTCATCCGACATGCGGCTAATGTAATCGTCGAGCGAGGTTTGCTCATCTCCAGACTTGGTCGAGTGGTAGCGCAGCAGCTTGGCGATTTTGGCACGGTTGGTCGAGTCTTCGTGGATGCCCAGCTTGAGGTTCTTGGAGAAGGCTTCGTAGAACTTCTTGTACTTCTCTTCGTCCTCCGCGAGCTCGTTGAAGAGTTCGATGGACTTCTTCACCAAGTTCTTTCGCACCACCCGTAGAATCTTGTTCTGCTGCAAAGTCTCGCGAGAAATATTGAGGGGAAGATCTTCAGAGTCCACCACGCCCTTGACGAAGCCGAGCCATTCAGGCATCAGGTCTTCGCAGTTGTCCATGATGAACACGCGCCGCACGTAGAGCTTGATGGCGTTGAACTTCTTCTTGCTGCCACCCTCAAACATGTCGAATGGGGCGCGGCGGGGCACGAAAAGCACGGACCGGAACTCGAGCTGACCTTCCACTGAGAAGTGTTTTACTGCAGCGTGGTCCTCCCAGTCGTTGGAGAGGGACTTGTAAAACGCGCCGTAGTCCTCGTTCGACACGTCCTCGGGCTTGCGCATCCAGATTGGGTCCTGGCCATTCAGCGTCGACCAGTCGCCAGTGACTTCCTTGATTTTCTTGGTCTTTTTCTTGCTCTTGTCCTCATCTTCCGTGACGTCTTCAATCTTGGGACCGTCTTCTTCTTCGCCCTTCTTGTCGTCCTCCTCCTCTTCGGCCTCGTCGTCAGTCACTTCCTTCTCCGTGGTCTTCTCCGTGTAAAGCTTGATTGGGAATCCCACGAACTCGGAGTGCTTCTTGACCAGGTCCTTGAGGCGCCGCTCTTCGAGATATTCTTTCATGTCCTCCTTGAGCTTGAGCACGATCTTGGTGCCGCGGCCGATGTCCATTTTTTCCTCGGGTGGCGTTGGCGCTACCGTGAATTTTCCACCAGCCGACGACCGCCACGTGTGCTCCTCGTCGTCGTTGTGCTTCGAGTGCACAACCACTTCGTCCGCCACCAGGTAAGCACTGTAAAAGCCCACCCCAAACTGGCCGATCATCGAAATGTCGGCGCCAGCAGTGAGAGCTTCCATGAATGCCTTGGTGCCCGACTTAGCAATCGTACCCAGGTTGTTGATCAAGTCTGCCTTGGTCATGCCGATGCCAGTGTCCTCGATGGTGAGAGTGCCGTTGGCAGCATCGGGAATGAGGTGGACTTCGAGACGCTCTTCATTTTCAAGTACTGACGAGTCAGTTAAAGACACAAAGCGGATCTTGTCGAGCGCGTCGGACGAGTTCGAGATCTGGTGTTGTAGAGAAGGAGACAGGTCAGGTGTGGAAGAGACACCAGTGCCAGGTTGAGAACAAAAGAAACGAAAAGTGTCCGAAAGTAGTTGGAATAAGTCTTCACCAGACTAAAAGTCCGCCTTTAAGAAGATAAACTCAGTTTAAAGGCGCAACAGGGACAGAATAAACTACGCGCCAGCAATATACAAGGACAGAATTCTAAAAGATATATGTAAACGTACCAGCTCACGAAGGAAAATTTCCTTGTTCGAGTAGAAGGTGTTGATAATCAGCGAGAGGAGCTGATTGATATCTGCGCTGAACGCAAAAGTCTCTTCGCCCTCAGGAGCTGACATTGTTGGGAGAGTAAGTCTGCTAGAAGGCGACACGTGCAGGGAGAGGAAATGGTGGACTGAGTGATTCGAATCAGTACTGCCCTCACTCGAAAAACTGGAAGTTGCCTCTTAGCCCGTGGAAACACATGATATAACATGCTGGAAAAGAATGTCCTTAGAATATATGTCAGATCAGAGAACACTTGAGAGTTATCAATCAGATGGCCATGGCGTCACCTTGGGTGAAAGATATGAGCACAGAATACTTTTGTGATTGCTGAATCATCTAAGCCACATCAATCATCCATTCTAATTAGTGAGACCTGAAAAAGTTCCTGGAAAATTCTTTCCAAGGAATTGGTGCTTTCGTTTCGGCGCTTTCGCTCTTTCAACCAAGCTGAACAGTTTATATTACATGGCACTTGCCGACTACATCTTGCTAGGGAATCGGCGACAGCTGACGACTTAACTTCCCACGGATAAGAAACCTAGCAGTGATTTGCCGCATAGACCTTGGATGTGACCGTCGATCGAGACCTCAGTCCCGCCGAGTTATTCGGAGGAAAGACACCAATCGGAGCCTTAAATGAGTGCATTTATGGCTCAAATAAGTTTCCAATGTGGCTGTGGCTCCAGTGTACTTACTTTGATTGTTTTGGTACGAGAATAACTTAGACAAGGCGAGAGAAGAGTAAGGAGTAAAGAGTAATAAATGGCTTTGCTGGTGCAGGGCTGGCGCCTGGCGCCTACGCACTACGTAGCTTTTGCTTTATGCTTTGTGCACTGGCGAAGAAGATCTGGCGAAAATAATAATGAAATCACCACGATTAAACTCAACAAGCCGCGGCAGAATTATCTTTAAAGTAAAATGGAACTCTCTTAGCTCTTAGCACCGATCTCGTTACGATTTTTACTTGCGCGCAACCCACGCGCGTACACGTCTGCCGTCTGCCCGCAGCACTGACTTCTGTATTCTGCAACTGTACCTTCTGCGTCATATAGATTTTTGGGTTTGTATTGCTTCTTAGTCGAGTTCGAGTCCACCACAACTAAATTCAACAAGCCGCGGCCTAGTTATCTCTAGAAAAATAATAAAACGTAACTTGGCTCAACTTGGCCCCTAATCTCGAAAATGGGTGATGGGTGACCCATCCTTTATTCTTTGTTCCTTACTGGCCTCACTCAGCCACTCAGTTGTAAACTGCACTTACGAACCCAACTTCTGAACTCTGCCTCTATGATTCGGCTTCTCAAATAGACCACACCTCCAATAAACCCTCCCCACAATTACACTTCGGAATTTTTACTCACTGTAAGGAATGGCGGCTGTCATCGCAGCTGCTCGTATCAGCAGACGTAAACTACTCACACCATAAGCCCATCACCAGATGTCAAAACGATACAACATTTCTCGGCGTTTGTTCTCGTGAAGTCGCGATCATACTTTCCATTGTTAGGACGCTCCTCTCTACTTTAGTTTTTGGCGGCAAGGTTCACGTGGCTCGGGTTTTTGCGGAGTGCAATCCGCGGCAAGCCGAGAGCGTTGCGGCACAAGTTCACGGTGTTTTTCATCAGCATAGTGATGGTCATCGGCCCCACGCCCCCCGGCACAGGGGTAATGAACGAGCACTTCGGCGCCACCTAAATTTGCATAGCCAGAAATGAAGTCCGAGAACGAAAATATTGAGCGGAAAGAAAGAATGGGAATGCGGCAAGTTGTATCAAGCACATGATCATTTCTTTCTGCTCACTTCAAATATAAAGAAAAGGCTTGTTTTGAGATCTTGGCAAAGGTGGAAGTCTGTCTTCTAAGACGTTTGGATGGTAGAAATGAGCCTTTCCTATTCTTCTCAGCATCGTAATCGAACACCCGTTGGTAAAACATGTGTGTCTATGCGCTCACCTCCGGGAAGCACACGTCGCCCACGTACGAAAAGCCTGATTTCTTGGAGGCGTCCTCGATTTGGTGCATCCCCACGTCAATCACCACTGCGCCTGGCTTGATCCACGAGCCCCGCACGTACTCTTTCTTCCCAATGGCCACCACCAAAATGTCCGCCTGTAAAAGGTGACAGGTCGAATTTATCGTTTAAGATACGAGCGCAACACAGACACTCCTGTAGAGCTAAAACGCTTCGGCATCGCACACTAAAATGTGAGGACGAATCCACCCACCTACGTAGCTTATATGCACGCAATTGACTGCAAGTGCCATACGTGCCACAAACAAGGCTATCAACTCTACTTCTGAGTAGTATATTTCTTATGGTATCTCGAGACGACTGCGATTCCTCATCTCTTCTCCTCACCGAGCGCACGATTTCGGGAATGTTGGGGGTCCGGGAGTGGCAGCAGGTCACGGTGCCGTTCATGGACTGCAAGAGGCACACCATGGGCATGCCTACGATGTTGCTGCGGCCCAGCACCACGCAGGTCTTGCCGCTTGGGTTGATGTCGTACCTGTGCGGTGCAAGCAAGGTTGAAAAAAAAGCACGTTCAGTGAAAGCGGGAAGGTGACAGCGTAAGCTCTGCCCATACACAATCCGCATCCTTTGCGGATGAGTGAACTGCATCTAGCTTCTCGTTGCTCCTCCAGTTCCCTTTCTAGCGTTTCGCTTTGCTTTTGTTACCGCTGCAAGAGTTCCGCGCAGCCGGCTGGGGTGCAGGCGACCGCCTTGGGAGGGTCCCCGCCGCTGATCCACATGTTCCCCACGTTGAGGGGGTGAAAGCCGTCGGCATCCTTTTCCACGGAAATGGCCTTCAGCACCGTGTGCGAGTCGACGCCTTCGGGCAGCGGCAGCTGCACCAAAATCCCGTGCACCTATGTAGTATCAGACCGACGCATCACGAATCGAATGCGGGCAACCACAGGGAAGTAGATAAATGCGAAGAATTTAACGAGGCAAGCTGACTTCAAGCAGAAATTATAAAGGCAGTAAAAGAGGAAAGAGAGAAAGCAGCATGCAAGAGAAAGGAAGCTTGACAGAAGCAACCAACAGAAGCAGGAGCAGCATCAGCGGCAGCGTGAAGCTCCTACCTTAGGGTCTGCGTTCAGTTTTTCGACTTCCGCCAAAATTTCACTCTGAGTGGCAGTAGCTGGCATGTCCACGTCAACCGAATGGAAGCCAATTTTCTTTGCTGCAAGCTTCTTCATGCGCACGTATGCTTTCGAGTCCGACCGTTCACCCACGATCACCACTGCCAAGCCGGGCACTACTCCGTGGTTCGCCTTCAAGCTCTCCACTTCCGCAGTCAACTCTTCCAGCATCACTACGAGTTAAGCATAGAAAATAAAAATCAGACAGTAAAGTGGTAACTTGATTAGCTATAGTTATTCGGTGCAAAATACTAAGCCGCCGTGATTGATCAACAGTCAGATTCCTCACCTTTGCGCGTTGCGTTGCCATCGATGAGTTTGTACGCATCAGATGCAGCCGAACCTGACCCTGAGTGCTCCGTTTCAAGCTTCTCCTTGTACATTTTGTAAGCAACGAGGGATGCCACGGCTGCGCCGGCCGCCAACACCATTTTTTTTGAGTCCATGGCGAGGGTCGAGTAATTTTTATCCTGCGGTACGCGGTACGGTACAGAAGGTGTGACGTGGAGAGGTCTAATATAATATACCAACTGCCCACCAGTCATCACATCTGTCCCGGCGGTACAACAGACAAGCATCGCCGCTCGCAACATGACTGAGGAAGTTGTTCATGAGAGGCAGTTCGAATGCAAAACCCTGCGAGCCGTAAGCTGGGGGGATAGTTCATGGCATAAGCCTTTCCGCCTGGTGTGGTCTGCTGGTGCCTATAGAAGAACTTTCGAAGACAGCAGCCACAAATAAGCCCAACCCGAGCAAATTATCAAAAGCTGCATATCAGGCGGTTGCGTTGATGAAACATCGAATTCCTCCCACGCGAATGAGGGTTTCCCTCGCGTCCACAGCTTTGCTGCCCGTTAGTAGCACAGTGCTCACTCCCACACTCCCACAGCGCCATAAAGAAGTACATTTTTGTGCCAAGATTCTATATATTAGAGCAGTCTTGTATTCATTTTTTCGAATCCTATTTCGTTCGTTCATACTGTAAAATGGACGCAGCGCAAGGCGACATCGCTTGGCAGTTTAAGAAAGTCCCGATTAGCCTACAAGAGGTACACTTCATAGATTTTTAAAGTCCTCCAGCCTGATGATGAAAATCTTGGCCCTGGCGACTAGCTTGTTCATCTTGATCTAGCTTTGTGCTAGTTCTGTCAGGATGGTTATTGAACAGCTGCTTTACCGCATCGACAACGAAAGTTACCCACTATGCTCTCCAAACTTCCCAACCCAGCAAGTAAAATTGTTTTCGTGGAAAAAAAATGCCCTATGTATAATACTAGGCGGTTGATCTGGCTGCCAAAGCCAAGGACGAAGGCAACAAATGCTACAAGTCGAAGACCTATGAGAAAGGAGTGGCCTATTACAAAGCTGGCCTTTCCAAGCTTAAGTCAGCGCAGGTGCGATTTTTTGCTGCAATCTGCTGAAGCTTTTTCATACGATTGGAGTAGTTGTATCAGTTTTTACGCTAAACCTTGTATTATCTTTCAAGTTATTGCAAGATAAGAGAATTATCTTTATAGTGCAGCCTCTCAACAAAAGGTGCCACCTGTCGATTTCACGGATTGTTATTTTTTGTGTTCTTCCGGATACAGGCTCGCAAACTCCCTGGTACGCAAGCAGGCGCAGAGGGTACTGCGCCAGCACTCGCCGCCCAATTGGAGACATCTCTCCAGGTAATTGGGTCTGCAATGTGCGTTTGAGTGTCAAAATTACCTGTATGCTAGTAATGCGCATCCTCCTATCCTTCTTTGCACCTCTTGCATCTTTTACGCGCAGTATGCCTCTTGTAGATTGCACGCATGGCCCTTGCCATTAGCGCCATTCACCATACTTTTATTTCGATATTTGCGTCTCTCTCGTTGTGCTCACTCCAATGTCGAAATGCAGTTGAACGTGGCCATGTGCCTGGTGAAGCTGAGTGCCTGGGAAGAAGCCATCTCTGCCTGCAGCACCGTGCTGCGCCGCGCCGATAACGCCGGCCACCCTAAAGCACTCCTCTGGCGCGCTAAAGCTTTTGCTGCGAGGTAAAATCCTCTCCGAATCACAAACATTATGCGTGTTGTCTCCATATCTAGCGATTCATTTTTCAATTTCCAATTTCAATTTTTCACCCTCTCTTCACGACCCTTCCTGCCTGGATACATCACAAAAGCATAATTTTGTTTACTTTGAATGATTTTGCAGCCCGCACCGTGCCGATGGGTTATCGAAAGCGAAGTCTGATTTGGAAGCTGCTCTAAAGAGTGCACCCACGGACAGCCTGGTGCTTTCCGAACTGAAAAGCGTGAAGCAGCGCCTCCAAGAGGACGGAAGTTCACTCCCTGCCACTGCTACTGCTACTTCTGGCCAAACGAATAGTCGTTCTCCTGCTGGATCCGCATCTGCAGCCCCCACTGGAGGAAAAGCGAATGCCAGCAGTAGCAACAGCAGTAGTCAGGCGAGTGCAGCGGCTGCCGATGTGCCGAAACGTTTACCGAACAGCTCTGCCGCAGGTGGGAATGACGACGACGAAGAGAAAGAAGCGGACGCCCAATTGAAAGCAGGGTTTCGCAAAGCTTTGCATGCAGGCAGCGGAAGTGCCAAGGGTAGCGGCAAGAAAAACAGCGGCAGTGGCAGTGGCGGCGGACTTCTGGGTGACACGCGCACAGACCAGGTTCCTTCAACAACGACCAGAGGAGGAGGAGGAGACGAAAGCACTTCTTCTTTAAGCCCTGCGATGAGCCCTGAGGAAGCTGCAATCCGAGCTGAGGATGCTCGGAGGCGGGCAGAAGCAGCCGCCATTGCCGCCGTTGAAGAACAAGACGACGACGATGACTCGGGAGCTGCCGTGAGCGGATACCGCACCCGTCCAGACGGAGTCAAAGTGCCTGCGTGGAGCCGTTCAGAGAGCGACGGCAGCAGTAGCACTGCCAACAGTGGTAGTGCTAGTAGTGGCAGCAGCAGTAGCCGCAGCAGCAACAGTGGCGCACCAGTGCGGTTGCCAGTGGCGGCGCCTCAAAAATTGCCGAGCACTCCTTCAACGGACCTTTCTACCACCACCCAAGGTAGATCTAACAGTGGCAGCAGCAGCAGCAGCAGCAGCACCTCCGCTGCCAGAAGTAGTGGCAACACTAGTGGCAACACTAGTGGCAGCGGTGGCGCCACCTTCAACCGAGGCTACCGTGAGCGCGACATGACCAGCTGGTGCGTAAGCGTGCTGCTACGGGACGTGCTCTCGGGAGAGCTGGCGTTCAAGCTGCCCAACTGCGAAGGTGTGTATTCATGCTAGAGATAGGTAAAGCGTGCGTGCACGCAATGACCGATGCGCACGCACGCAC
>Ga0307930_1000973_pt1 | contig 23076 bp, 23 predicted proteins | sample OrgLakmetageno46_FD_203161 | JGI IMG/M metagenome (GOLD analysis project Ga0307930, IMG submission 203161) | Saline water microbial communities from Organic Lake, Antarctica - #46 | ecosystem: Environmental > Aquatic > Non-marine Saline and Alkaline > Saline | place: Antarctica: Organic Lake...
AATCGCCTTACGACATGAAAATATGAATAAGAGCTTAAATTGAGCCCAATCTCCCTTGATTTTTGGCTCACAGTAGCCAGACCTCTCTCCTAATTGGCGCGGTTATAAGCGAAGCACGCCACTTCACATGCCTCCTGCGCGGTCGTTATTAGGAACTCGCTTTTGGATCTCTTTACAACTCCATTTTCAGTACAGCGCTTGAAGGGTCTCTTTGCTACCCAATCGCAGAGCTTCGAGGGGTCATCCAGAAGATACCTAAAGAAGAACAGAGATTCATTAAGAGGCAATGATAAATCCGTGTGCCATGATTAAGATTTCAAAGCGTACCAGTTGGGGTTGTCTTCGTAGATTGGGCATACAGGGCACACAGGGCACACGGGACACGTTGGGCTGGGCGTAGGACTAGGTGTGTCCATAACCGTAGTAGGCTTCGAGGTTGGTATTGGCGCTCCTGGTCTAGTGCAGAACCCGCAGCTCGAATCGCAAAGTCCAGCAAACCTGCACGTTGGACAAAAGAATTGATCGCATTGCCCAGCAGCCGCAAGTGTGGGACAGGTTGCACCAGTTGCATCTTCTACGATGGCATTAAAGTCTGTACACTCGAAAGCCGTTGGCTTCACTGTAGGCTGCAAGGTGGGAAAATCTGACGGTGCGTTGGTAGGTGCAGGCGCTGGTAGACCTGACGGTGCATCGGTTGGTGCAGGCACTGGTAGATTCGTTGGGGCCGACGACGGTACTTCTGTAGGAATAGAGGTAGGTGTTGCTGACGGAACTGCCGAAGGAACAGCGGTAGGCGACGACGATGGTACTGCTGAGGGAACAGCTGTAGGTACAGAAGAAGGAACAGCCGACGGCACCGCAGATGGGGTGGAAGATGGAGTGCTTGAGGGTACTGCTGAAGGAGTAGATGTAGGAGAGCTTGATGGTACAGCGGAAGGCACGAAAGTAGGATCAGGTGTTGGTTTAGTTACTGGTGCTGGCATTTCAGGGGTCGTTGGTGCTGGTATAGGAGTAGTTGATGGCACTGGCACAGGAAGGTTCGAAGGTGAAGGAATCGGGAATTTCGAAGGGGCTGGCGAACCAGCTTTACCTCCTACCAACCAGTTTTGCCAGCCTTTCCAACCCTTTTCTTCATACACCACATCTGGGCGCTTTGGAATGTAAAATGGACGAAGTTTCGTTTCACTCCACTCATTCCATTCCTCTTCGGTCTCGAAGTCAAGAGTTCGGGCGTAGGCCCGTGCAGCTCTGAAAGGAAGGTGGACTACCACAGGAAGAAAAGGATTCCTCTGGAGATAGACATCGTCGTTCGAGGCGTCTTGGCTCACAACAACATCGAGCAAACTTGTGAGTGCCAGGGTGAGGCAGAGAACAAGTTGGGGCATGATCATCATCACTGTCACTGCTTTGATTTGACGATACTTGACTGGTTATATGGCAGTTAGCGAAAGAACAATCCGGAGAACATCGACCGAATTTCATGATGCCTCTGGATTGATCCAAGATTAAGCACTTCATTCTCTTCCTCTGTGTGCCCGATGGAGCCGTCCATTAAGGACAGCTGATACAGTCCATGAAACTTTACAAATCTTCTTTGACTTCACAAATATCGAGCACTTTAATCGCATGGTCAGCCCAAGATACCATGAACAGAAGGATGGAGACGAGAGGAGTTTCTTGAGCTCTTTTGCAATACAGAATCTTTACGCACTCACGGTACAAAAGTACAAATACTGAAATACTGTTCTGTAGAAGAAATACCATTCAGTATGCACTAAAGAGTACGTAAGCACAGTAGATAAGTAAGTTTAGTCAAGCAGTGCTTCTTCTGGATCGCCAGAAAGACTTCGTAGTGCCCCCCTTCTCTGCAGGCTGGAACTCTTCTCTTAAGCAGCGCTCTCAGAGCACAGTAGGGCGAGCCACCTTAGGCCGCTACCACCACTTCCATGGCCATTCGGGCATGGCTGCCTGATCAGCTCCTCTTCTGGTAATAGCTCCTTTAAAATTTTGAGCGGCTTTATTTTGTATCTCCACCTATTAGTCATTTAATTGCACCCTTTCGGGGCCAGGGTCAAAAGTAAAATATTGTATGTACATACTGTAGTAAATTACTTACGTAAAGAACAACAGTTAAACAGAAAGTGCGCAAAGTGGTGCATCCTATATATACTCTTCGCTCGGGCCGGTGGTAGGCGCATTCTGAGAGATGTCGAAGAACGCCAAGCATCCTTTACCGATACAATCGCAGACGCTCTTGCAGCTAGGCAAATCTCGCGTGAACTATAGTGTACAGGGCGCTCACCGCGCACCGTGGGTGGGCACGGCTTATACTTGACCGCCGGGGCCTCATATGCTGGCTCCGAGCGCTCCTCGGAACTATTCTCAAAATCCCGAGACCCCTGCTACTACGACGAAGAGGCCGCTATCGATATTTAGATGCACGTCGAGCCACGCTTTCAATCCGGCCCGGAAGTCTTTGTATTTTTATTGCAGTTACTTGAGAAACAAATGGATCTCACGTAATGAACAATAAGTTACAAAAAGGTACTCACCGATCGATAGCAGCTTTACCCTGCTGGTTATATTGGCGCCCTTTAATTCGGGAGGAGAAAATTCCATTGGCCCCTGTGACTGTGCCTTGTGTGGATCTTCTTCTGATCATTTCGAGGGGAGACTGGGTTCACTGTGACACAGGCCAGTCTCCGGCCGGAATTAGTAGATCACCAGTCAGAATAAACAGAGAAGGAATCAGGCCCTTAATCCTTAATCATCTGAAATTATGAGACAGGCCCTGAGGGCTGGAATTAAAAGGCTAACAGGAAGAGATTAAAAAAAAAGCAGCTCAAACCAAACCTAAGAAGCCAATCAGGCGCAATTTTCGTTTCATCTCTGTCTTTTCGAGGTTTATTATTCATACCATCATGACTTCTTTGAACTACTATTTATACCAATCCAAACTACCTCGTCAATACGGGCGCACTTCTGAAGGCAAGAGAGTGTCGTCTTCATCAAGAAGGGCGCGACCTAAGCAGTCCGCGAGATACGCATGATGAATTAGCCCGCGGGAGCCAAGGCCCGTTAGTACCCATATGCGGCTGTTTTCAACTGAAGTAGGAGTTTTACTTCCTTCCCCAGTCCCATCGCGCTCGTCAGTTAACCTCATCTTCTCTGCTGCCGCTTTCATCTGAGTCGTCACCACCTCTGATGCAGATTTCATTGCCGTTATCGTGGGTTCAGATTTCTTGTGTGGCAGCTCGGGCACACGACCTGCCAACGGCAACTTCCCAAGGTGCGATCGCCGGGGCAAAACACGCACCCCAACTGTCACCTGAGCTCCTTTGGGCACCGTCACCTGCACAGGTGCTGCGCCTGTGACTGCCTCAGAAGCATCAAGTGGAGTGCTATCCGCGCGAGAGCTGCTCTCACCCACACTACTGACACCAGTGGTGGCGATGGGAGCAATATCTGAATCGGAACTTGAGCCTTTCGCTTCACAAAAGACGGGTGGCCAGAGGGCTTGGGCTGCTGAACCGAGTTCGGCGGGCGCGAGGACCTCAGCCGCCAATTTTGGCGGCGCTTCAAGCAAGGACCCTCGCCGTGTTGCGCCCCTGAATGATGCCTGGGCCCCTGCACTCGCAGCGCCCGCAGCCATAGGCTTGTCCGCCAACCCTACAGTGTCGCCACTTTGTTGGTCGCGGGCTTGTTGCTTTTGGAGTGCCGCAAGGTCAGGCCGCCAGTCCATGCGCTCGTGAGTAGCTCCGAGCACTAACCGCGACCCCACGGGCACAACGTATTCGCCGCACAACAGAGCAGACTGCAGCACTGGCACTGGTGCCGCATCACCGTCACTGCTGTCTTCACCTCCCATTTTGTCTTCCTTCGATGAGGCCCTTGATCCATTGGGGACTTCAACGCTCTGACCGCGGCTGAATGATACCAGGTCAGTCTCGCAAAGCGCCGTCCTTGTCTCTTCGAGCAGTCGCACACCGCCACCTGCACACACTACTGCATGGTGAAATGATCCATACGGCTGCAACAATTGACCAATGGCTGAAATGCTACTGCTCCTGCTGTCTGTATTACTACCATTGCGGACGTCACAATCTCCACCGCTACCACCTACACTACTGTCAAAGATACCACTGCCAACTTCACGCTGTTCCCAAGAGCAGCCAAGCGCTTCGCAAGCCATCCACAAGCCGGCCAAGTACTCCTTGGTGTCTACTATGCGCCCACCAGTGATGGCAGCAGCACCTTTGCAGTCGGGCAAGGCAACGCCACTGAGCTCTGCAGCTAAACTGGGCGCATCTAACCAAGTCAACAAGCCGTTTTCGAAGCCACGGTTGCCTTTTTTCTTGACTTTTTTGCTTTTTCCACCGCTACTGCTACTGCTTTCAATGCTACTGCTGCCATCTGCAGCGTCCTCTTTCTGCATGGAGTCGCCCGAAGAGAAGTTTTCATGGACTACGACCGAGTCATCACCTGGCATAAATTTGAATTGCTGCGGTCCCGCAAGCGCTGGTCTTAAAATGCGCTCACACGTCACAACACGACGGCGAGATGGCGTAGCAGAGTCAGCGGCATCAGCAGCATCTGAAGCAGCATCCTGTGCATTGTCAAGAGCGGTTTGAGCTTGATGAATGAGGGCGTTAGTAGCTGCCAACCCCTCAGCTCCTTTCCAGATGAGCCCGCCGCGCGGGTTCAACGGGTGCAGCAAACCAGCGGCAACGCGTGAAGCAGAGCCAGAAGCCACCCCTAGGAACAGACAAGATTTGGCATGACATGCATTGCGAAATGAAGTCTTGCCTCAATGCGCGTACTAATTAAAAAAACACTGGTAACCAAGCGTGGTCACGTGCAGCAAAAAATAAAATAAATGTGAGCACAAGCATCCAAAAATCCTATAGGATACATGTAATTTCCGTCTTTTCCTTTTTTTTCATCATGAAACCGCACCTGGAGGCGCCGGGTCAAAGACGGTGACGGAAACACGCCCTTCGCTGTGACGAAGGAGCGCCAAGGCGACGGCTAGACCTGACATACCGCCACCGACCACTGCCACATGACGCTGCGACTGACACAGGAGAGGCATAAACGAAAGCAAGCTCATTGTTACTATCTGTACGTACGCCAAGTCAAGTCACGAGTAATCAACAAGTTTAATTGATTGTGTTGCGGAAAATCTCCTTACGCTACCCCCTCTAGTGATTGGAAATCTCCATATAAAAAGCTACTAAGTTAGCAGGGATTTTCAACAACAGATTGTAGAAAAGCTACCAAACAACAAGATGTACCTCAGGGACGGCTTGAGACGATAACGTCGCAGATCGGAAGATATCTCTCCTAGGCAACGGCCGTATCGACACGAGAGCTCGAGAAATTGTTAGCATGATGACAAAGGTGCTACAGCCCAACCTACGCATGGAATCGAAAGCTCTGTCGGCGCAAAAAGTCTTTCTGATTGTTCTGAAGCTGTAAATGAAATGAATTTAAGTTTGTCTTATCCTACGCATAGCTATTGCTACTCTCAAACTATGCACGCGAGATCAAGCTAGTAGCTTCTTTGAGCTTGCTCTGCTGTTTAGTCCAGTTAGAGCAAGGGAAGTGATTCCCTTGGTTTGAGTGCTGTTTGAAGGGGTCTTGGGATCTGGAAGCTGGATTTCAAAATGTTGCTTGATATCTGTGATATCTTTTACAGGGTAGACTTACAACTGCAGTCAAAAGAATACGTGTATTTGAATTCTGTCCTAAAGTAGTTCTCGAGTCCTCTTCTCCTCTTTGATTGGAAAATAGGGCTTTCATTGAACACCTCTTGAGCTGGAAAACGTTCTATTATAAAAAGGAAATCGCTGTAAATGCGCTTCCTTGATGGGTTTATTTGAGACAGGCCCCGAAGGGCCGGAACTAGAAGACTAACAGGTAGAGAAGAAAAGCAAAGCAGCGCAAACTAGACCTAAGAAGCTAATCAGGCGCACATGCCCGAGTGGCCATGGAAGTGATGGTAGCGGTCCAAAGTGGCACACTGAAGATATTTGGTCCTTCCTACGATTCCGCCGTGTGCATTCCGCGGATGTTCCAGTTCCTCCCTCCTCATTCAATTAAGGTCGTTCTATATACCACTAAAGCTTTATTGGATAATAGGCATCTTTGGGGTATAATTCCTAGATCATAATTATCACCAGCCCAGGCATCCTTCCTTAAACCATTACAGCGCACGGAACACGGAACACGGTACCTGTGTACGGACGTTTTCTGTGCAGGAAAACAGCAGGACAAAAGAAGACAAAAGTGTTGATTCTTGGTTCTTAGACAGGTGACACCTTTTACCGATCGGCCTAAAGTACCATAAACAGAATTCGACAGCTGCTGCAAGAACTGCTCTCCAACGTGTCAGCTGCTCTGCGATGAGATTTAGTAGGTTGAGGCAACACGTTGCAAGGGAAGTACGTGTCGCGCCCATGTCAATTCAAGGTGCGTCCGAAGGCATCTTAGCAGACCTGGAAGGCTGTTACTTTTATTATGATAGTTTTTCCCGTGAGTTGCCCTGTGCAAGTTCTCTCTGTGGGATCCGCTCCATTCCCCCGCCACACTCTGTGATTTTAATTCTTGCGCATGCGTATAATTTCGCAAGATCCCCTCAAGTTGAAACCAGGCCCACGGGCCTTCTCTCCAATCGTTACACTGCCACTCAATGCCTGTCGCAATGTATATGATACCTAAGTATCTCATTATTTTGTAATATCGATGTCTCCTTACAGTATCCGAAGCGAATCTTCAGGGCGTCAACGCGTCAACAATGATCTCTTCTTTTAGTAAAAACGCCGTACCCTCTGCGCCCCAGTCTGGTCTTTGGGTTTCAACAGCCACGAGTGCTGAGTCAAACAATCTCACAGGATCGCCACCCTCGAGTCCTCCATTGCCTGCTCGATCCGAATCTCATGCACAAGCGCTCCACCATCTTCACCCACGCGATGCGGCCTCCTGGATGGCCCACTCCTTCCCGAGTCGCCGAAATCCCGCATCTGCTGCGGTAGAACAATCTTCCTCTTTCAATGCCCCATTGTACGTGGCTGCGGCAGCTGCACTGTACCAATTCCCGGAGCATCGCTCCGCGCCGTGTGCCCGCTTTAGCCCCGGCTCAGACGGTTCTGTCGGCCCGACGAGCGGTGAAACGCTCGGAGCCGCCCCCCCGGTCACCAGGCGCAGCATGCCACCGCCCAAGCGGGCACGCGGCACCTCCTTGTCGCGCTCGGCATCGTTCGACTCGTCCAGCTCGGACCCGGCCTCGGTGTCGGTAACCGGCGGACCCGAAGGCAACGATCCCGGCGGTCAGGGCGGCTTGGTAGTGGCGGGCACGATGCGATATGCGCCGCGAGCCTTCACGTCGAGCACGTCGGGGAGTGGCGACTACGAAGAAGACGACAACGGGAGCGTGGTGCTCAAGCGGCGGCGGCTGTCGGGCGACGAGCGCCAACAACGGTCCCGCGAGCGGAACCGCATGCACGCGAAGAAAACAAGGCTTCGGAAGAAGCAGCAAATGGACGCCATGACCAACCGGGTCAACGGCTTAGAGCGCGAAGGCGCCGCGCTGTGGCAAGCGGTCGAAGATCGCCGCACGGCGTACATTTTGCTGGGCATTGGTGGGGGGCACAATTCCAGCACCGGCGGTGACCCGTTTGCGGACCTGGCAGCTGAGGCCGGCGTGGCTGACGACGGCACCCCTAACGACAACGTGTCGCGAGATGGCAGGCCCGAGTCCAGCCAAAGCCTGTGGAACCGCTTCCAGAACGGGCCCGACGGGAGCCCGGAAGAAGACGAACCCGGCAACGAAGACGACGACGACGAGAGCGCCGACCTCCACGGGGACGGCGACGGCGATGGGAAACGCACCCGGCGGCGCGGAAAGTATGCTCCCGCCGAGCGCGAGCTGATTCGGCGCGAGCGGAACCGCATGCACGCCAAGAAAACCCGCGACCGGAAGCGCATGTTCATGGAAGAAGCCGAGCTGGCGATTGGGCGGCTGGAGCGGGGCGCGCTCCGCTTGCGCGCCGTGATGGCGAGCCACGGGATGGGCGACGTGGCCCGCGCGGTGCCCAAGCCCCCCCCACTGGTGACCCCCACCGACGAAGAGCTCACCCGGGCGCTGCTCGCCGACGAGAACGCGCAAAACGGCAACCCCCACGACGACGGCAGCGGCGCCAGTGGGGGGTCGCGCAGTGCCGGTGGGAGCGTCCAGGACGAGGCCGAGAGCGACGGGTCGTCTCGGAGTGGCCTCATTGAAGACGAGAATTGAGTTTTGGTCCCCGTCCCCACGACCTGATCGCGCGCGAGCGCAGTGGAGTTGCCACCTGAGCTCCTGGCCTGGTCGTTACATTCGCTGCATATTTCATCAAGTCACCGCTCTTACATCCACATCCAGCACCAGCCAAGCGCTGGAGAAAGTTTTGTTTTGTGCGCACCATCCCCGAACGCACATTTTCTAGGATTGGCCGTAAAGTTGTTCATATTAAAAGCAATTACAGAGTTACAGACGAGGCGATAGCCAAAGCTCTCCGCATTTCGCTGTCTAATAAGGGGAGGCGAAAATAATAAACAAGGAAGAGATGAACACTCAACACTCAGCGTTGTACTCAGTACTCACTGTACTCTAATATACGTTCGCGCGTAAACGCGTAAACTTCTGCCCGTAGCACTGGCTCAAATTTTCTTTTTTTCTGACTTTTGTGTCACTTGGATTTGTATTAGTTCGGGGTTTTAACAAATTAACATCTAATAGCATAGTTAGTCGCGATATAACAGCCTCCGGGCTGAGGCCAGTCCAGTCAGACTTGTTCTGGAGAATTCATCAATTCGCAGCTTTTTGCTATTTATTCATGTCTCTTTACAACGATTTAGAATTAATAAAGAGCCGCGATAGGGGAGTATAATCTAATCTTACCTAATCTAATCCAATTTCAGCCTCTAGTCCTGAGGCAATTTACCATGTACTTGCCGCCACCTCGAATGGCGTATGATTATTGATGGAATTGCTTTCAAATTGATGGCACTGTCTTTCATCGATTTTTGTGGAAACTTCACGTACTTGGATTCAGTGCTCCTGCGCCTGCTCAATTACGCACTTGCCCTGCACTTGCCTTTGATGCATATTTCAACAAGCGAATAGCACCAGCGGCGGCTGCTTTTGGCAAACAGGGCTCCAATCTGGCCTACTTCACTTCGCGGTTGCGAAGCTTGGTCCAGCTGCTACCTAGTTAGGTGTCGCAATTTTGACCGATTGGTTGTCCACACGTAACTTGGGGCAGGGTGTTGGAGACAGGATTGTGATTCACGTGCCCGCGGAATTCCCGCGCGAAGGCTAAATTATTCACTTCACGCGGTATTTTTGCGGTATCTCCGTGGAATCCCGTGCCGTATATGTGCGGTAGAATGCTCAAATATGCGGGATATGCGCTTCTATTGGTATTCGTAAAAGGTTCTTGTCGTGCACGCTGCTGGTACGCGTGTCTTCCTCCGTCCCTCCCTTTCCTTCCTAGCTCCCTCCGCGTTGGCTTAATGCTCCAATCTAGATGCAGTTCTCAAGGGCGTGTTTTTTTTTACTCACTAACTTTCCTACTTGCAATCGGAATCGCAAATGCTGCCGGCGGGTGTCTCCGATATCGCAAGGTTGGTCTGGGCGTTATCTGCTGCAGTGCTGATCTCGATAAAAAAGGCCTCTTTTTAATGAAAAGCGCCTCGTAAGTAGGTGTCCGTCTGGTCTTTTGCTGACGCCATCAAATCACTGCTTGTTTCCCACGACGGAAATCGCGTCAGCGCGGTCATCTGGGTTTGTATTAGTTCGAGTTCGAGTTCGGAAATCGCGTCTGGTTGGTACAAACTTCACTTTCCGCATGGTTTCCGCGGAATTCCCGGCGAGAATCCGGTAGGAGAACATGAAAGCATGCTCAAAAGTAAGGGTATTTCTAAAAACTTCGATGAGTGGATCGCCATAGCCAAGGACAGGCCGAAGAGGAGCCAGTAGGTTCACTCCTATCTCAAGCCTCCTCATGGCCGATGGCCGAAGGGCACCTCGAGAGCGAATGGTTACAATTGCTTTATGCAAAAGGACACGCAGCCCAGTCGAGCTCGTTCTGAAGGTTACACTTTTCTGTTGCTATATATGACAGGGGTGTTTTGTTATTTTTGGAGAGTATTAAAAATCAGACTAGGCCAATAAAAAATTATGATATGTATGCTCACTCACATATAATTATGTAGCTCCAAAACTTTAAAAAAACTAATGAGCCCAAAGCCCTAAAAGTATCATGCAGCGTGGCCAGCTTAACGAAGAATCCGATCATGGAAGCAGCTGTCGATGTCGGGAATGCCCAAACGGCGGAGGAGACTCGTAGAAGTGATATGGTGGTTGAGTTGTGATGGAGATTCACACGGTCCATGCTGCGAGCACACCTATTATGGCTGTAGACTAAAGGAACTTCTTCCCAAGTAACCCCGCCGACTTGATCGGAAGGAAGACGCCAGATAGAGCCTTCTGGACTTCTGGAACACGCAGATACATGCCACATGTGCAAATACAAATCACCTCTTGGAGCATGCTATTTCTGCCCTTGCCTTTCTTTACACCGGGGGAGTATGATCTAATCTAATCTAATCACTAATCACTAACGAGGTAAGAGCAAAGCATCGCCAACAACAGGAACCCTTCATGGGTAGCTCTGCAGCTTCTAAAAGAAGACTACAAGTCCCGCTGTTCTCGCTGTTCTCACATGAAAAACATCGAAAGGGAAAGGCGCCCTTCTACCTTGTACTCTAGACTCTAGATGTTCTAAAATTTTTAGTGAAATATAAATATGAAGCGCCCTGGATTTCGAAGTGGAGTGCCGATTGCCTAAGTAGCCCCCCTTCTGGTAGAAGTAGCTTTGCTCTGTATTCCTGCCTGTTGGCCTTCTAATTCCATTCCAGCTATTCGGGGCCTGAGTCATATGGAAAATATTGCTTATAGTGTATAGTTGTTCGGAAAATTAAACATATCAATTAAAGATAATACGGTACTGAACTTAATGATGCGAAAGCCACCAACATAAATCACGTCACTGGATTCCATTTGAAGTAATCGACTGATTTGAGCGCATGTTCATGTAAAGGCAGCGCATTAAAAAAATCTCTTACATGAGCCATTTGCTGCCAAAATTCCGAATTCGGGACAGAGAGATGAGATGAAAGATAGCCCACGGTCGCATTACAAACAGAGAAACTCAAACGTCCGAATTCACCCTTGAACCCTGAGGGAGTCAAATTGTCCCATGGGCAGTGCTGCATCGCCCAATTTGGTTACACTAAATATTCAGTAGGGGGTGGCGCCATGGCTGTAAAGATTATAGGCAGGAGGGAGACTCCACCAATAACGGCAACCTAAAAAGATAGTACCACAAAATTATTATACCGTAATAACAAACTTCAGCAACATACCGCAGGAAATCATTGAAAAATTCGACACATATTGAAGCATTGAACATGGAAAAAATTAGAGAGCCTACCCAAAAGAGCGGCTTGTTTTTGAGCTTGTTGAACGAAGGGACCGCTGGCGGCGTGATGGTCGTCTGCGGTACCACCTTGTTGTATGCCCGAATAGCTTGATTGCGCGCCTTCCGTTGCACGTACTGCAACTCGGACATCTGCACATCAAAGAATGGTTCAAAGCAGCATCGTACACCAGCTCAAATTCATGAAGCTACTATTGTGATTGAGAGAGAGATAGACAGAGGAAGGGAAAGTGCGGCGAGTGTTCTTTGCAACTTCGGGGTCCTTCCACCTCAACGTCCGCGGGCCGGTCTTCAGACTGCCCTCGCCTCTCGTTCAGCTTCTTCATTTCAGCGTCCCAGTCTACTTTAGGTTCAAACCCGTCAATGTTTTCGAGCTCCATGCGGTCTTTTTTCTTGGCGTTCTGCGCTGTCATAACGTCTCTTGAATATGCCCTCGCAGACAATACTCCAGATGCTCCTGTCCGCGAGCCCACGTGAAATGCTTCTGCGGCCACTAGGAAAAGCCCAAAGACCATCAAGATAGTCATGGACTTCATTCGTCTTACTGTTATTAGATTTTAAGCGCCACCTAGCTTTGTGCTCAGTAAAGATATCAGAGGGCGGACTTAAAGGTTCCGTGGCTCAACAGGATAGAATTCACAATTCACAACGCGAAAGTTCTGACTGGATTTTCCATTCTTCTTCCATCATGCTTCCTCTGCAACATTCTGTGTCATTCGAAAAGACCTGAAGCTTGATTGATAGACCGGCCAGCCGGGGCGGGGGGATATCATAGACCTAAGCTTAGGAGTACTATAGCAACAAAAGGCGCCGTCTTGACGAGCAAGGCTCTTGCGCTAGCTTGGTTTTGTCTCGGCTGCTGATCAATTATAATTTATTTATACCACGCATACTTACAGTATTTTCGCGCGGGTCCCAATGAAGCCCCACTGGTGTTTCATCACACTACTACATGTAGTTACGGTGCTCACTTCAATAGCTCAGGCTAGCGAAGATCCGCAATGGCTCCAACTAGGAATAGATAAGCCAGAGCCAGGAGACCGCTTTGAGTATTATATATCTGTAGACTTGCACATATCGCTGCTTGAAGGAGGGATTTCCGAGGAGATTCAGGCCCATCCAGAGCATTACCAGGCATGCTACTCAGGCGGTCCGCGGGCGGTTTGCAGGCTGCTCAAAGGAGATGCGAGCGAGGTAGGTTTATAAGAGGAGCAAATTCTTATTCGTCTAAGTATGCTATACAACTAACATTAAATTGAGGGATTTGACTGCACTCTCTGTAGTTGAGTGAGCCTTTGACACTTTCCTTGAGCACAATGGAGCTATCAGCATGTATCAGTACGTACAATAAGATAATCATTTTCTCCCTGTCTAAGGCGCGCGTTGTCGACACGTCGGAAATCAAAGAACGTGATGAATACAGTGAGGCCTACATGCAATTCCTCAGAGAAGCAGTGCGGAACTTGCCGCCCGACACGCGCGTCTCGGCTGAAGGCGCGCTGGCTGGGGTGGAAGTGCGAGAAATTGAGAGCGAGGTCGTTAACGATAGCCACGACTCAAATAGCAATATGAATCGCCACAGCAGTAATAATTCTGGCAGCAATGAGAATGGTGATCGAATAGGGAGCGGCGTGGGTGTGATCCGAACATGGTTATCGCATGTGTCAGAACCTCTTGTGGCTTTGGGCCCTACAGATGCTGTCTTCGTTTGGAAAGATCCATACTTCGCAGAACTGGAGCTGCGCCGCCGGCTTGACGCTCATCCTGCAGCAGCAGCAAAAGCAGTGACAGCGGCTACGTTGTCACCTAACGACAATCCTAATGGCGGTGGTCAGGCTTTCAGTGGTTTGGACGCTGTGTTGTGGTCTGGAGACGTAACCAATGAGACTATTGCAGAGCGAGCGCGACTGCTGTTCCATCTCGCTATATGTCTTCGCCAGCAGGTCGTAAATTTAGCGACGTCATCGGAGTCATGCAATGCAGCAGTTGGGTGCCAAAAGAGTGGCAGCGACGAGAACAATGGTGGTGGCAGTAAAAGCAGTAATCTTGACCAAATCAACGACGGCGGTCATGGCTGGGCTGGTGTATTGCAGCGCGGGCGCTTTGAACTAATGATGGCAGCAATTGAGGCGCTGAGCGTGGCACGTGAGCTAGGTCACGCAGAAGCCGGTGGTGAGCTGGAGGCTCTCAGACGACAGATAAGCGGCGAAGATGTGGACACGGAAGGATCTTACAGTTGGAGTGGGATTCCAAGAGATGGAGAATCGAAGAAAGCCACGGACTTAGACAGCAATAAAACGACAGCGCAGCTACTAGAAGATGTTGCCTTGATAACCATCAGCAATGCAGGGTACTCAGATTACACGCTGAATGCCATGGCAAGCTTGCGGATCCATTGTCGACTGCCATGTGTGCTTCAGGTGACACTGGCGCCAGGGACTCCTACTTTTAACGAACATTTTCCATTTCTCTTATGCTCATGTACGAAATTGCGTGCGACAGGTAGTGTGCTTGGATATAGCCTGTTTGAGCAAACTGAACAACAGCTTTGAAGCTCGACATTGCGCAGAGCCGACAATTCATCTGGCTGCAAGTCTCTTTGCGCCAGCTACCTCTCAATCAGCCACTAGTAGTAGCGCCGAAGTTGATGCAAGTAACGGGCACCTGTCTGCATTTGCGACGTACAATAGTGAATCGTTCAACGCGATTGTGCGGTACAAGTTTGAGGTCATTTCATATTTCTTGGCACGTAAACGAGCTGTGGTGTTTACCGATGGCGACATTGTATTCTTACGTCGGTCTTTTTTGCAAGAGGCAGTAGCACCCCTGGGCTCGTGGCGTGGCGGAAACGGTGAGAGAAGAAAGAACAAGCGTAATGTTTGGCATTGATATGATAACGGCCGACCGTTTATTCTAGGCCATAACTACTAAAATACAAGCTTGCTTTGGCCTCACTACTATATTGTCTTTGGCCTTAACAAGCGTGTTCCGATTATCGTGTCACGATAGGTGGTGCATCAGTGGAAATACTCGCGCAATGCGATGTTGGCCACAGTGCTCAGCGCTGCGACTGGCAGCAAAGGCGCTACGCTTCCAGCTTGCTTTGCTCGGGCTTCATGGCTATTTTGTCAACGCCGGACACGAGAAGCCTTTTCGATCCAGCCCTCGTCTTCACCGACGGTCAGCTGCACACTTGATTTGCTCGCCGCTTGCTTGTCTACGTACTAATTTGTGCCAACGATACTATTTGCAAATTCTTTCGTTAAAATACACAAAACTTTGCAACTTCGAACAACCTTAACCAGAGAATAATTGAATACTAAAGGGTGGGTGCTGCCCATGAAGCCTCATGCAGTATACTGATGCAAAACCTTGCCTGTATCTCAGAGCAAATTCCATTTTCATTATCCTTATTTGGTTCTCTCCCTCGATCTATCTCACCACATTTGCAGCTCATTTCTTCGTTTTCTGTTTCTTTGATGCCTTCCTTACTTGGCAGTCAAGTACTTGGCTTCCTTTGAGGATCAGATGTACCTCAACCTCGTGGTTTCGAAATCCCTGCCCGGCCGCATTGATACCCTGCCTCGGCGAGAGTTTCCCAATGGCGCTTTCCGCGCTGGCCCTCATTTCAATATTACGCATGCTCGCATGGTGCACTTCAACTACAATATCGGGCATGCGAAGGCAACGCAAATGGACGAAGCAGGGCTATGGTTCGTTGATTCAACCACGGGCGACACAAGAGGAGACCACCAGTACAAGCGGACTACGAGTTAAGATTAAGGATATGTCGATCAGTTTAGATGGCCCAAACCCAAACACAAGTTTGGTATTTTGAGTAGGATTCCATTCGTCAATTGGCTTTGTCACATACGGGAAATCATTAGGCATTGCACTGCGGCATAACTTCTTACCCGGTACCCGTAGGGGTAAGTTACAACGGAGGTGGAGGGGTTTGGATGTGACAAGAAATACGGTAATCTGCTATATAAGGGCAGCTCAAAGCAGGGCGCTGGAGATAAAGACGGCGCTGCGTGTCGCCATAGAGGTCTATCCTATATCTGTGCTTTAGCGGCTGTTGTAAAGTTTAGTCAAATCGCAGGCCGGAGTAGAAAAGGCAAATCCGCAATCGCAATCGCGATATCCATTGCCGCTCGGGCTTATGTGCTCTTTGTGTGGCTTTTTTTTTTTTTTTTCTCTCAGGCCCAGTTTGGAAGGTGATCACACTAGTATGGTACAAAAGTAAAAAGACAAAACAAAGCAGAATATTAAGTGAGGACTTTGCTGTTAGCTAGCTTCATCCCGGATTAAGAGGGAAAAGGGGGGTTCCGGTGATTAATCGATCGCCGGTGTAGCTTGGGGTCGTAGTTGTAGAGACGGGGGTAAGCGGGTAAGAATTTTTAAGGCATTTGCGGTTACAGGGAGAACAGTAAGCGAATTTCTAGATTAGCGTATGCGTGTTCTTTCGCAGAGAGTACTCGCATATTCAACCGATGTAACTCCCTTATTCCATCGAGGTAACTTGGTCATTTACGGATTACGGGAATGGAAAGTCGCACTCAGTTACTGCGCATTTACTGTAGCCCACGAACCAATAAGGGGACTGCGTTGGACTCTGTACTCACTCTGTATTCTGTACACACACTTGCTCTGACCCTAAGTGCTACTGTAGCTAGCCTCCATGAATTCCGGAGTAATCATAGCTGGCTGACAAAGCTAGTCTCCTTAAGTTACTACCTAGTAGTCTGTCTTCTAAAGAGAGGAAGCACATGGGCTCTGTTCCTTTATAAGTAGGGCCTCTACAGGATGGGAACCCGTGGATGATCGGCACGTCTTCTCGAAGGAACTACCTATTCTGCTCTGACATTTTGTGAACGCAGGGGCTACATTATTTTGGATGGCTGCCAACAATACGTGCAACCTTGCGCTAGCTCTTACTGTGCTATATTTTTCAACCACTATACCTGTGGCCGTCTCTGAGCCTCCGTGGCTAAATCTAAAAATAGACAAGCCTAAGCCTGGCGACCAGTTTGATTCACCCACTCTCGTGGACTTGGATGTCTCCCTGCTAGAAGGTGGGCTCTCCGACGAAATACGGCACCATCCGGAGCAGTACCACGTCTGCTATGCGGGTGGAGAGCATGCCATCTGCACGTTACTCAGAGGCGATGGTTTGGTAGGTCTCAAAAGCTAATGTCAAACTTAGATATACTTCATCCCAAAAAGTAAACATAGCTACTGTTGTTAGAATCTCAACACTCTCCTTCTCTTGTTGAAATTCAACAGCATGAAACTGGTTCTCTTTACTTTTAGGCGCATAAATTTGATACAGCAGAACTCGATGCAAACGATGGCGAAGCCGAAACGAGTACTCATGAGTCTGAGGGCCAATCACCACCTGCCGCGGACGTCGAAGGCGCGCTATTAGAAGGAGTGGAGCTACGAGAGCTGATGACTCCCTTACCAAAAAGCCACAGTGAACCACCGTACTATTGGAGCAATCGTCGCAATAGGAGCAGCAACAGTAGTGGCAGTAGTGAAAGCAATAGCAATAGAAGTAGCGACTACGGCAGCAGCACTAGCAACAGTAGCGTGGGTGTTATCCGAACATGGTTATCACATGTGTCAAAGCCATTCGTAGCTATGGGCCTTACAGATGCCGTATTCGTGTGGAAAGACCCGCATCGTGCAGAACTGGAGCTGCGCCATCGGCTCGATGCTCACCCTGCAGCAGCAGCAAAAGCAGCGGCAACCACGCCATCATCAAACATTCCTGATGGCACCAATAATGAGGGCAGCAAGAATGGTGGAGCAGAAAAGAGTGGCGGTGGTCAGGCTTTCAGTGGCTTGGACGCTGTGTTGTGGTCTGGAGACGTAGCCAATGAGGCTATTGCAGAGCGAGCGCGACTGCTCTATCATCTCGGTGTATGCCTTCATCAGCAGATCGCAAACGTAGTGTCGTCAACGGAGTCATGCAGCACATTCGACGGATATGATAGTAATATTGATGTGGAAGAAAGCAGGAACGGTGCTTACGGCTGGAATAGTACCTTCAAACGCAGCCGCTTTGATCTAGCGATAGCAGCAATTGAGGCGTTGAGTCGTGCATATGAGCTTGGTCAGGTGGCCGCAGATGGCGAGCTGAAGGCCCTAAGGTTAGAGTTGTCCAAATCGGAGACTACGTGCAAAGAGAGACCTCTGAATGGGGACGTCATCAACAATGATGAAGCAACCACAAAGATATCGAACTGGAATAGCGATAAAACGACAGCGCAGCTACTAGAAGATGCTGCCTTAATAACCATCAGCAATGCAGGGTACTCAGACTACACGCTGAATGTCATGGCAAGCTTGCGGATCCATTGTCGACTGCCATGCGTGCTACAGGTGATAATAAGCATTGCACATGGTGACGACAAAAAAATGTTGCACATTAGAAAGAATTCTCTACACTGACTGATGTAGCATTGTATGACTCTAAGCGGACTCTAGTTTCAATGCTAATGCTCGTGTTTACCCATATGCCGCAGGTAGTATGCTTGGACCAAGCCTGTTTGAGCAAACTGAACAACAGCTTTGAAGCTCGACATTGTGCAGAAGCGACAATACACCATGCTGCAAGTCTCTTCGCATCAAATCAATCAATGCCAGCAACAACGGGCACTGATAGTGATTCTATTGAAGTTGATGCTACCGGTGATGATGATAATGGCGAGCCTCTCTCTGCATTTGCCTCTTACAGAAGTGAATCGTTCAACGCAATTGTGCGGTACAAGTTTGAGGCCATTTCGTATTTCTTGGCACACAAACGCGTGGTAGTGTTTACCGATGGCGACATTGTGTTCTTACGTCGGTCTTTTTTGCAAGAGGCCGTAGCATCCTTGGGCTCGTGGCGTGGCGGAAACGGTGAAAAAAAGAAAACCGAATGAATCTTGGTGTTGATGCATTCATTTTCGCTCATTTGTATCACACGTTGTGCTTCTTTTGTCGATATACTTCTGATTGACCATGAGTACATTTTGGAACTATCGGCAGACGGGACTACGCTTGAAATGCTTGCTCAGTGCGATGCTAGCCCAAGTGCCCGACGATGCGACACGGTTCTGTGCTCGGGCTTCATGGCCATCTTGTCAACGCCGGACACCAGGCGCCTTTTCGACCCAGCGCTCGTCTTCAATGATGGTCAGCTGCAAGCTCGTCTTGGTCAAAGATTTGTATGTTTACGTCTCAAGGGATTTGTTTACTGCCAGAAACGAGATCTTGAAACATTAAAGTGAATCATGCATAATAATTCATGGTGACTTTTATGTCCGTACAATAATCCATTTACAAATAAAACATCCCAATCATTATCTAGGTTGGGACTGTTGATCTGCCCTCTGAACTATTTAATTTGATCTCTACATCAAAATTCCTTCTGTATTTCACCCACGCAGTTTTTTCTCCTTACCTTTTACAATATTATATTTCTTAATTGGCAGTTGAATATGCGGATTCTTTTCACGATCAAGATTACCTCAATCATGTGGTTTCAAAAGCCCTGCCCGGCCGCATTGATACCCTGCCTCGGCGAGAGTTTCCCAATGGCGCTTTCCGTGCAAGTCCTCACTTCAATGTTACGCACGCTCGCATGGTGCACTTCAACTACAATATTGGACACACAAAGGCTAGGCAAATGGAAGAAGCAGGGCTATGGTTCGTTGATACAACCACAGGCGACACAAGAAGAGAGCACCAGCAATAGCTGGATGTTGGATAATTGGCACCATACTTAGAATCAATACGTCGAGCTTTGATTACTTGTACGATGAGCACGAAAAACCGTCGAGAGAAGTCTTTCGAGTATACTACGTAGAGCAGCGAACAATCCCTGAATCAAATTATGCGTCGAACGTTGAAAAGTTTGACAAAGAAGTCTAGTATTTTACCCCTTGTGCAGAATTGTACCAAGTCCATTGAATTCAGAGCAGCCACCTCAGACCTAAACAGAAATCAAGCAATTGAGCGGAAGGTACATTTGCGCTCTTGCCCTCTTTGCGCTAAGTATTTTACTTTTAATTAGCTACATAACACCAAGCTTTTTTTATTTTCATCCCATTGGCTTTTGCTCTTGTTATCCTCAATTCTTTGCCCACTTCAGAGGCAGCCTCGCGCTACATTTACCTAATCCAGGCGGCTAGGCCCGGTATAATTTTCCCTTTTCTCAGTTTGTTGGTTATTGGCCTCCTGGAAACGAATTGCTGGTTGCTGGTACGCCCAAACCCAAAATCCATAGTCTGAAGCGCTTCTCTATCATTTCTCTCCTCTGTGGCTTTTTCTGGGCTGCGCCCTCAAAATGTTTTGGGGGAGTACTAGTGATTAAATACTAAGTAGACAATAAATATTGCGACTTAGAGCTAAATGCTAAATCTCCAGCTAGCAGCTAGCAGCTAGTGAGTTTCGTGCGTTCATGCATCCAGTAAGCTATAAGGCCAGTCGGTGGCGTGTCATCTTAGCCCAACTCGAGTTTACCAACATCAACGCCATAAATAACTGCTTAACGACAAGAGAGAAATCTGGCTGCGCTCCTTCAGAGGAGGCAGTAACTTGAGAGAGCTGAAAGGGTTTTGCGGTGAAGCGGGCTGGAGTCCGCAGCGAGTTTCGCCAAGCTAATAGGGGTTTCCCCCAGCCCGCTCGATTGCCGGGGGTGCGCCCCGCGTTCCATGAGCCACACGCAGGTGTCCGGGTGGCCCTGCGCAGCGGCGGCGTGCAGCGGCGTGGCCCGAAGCACGCAGGTCGCGTTCACCGAGGCCACCACGGCTGCGCGAGCAACAGCGTCCAAGGCGCGCTCGTCAGGAGCCACGCCGCTCCCAACAGCAGCTGCGGTCAGCGCGTCGTGCCGAGCCTGCACAGCGGCCTGCTCGCCGAGCCACTTGCAAACGGCCAATTGCCCGTGGTAAGCTGCCGTGTGCATCAGTGTCTTTCCCGTTTCCAACTTGTCAGCCAGCGGGTCAACGATCGGAGGGTTCACGTGCCTGGTGACGTAATCGTCATACTTGCGGGCCGCCATCTCTTCGTCGACACAACTTCCAAGGGAAATGATCTTGCCATCAACGAGTACGCTCGACTTCCACAAAGATGACGTGGCGTCCCAAGACACTCCAACAAATCTAGACGAAGGGACTGTTTCTTTGTTCGCCATATCGTCGTCCATACAAGAGTCATCACTTCGAACAGCTTGCTGCTGACCAGGTTTGGGGAAGTTCACTGGCGAAGTATTTGCGGCAACAACAGCATGAATTTGCTGCCACGCGTTGATGAGAGCCTCTTTGCGGCCTTCCGCTGCGTGCCAATGCAACGCTGGCGACGGGGCTAGCCCGCCAAACCCTACAGCGATGCATTTCGCCGGGTCGTCCCGTTCACTGCTGTCTTCTTGGTCCGTGGCCAAGTTGTACGTGGCGTGCCACCAGCCGCGGGGCACCACCACCAAGTCGCCTGGCCGTTGCACGCACACTGTGACGTCCGGGTCCCGCAGCAGTCCTGCGACGGAACAGCGCTTGTGGGCGGAGCGCGGCGGCTTGGTCGGGGGTGAAAAGCACCACAACTTGAGGCCGCTGAACAGGGCCATCCAGCTCGAATCGTGGCGGTGAAACCCCACGCCGCCGCCACGCCCCGACACGGACAGCACGGGGTGCATGCTCAAGCTGCGCAACGCGGCAGTTGACGCAGCTAAACGTGCGCGCTCGTCTGAAGGGACACCGCTAGGTACCGCAGAGGAGTGCACCTCGCTGGCCTCGACATCTCCAACTCTATCGTCTACTTCGTCATTCTCCTCGCTCATCGTTTCAGACGAAGAGGCAAACGCGCTACCATTTTCGTCGGTAGAGCTCTCGACCTGGAGGCCAGCGCAGAGTTCCTGACGCTTTGATTCTTGGCTGACGTCGTCTAGGGTGCCCTGCGCATTGGCTGCTGGCGCTAAGGGCACATCACGGCGAATTGCACGGTAGAGCCCGTCGCGCGCCGTGCTAAATCCAATCAAAAATTCACTGCCGCCTACCCCGAAGTCTCCCATCTAAACATAATAGATCAAGCATGAGCCCGTGGTCCAGAAATTGGAGTCAGAGAAAAAGACATACGCATCAAAGGAGCAGTTGCATTGCGGGTGAAAGGCCGAGAGTATGACGGGAATGCTAAAGACAACGGCAAAAGAGCACTAACCTGATTCATGGGCCCACGAGCGAATTCGCTTTGGCTCCCGCTTCTTACCGCCGCATTTCCTGCGCCAGAACCACTCTCAGGCCGCACTGGAGCCAAGGCGCTTCGAATGTCACTGAATTGGGTCTTCCGGGGGGGCTTCCGCACCGGACCCGGTTCCCGCACGCCCGACCCACCTTCAGCGGTCATGGCCACTACCGGCCGCAACTGAATCGTTTCTCGCTGGAAGCGAGCAAAGAAGGCTTCGGGGTTGGCCCATTCCTTCGCTGCCGGCCACTGGCGCACGGGGTTGTGCGGATCATTGGCCGCCACCAACACAGGCTTCTGGGCGACACCAGATTCAGAGGACGCTTGGCTGACCAACGCGGCGAGACCGTCGCTGCTGACAGGGGTCGCAAAAAATTGCCGAGGCAAGACGCGATCTGTTTTGATTACTAGACCAAGGTCAGAGGCTAGGCTTCTCACTCTCCTTGGCCAAGCGCCAGGCATGAAGCCCGGCGTCACAGCCCGCAGTCGCTCACGCATTTCCGAGACGGTGTCATCGGGAGAAGTTTGGAGACCTCGCAGGTGGAGCTCCGCGATGAGAGTGTTTTTGTCGACGTTCAATAGGCTACGAAACTCTGAGAAAGAGCGCGCCTGTAATAGCGATCTCGCAGCGTGGCCTCTACGGACCAGTAGCATTCTCTGCGTTACTGCGAAAGGCAAGATGAAAGATCTAGCTCACACTTTTTAGCTAGCCATACGAGGATTACAAGATGCACTAAACAGCTGAGCTGAGGAGATTAGTATATGAAACTGGCGCGCTGGTGCGCTAGGAAGTGAGAGGCTAGCAGGCGACAGGTGCTAAAAGTGAAGCTGCTGGAGAGCGAGTACAGTATAGTATTCTTCTAGGGTTCGTAAAAATAAGTAACGTTTTTGACCCAAATAAGTAAATAATTAAGTAAATACGGTATATACGGTGGTAAATACCATATATTAGGGCGGTAATGTACAATTCTTGAAACTCCGTTTTTTCAAGGTCCTATTTTCGAGGAAAAGTGGGAATATCTGATACTTATTTACTTATAAAATTATTTATTTGGCACCAAAAATTCGCATATATAGGTAATACTTATTTTTACGAACCCTATATTCTTCGCTCCCTGTATTGACCGTTTGTTTTCTAAAAATGGGCGAATGCCGGGAGGTGCTGGGCGGCGGACCAGCACCTCCTACGAAGCTTTAAACGCTTCGAGTGCAACCGGGATCCCAAACATAGTGTGGTGCATAGTTTAGAGCTTTGGCGGTGGTTTACGACCCGTCGAGCAATTTACTCCTCCTCATCACGTTGTAGGGCGCCATA
>Ga0307930_1000979_pt1 | contig 23032 bp, 30 predicted proteins | sample OrgLakmetageno46_FD_203161 | JGI IMG/M metagenome (GOLD analysis project Ga0307930, IMG submission 203161) | Saline water microbial communities from Organic Lake, Antarctica - #46 | ecosystem: Environmental > Aquatic > Non-marine Saline and Alkaline > Saline | place: Antarctica: Organic Lake...
TACTGTACAGCTCCGTAGAAGATCAGCCTCTCCTTTCTGCTACGATTATTTCGATTGCGCTGGCCTCCATGCAGATGTTCTGCGCAGCTCGGTTCTGAGATGTCCGGCGGGCCCATGCTTAGCCGGTGAGAAATCAGAACGCCGGCTGCAAACTCCACAGAAAATCGGGCAGCAGAAATCGTGGTGGTACGGCGCCAGTCTACCTCAAAACAAACTGTGTCTGGGTAAACCGGTGAGCTGAGTGTCAGCTTCGCCCATACCAACGCAGTCCTCAGCACTTCTCTGGGCTGAACCGCTCTTGGATGCACGGTTCGCGCAGTGCGCCGAGGCGTTGCCACCTTCGGTTCGGTCACGATTCTTGACTCGGCTCGAGATATCTTCAACTTCGTATCTGGGAGACCGGGAACAAAAAAGAAAACACCGAAACAAAGGGGACAGCGGTTGAGAGGGGCACCATGGTTTGATTCAATGCACTATACACAACGTGCTTGGAAGTTACTGGCCCATAGCCTTTAGGAAGATAGTACATGTCACGGTGCTTATTATGCCTCTCATTGTTGTAGCAGAAAGGTATTGTTGTCTTTTGGGGGCCCCGTAGGGCCCCGGGTATTAGAGCTGAATGCAAGTCAAGGGCAGGTAAGTAACTCCCTTCTTTCCCGGATAGACTTCAAGGATGAATGTTTTGACAATTGTGTTGTGGTGGCTGCACCGTGGCTCACCTAGGCCACTGACTCAGCCGCATCTTCTATGTGCGCGTCACATTTGCCGCGCCAGACAACCAAATGGCTAGCACATGGTTGTCATACTTCTGTCCTTCTCTTTGATTGGTGCATTCTCTTTCTCGTTCTATTCCAGCTCTGTGATGTTCCTCTACCACTGAACATCCAACACACTTTACGTATAATGTATATGGTAACTTCTAAATAGGCCTCGAGGGGCCCAATACAAAGGGCGCTTGGGTAGCCTAGAACCCCAATTCGCTTATGAATCACGGCGGAAGGCGAGGCCCGCCGTGCTTGCGCTCGGTGCATGTGGGCTGTGGTGGGTCTTCATTTCCAACAGAGAAAAAAACGCGATTGCAAATCAAACTCTTCACCTCTCAGGCGCAGGCAGTGCACTAACAGTTTCCATAGCGCTCTTCGGGGCTTCCACCGCTTCCCGGTCTTTTAATGCAGGCCGAGGAGGCACTAGGCCACCGCTGATTGGCGCGCGCTGCGGGCCGGACCCGTCCAGAGGCGCTGCTTGCCCCTGCTCGTCCATGCGCTTCTTGACCTTGGGGTCTCGCGCACCGCTCTCGTAGAGCATGTAGTTGGAGAGGGCGCGCACCGCGTTGGCCCGGAGGGCGTCTAATGCTTGTGGGTCAGTTACTCCAGCGTGCTTTCGAAATTCGCCTCGCACCATCGTGCGAAGCCCGATGCCCTTGGGGCTATCTCCTGCGATGTGCCGCACCAACCGCAGGCAGTCCCGAAAGAGCTGCGTTCACAATCGAAGGCAATTTATTGGTTGCAAATATCAATAGGGCGTAAACAGTCTACAATTAATCACTTTAAATTCACAAAACGTCTAATACGCAGGAATACTGTAAACGACCAGAGGTATCATCTTCGCATTAGTTGCAATAGAGTGCCTCTAGGGCTAAACCTTGTGAGCATGAGTCCTTATGTTTTAACCTGAGGAGTGCTCTTGGACACCGAGTTTGGTAATTGCGAAGCCAGCGAGGAAGGATTCATTTCGTGAAACTTTATATAATCCTTTCTGAAGTATGTCTAGTCGGCGCGTGTGGTTGAGTCTAGCGAAGTGCAAAATACACTACTGTAGAGCTAAGCTTAATTGGATGTTTTCGTAGGCTTCCTCAAAACGGTCTCGAAATGTTGAATTCTAGACCTGCAGCTTTAAGAATTTGAAGAGCTGATGATGAAGTTATGCGAAGCAAAATTCTGGTATTTGTGCTTAGTGCTCTGAGCTATAAGCTGCGCGTAGGCGAGAATGTGCGAGATGTGAGATAGCGTGATTTTTTAGGATTTGATGAGGAGGACGAAAGCAGCAGCAGCATTCAGCATTCAGTGAACTGGCTGGCTCAACGCTATTCGTCAAGTAGTCTACTACATTAGGATTAAATAAAGGCAAAAAATGCTACGTAATGCTGATGGCTGATGATACCTCTATGACGGTTGTATAATTCCCGCTGTTTCCAATGAACTTGCCGCGCTAGATCACAAAATGCATTGGGTATCAACTGGAATTACTCTCGGGCTCTTTCCATGGCTTTGCAGTGGTGGTCTCTTCGAATGGGAGGGGACGGCGGAGCACATTGAAGCCACTGGAAGGCCGATTGCCATCGGAGACCCGCCGCCGCGACCGCCACGACTGCCATCGAATGCTATGTGAGTCTTGCTTTGGCGCTCGTGTATTTCAATGCACTGCATGGTATTTATCCAGCATTGAAATCCTTTTGCCTAGGTGTACTTTTGGGGAGAAGGCAGTGCCATGTGTAGCAGCTCACAATTATTTTTGGGATCCTGATCCTGTTGTGAATGCACGCGGCCCATTGGTGATGTGGCCAGGTGACGGTTGTGGTATGAGCGCAGCGACAGTGTTATGGGCCAATGTCACAGCTTTTCTACATTCGGCTGACAATGATAGCTCAGGCGACGAAATTGAGTCTAATTCTATTATAGTCTTGGTGCGTCGAGGCGGTTGTTCTTTTGCAGACAAAGTCCTCGCGATTTTAAAGGCAGCCTCCAGCAATGAAACTGCAGTGCAACCCATTCGATGCGGTGCAATTGTGATTGTCGATTCGCCGCAGCCTCTTCAGTCTGGGGACGCTTTTTTGGATGTAGCGCCACCGCCATTGACGGCACCGGGCTTTGGTGACGCGACTGGCATTCAAGTGCCAGTAGTGATGGTAACTCATGCCGACGCAGCCGATCTGCTCCCGGACCAATCAAGCGTCGAAGTTGCTTCCGATGGAGTAGTTGACGCAACTGTATCGCATGACTCTACGACAGGTGCTGATAGTGCTTCTGCTTTGGGTGCGAAGGTCGGAGTGGTGAAAGAAGGCGGCCGTCCATTAACCGGTGAAGTAGTGCTGGTGTCAGCCACACTCGACAGCTTGCGCGGCCGCGGACAGTGCCAGTGCAGCATAGAAGCACCCACGGAAATGGCTGAGTGGCACTTGATGCATCGGGAAGGGTGAGGTTGCCACACATCGCTTGTGAATGCTAGGCAACTCTTTGAAGACTCACTCCATTAGCTATCATAAGTAGTAGCAAATTCCATCTGAGTTCCATTTCCATAAATTCATTGCAGCTTGAAGGAGCGGCTCGACTTTGTTGTTGATGAAGGCAAACGCGCGCTCATGTGCTTCAGCCCCATTCGCACACTCAAAGCTCTTGCAGCTCTTGCGCCTCAAGTGCCTGCGTACTCTACGGTAGGCGTGAGCCAAGCGCTCCTTGACGACTTTGTGGTTCACGTGCTCTCTAAGTTCACGCAAGGCCCCATTGTATTAGTGACCTCGGATTACAACAGCGACCGTTCAGCGCCGAAGCCTTTTGCTATCAATCATGCAGCCACGTTGCTTGAGGACCCAAGCCGCATTGCGCACTGGTTCTCAGATAACTGGCACGAGGTGAAAGAAGAGCACATCAGTTGGGGGCAGAGGGGGTGGAGTTTAGAAATGCCTGTTTGAGTTGCCATAAAATGAAGTACTATAGTTCATGTGCCTTTCGTCTGCTTCTATTTTACTTTTCTTTCTGTTTCTTTGTGTTTCCGTATAGAATGCCCACTGTAGTCGTTTAGCATTGACCTATTTGTCTTACCAGAGTAACCTTTGTCTGTCAACTTTTAGGCTGAAAAGGTTCCCTGGTCTCGTGCACCTGCAGATACCTCAGATAGAAACAGCAGCAGCAGCAGCAGCACAAACGCACATGACGGTATCGCCAGTGGCATGCCTTCACAGCACAAGATTGTTCCTGCCTTGTATTGGTTTCGCGATGAGCTGCCCGCAGATTTGCCTGCCTTATCAAACAAGGCCACGCATAAAGGAGGAGAAGTTGAAGACGTGACTAATAATGTGACGCCAGAAAGTGCAAATGCGACCACTCAAAGGAGGAGTACGAGGCCAACAATCAGTGGCTTGCCTTGGTCGCCTCACCCTCGCCTAACTCTCTTACCCATTGGCATAAACGACCGCCACGTGCCAGGCTCGCACGGCGACCGCAAACAGCTGTTGGCGGCTTGCCGGAGCATGCCCCCAAATTCACACCGCCCACCAGTGGCACTGGCTACGTTTCACCATTCACAAAAATTGAGCTGGTACACTTGCTTTATATCGTCTCGTGTCCTGATAGAATGACTTTACTTATATATTTCCACGCCTAGCACTCCTCTTGCTATTATTACTTTATCGATTGGAACGCTCAGCACTGTGCAGTATACAGCTTGCCCCCTAGTTTATTTGTGGTCTTTTTGTTATTGAGCCACTTGTTCATCTGCCTCTTTCCAATAAGCGTTTTTTTTTAAAAAGGTGGCCAAATCCAGCTTCTGGTGCTTGCTGCGATCGTGCTGACGCTTTCGAAGCTCTTTACCCATTCCGACGCACCCACTACGCCACCTCCCATTCAAGCGACACAGGCGGCGATGCGAACAATAGCAGTCAGCGAGGCCATTTAACCTCGGTATACTTTTCCGAGGCCCTTTGGACTCCTCAAGAAGCATGGACAGCGCACAAAGATTTTGCCTTTGAGGTGTGATAAACATGCCACCAATATTTCTCGATACCTTTCTTTTTTTTCTTGAGACATTCCTTTGTATGGCTTAGATGGCCCTTGGACTTCACAATAACTTTCTCTGTCTTCTAATACACAACCTTTGCTCTCTCTTTTTTTTCCTTCAACCTTTTTATTGCTTTAGGTGTGCCCGCAAGGTAACGGCGTCGACACGCATCGGATTTGGGAAGCCCTTGCGCTGGGCACTATCCCGATCGTGCGAACTTCCTCGATTGACCCGCTCTTTGTGGATTTGCCCGTGCTAATCGTCCACGACTGGGCCGAATTAAACACCGAGGATGCCAGTGAGAAACTAATCCGGTGGCAGGCTGCGCTTGCTCCATACTTCAACTCAGGCAGCGCGCAAGGCCATGCAATGCGCGAAAAGCTTACAGTGGAGCACTGGGTGGATCTGGTAGTTCGCACGCAAGCATGGCTTCGAGAAAGGCGGGTATAAGTAAATTGGCCATATATATATAATATGAAATGGTGTTGTGCTCACTGGCTACTTGCGCATTGGCGTACTCTGAACGGCATTGCTTGTTCACAATGGGCATTGGGAATTTTAAAAAAGGCAATCGGGGCTGGCTTATCCGCTTATACTTATACTTATGCTTACAGAAATATAAACCCCGACATGCAATATGAAAATACAACTAGGCATTCCTCGGCGGAATCTAGCAGCAGAAAAAAAAACATCCAAGTCAGTCTAACTGGGCTGAGTGCCTTTTTGTCAAAAACCGATATCATAGATCTAGGTAAAATAGGTCTAGTTAGGTGCATACTTCACTTCCAGGATTAAATCTTAGCACATGAAACCAAAGGCAAATCCCCAATGCCGACCTCGAGTACAGCTGGTCTCCCTCGTACATCCTCGTGATTGTCCGATTGTGAATCATGAAGCAGAAGAAAGTAAGTCCAACCTCAGCATCTTATCAAGCCATGCCGACATGGTTAGCTGCCTCTTTATCTATTTCCCTTTTGTCTAGAAAACCCGAGCCGTCATGGTCGACGCTGTCGAAAAACAAGCCAGCTTCTTCTGGAGTCATGCCCAATGAGTGCGCTGCTGCCACTACTTCCTCTCGATTCAAAATGCCGTCGTTCCCGACATCAATCTTGTCGAACGCTAAACGAACTTTTTCGAGCCGTTTCACCCGAAGTTTCTCCCGAAAGGTACCTGAGGAGAGTTGTTTTTTGTAAAAACAGAAAAAGAGAGAAAAAAGAAGAAGATCTAGATGTAAATCTAATGACGACACAGCAATTGAAACGCTCTAAGCATTACTCTTACTTTTTGGTGTCTTCCAAATACTGAGAGTCAAGAGGTGTATGCTTGTTCTCCTTACCGAGCTTAGGCGGTGGAGGCGCATTCCGCGATGCTGCATCTTTGGGCGGCCTTCTCTTTCGTTTGGGCAATTTAGGCGCTTCGTTGGGTAAACCCAGCCCCAAAGAGGAGGGCGAGGATGCTGGAATTGGCAGAGATTGGACTCGCTGGGGTGCCTAGCAGGAGGAATGCAACACGGCAATATGAGCAAAAACAATCAGAACGCCCGAACACTGAACAGCGAGAAGGGTAAACGGCAACATTATGAAAGGAATATACATAGAAAATTCCAATCATAGAGGCAAAAAAAAGCACGGCTGTGATAAAATCAATGACCAAAAATGCGGTAGGCGAAAGAGAAGAAAAGCATACATTTTTCCAACCAAATATAGACAACGCCAGTGCAGTCTTTTTTTACCTGTTCATAGTTGTTCTCATCATGAATGTCTCTGTCAGCAGTAGGAGCACTAACAGGACTGGCGGCAGCAGCTGCGGCCTCTTGGCGTTCCGACTCTGCCAGCCAATCAGCAAGCTTCGCTTCGGCAGCCGCGGCTCGGGCTTCTGCCGCGGCTGCTTGTTCGGCCACGGACTGGGCTTTGAGCTCAAAAGTAGCTTGAATCTCGCGCGCAGCCTCGCGTTCAGCTTCTGCGGCCTGAGCGTTGAAAAGAGACAAAAACACACACAGGGTAAGGAGTGGAGTATGAGGAGTTGAAGGAGAATTCTTGCGATAAAGAAAATGGTGCTTTTGAAACCCAACAATGAAGTAGAGCGGCAACGTGCACGTGTGTATTATGAGTGAAGAGTACTTACTTCCTCCGCGGCAGCTGCACGCTGGCTGGCTTCCTCGGCTTCTGCCTGCGCAGCAGCGATGCTCTCGCTGGCCGTAGCCCACGCGCGCTCTTCGCCGTCTTTGGTAGCACTCGCTACCGCCGCGGCCAGGCGCATCCTTTCCGAGGCTAACCGAGCTTGCTGGTCTTGGTGTTGCTGCTGTTCTAATTTGTGCACGAGTTCGGCGCGAGAGGCTTCGGACGTAGCGACAGCTCCTTCGGCCGCCAGTGCTGAGTCTTGCAGTGCGACTTGTGCGGCTTCTGCTTCTAGGGCCGACTCCTGAGCAGCGAGGGCGGCTGCCTCGGCCAATCGCAATTGAGCTAAAGCATTGGCGACTTCCTGCATGTATCAAAATTATGATTTGATTTTCCCGCCAACCAAGAGAAATGAGTCAATCGAGAGGGAATGACACATTCAAAGAGTGACAAAAGGATGCTGTGTGTGTGCAATGCAAAGATTTCAGGGTTGTTGAGAAAAAGTGTTAATGAGTCTCATAAAGACAAGACAAAAAAGGGTACGTTACCTGTTCAGCAGCAGCACGCGCTCGCTGTTCTCCTCTCGCGGCGTCTTCTGCGGCGTTGGCTCTGGCTTCTGCAGCTGCGGCTGCCTCGCGCGCTTGTGCCGCCATCTCTTCGGCACTGGCCACGCGTGCTTCCAGAGCAGCTGCGACGGCTTCACCCGCCTCCTTTGCAGCGGCGGCGATTGCAGCTGCGGACGCGGCTTCCTCAGCCAACTTTTGAGCAGTGCCGGCATTGGCGTTGGCTTCAGCACGAGCGTTCGCGGCGTCGTTGGAAGCTTTCGCGTCAGAGTTCACGGCCTCAGAAGCACGGCTAGAGGCCGAGACTGCTTCCTATGGAACGAACAAAAAGACGAAAAGAAAGTCGGATGAATACATCAAGACAATATTCGGTTGGTCAGGAGAAGAGATGATAAGATTGGACCAAGCAGACGAAAGAATTTGTACGGCACACAAGTGGCAAGCGAACCTGCAAAGCGTTCGCCTCGTCTTGCGCTCGACGGTGTGCGTGCAACCACGCAGTTTCGGGCCCTGCAACCTGAGAGCGCCACCGCACTAAACCCCGTGCGAGGCGCACTTGAATAAGCTGGTTCAAGGCACTGCCCATCCGGCGGCCACCCACCTTTAAAAGAGGGGATAGATTAAAGCAAATAAAAAGAAGAAACTTGTGGAAGAAACATTCGATTAAGACCAAACTTCAAGGCTCTTGGGAAAAGAATATTCTACCATCACTGCTGCTCACCTGCTGCCGCAGCAATCGCACTTCGTTTGCAAGTGTCATCTCTTCCTGCGCAAGCGTCGAAATGGCGCCTCGAATGTGGTCAATTTGGTCTAACTGAGGGTTGGCGTCGGCACTGCTGTCACCTCCACTATTGCTGCTAGTATCGAAAGTGCTCTCGTTGAAGCTCATCACGCGAGACCACCTCCTGTTGTCAAGGGCATTGTTCTTGTTGCTGCCACTTTGAGTGTCTTTGTCTTCCACCCGCGCGCGTGCTTCGAGCTGCCGCAATTCCGCGATCTCAAAATTGGACTCTGCTGCACGAGATCGAGTCCAGGCTGTGGTAGGCCTCGCAGCAAAGTCGGGGGCTTCTAAATTATGACTATGTTCTGAGGTGGCGCGGCGTTGGTCTAGTTTTTCGCACACGGCGCGCCAAATGGCTGCGGCGTGAGCCCACGTGTAGTCTCCATCTCGCACCTGTAAGCAGATTCAAACAACAGCACCAAATTGTATCCAAGTTGCTCTTAGAAAGTCCATGCCTATCGTGCATTGCAAATCAAGCGCTTCTCACACACCGCATCTTCGACGACAGTGCTTGCTTCGAGCGCCGACAACACTCCCGCGGCAACGTCAACTGCAATGGCTTCGGATTCCGCTTCAACTGCTGCGGTGGCATCAGCTTTCGATGGCATTTCAACAGCAGTTCCATAAGCTTCCTCGCCATGGCTTGAACCAGCGATGGCCACGACCGCAGGCGGTTCAGGAGCAGCCCGGCTGGGCGGTGGGAGGGTCTTTGCAAATGAATCTTCGTCTTCGTCACTTGCATCGCCGACAGTGTCCTCAATCAATTGTAACGAGCTCCCACGACCGATGTCGCTGCTGCTTGCCTTGCTTTCGCTGTTTTCATCAACGGCTTCACTAGTACTCCGACTACTCAATGACTCAATCTTGTCGAGTGCCCCTTTTGGAGCCTCACTAGAGACACCCGGGTTAGAGGCAGTTGGGCTAATGCGCACCAATCCATGCTCGACAGCTTCGCGAAAGAAAACCATAAGTTGCACAAATTCAGGTCGGTCTACTTCACCTGATCCATCGCGGTCCACCTAAAATTTGAGAGAGTGAGTGGAGGAGAGAGAGACGAAGAGACGAATAGATGAGGAACAAAGTAGCGAGCTGCAAGTAATACTTCTTTCACAGTGATAGCATACCAGAGTGAACACGCTTTCCAAGTCGGTAGCACTGAAGTCTGGGTTGATGCTCCGCAAAAACGGCGCTAGCTCTTCGCGTAGCAAAGTGCCTGATTTGCTGATGTCCATTATTTTGAAGAGTTCAAGGTACGAGTCCAAGTGTAAAGGGGACACCCGGTGCTTGTCGCTAATACGTTTCAAAATGCCTTCTTCCTTAGCTTTGCTGTTTAAGCTCGACTTCGCTTCCTCCATAGAGATGTTCACCGTACCAATAAACAATGTCAGTAATACGAGAGAGCCCAAGACAACGAAGCAAACAAAGAAAAAGGCCGCAAACCAGCCAAACGCAAAGGGTTCGGAGCAGGCACCACCAAGTGGACCGCCGCCACCGTCCTTTTTGCCGTTACTGCTGTGCCCGACCGTCATTGGGTACGCATACTCGTCGCAACCCAGCATGTTGGTGTACATAACATCCGTCCAATCGTCAAGAGTGGCACACTGAAACAGAGTCAACATGGCGTTGTGCAGAGTGCCAAATCGCCACGGGTCGTTGCTGGAGAAGAATATCATTGCCGTGATGGAAAAGACGTAAAATACCAGCACGATCATAAGAGAAATATAGCCCATGGAGCTGACGCCTCGGACAAGCGCCAAGACGATGATTTGAAGCTGAGGCACAGACTTAAGCAATTTGAGCGCTCGCAAGAGGCGCAAGAGGCGCAGAATTGCAATCGACTCAAGCCCGCCGACAACTAGACCAAAGAGAGCAAAGGCATCTGGCAATAGACCACCGACAATAACGAAGAAATCAAATTTATTCCACCCATCATTGAAGTAATCGAAGGGCTGTGCGCCGCGGGCCACAACCTTGATGATGCACTCGATGATGAAAATGAGAGTAGTGGCATCGTCTAAGGTAGTCAAAATTGGCCAATCGTATGACGTTTGAAGGCCAACGAGTGCTCCTGCTACAACGATGGCCACTGTAACAAGACATTCGAATATCGGATGCGCTTCAAAGTCTTCGCAACGCTGAGCGAGTGGGCCGTAACAGCAAACGAAACAACACCGGCAGCAGCAGCCGCCCTTTCGACACAGCAATGGTGTTTTTGCGTAAATCATGTTTGGAGTGTCCTCGATGCTGTCCTCCTCCATCGTCGATCGAGCAGACTATTTTAAACGCAAGATGTTGGTACGGGTGTTAGCACTGAGAGTAAATGAAAAATGTATGGATATGCACCTTACCGATTTGTAGTGCCCTTCAGAACCGAAGACGTGAGGTTTTGATGGGCTTGGGCTCTTTTCGCATCCCTCTCCAATGCCAGCACTTGTGTCCACTTCTTCTTCATCAAGACTTCCTGCCGTCACTTCGTGAAGCTCGTTGAAGAGAAAGCTCATGGAGCGTCGGTGACTTCGCATCCTGGCTTTTGCTTGGAGGAAAGACTCACGCTCGGCTTCTGCAGCCAATCTTACGGACTTGCTCATGTTCAAGTGCGCGAGAAGCGCCTCTGGCCGTGGCAGTTGTTGAAGGAGCTTGGTATCTGGACTGGTCGACTCATCTCTCGGGGAGAATTGCGAACTCGGTGGCGCATATTCGAACGACCTTACTATCAAATCCTCGTCTTCCATGGCGACGACGTGTTTTTCAATAGCCCAAATGATGTTCAGCATGCGGCTTGCCTTAAAAGCCGTGGCTTTCTGTAGTGCATAAATTTCTTCTGCAGCTCGGGCTGCTTTTGAGGCAACGGCCAATCGCGCTTTGGCCTCTCGCCAATGCATCCTTGATCGACTTCTTTCCTCGCTGATAACTTCTTTCCCGGGCTCCTCTGAATTATCTTCGTTTGATTTCTGAATGCTCTCATCACCAAACTTTTGGGGTTTCGAAGAGCCTTGATACTCATCTTCTGTCGGTGCTATTTTGGATCCTGCCTTTTTGGCATGTTTATCACGCGTATTGTGCATTGTTTCTTGCAAAGCCTAGACAAAAACATGAAAGGATACCTGTGTTAGGAGAAGCCCATAGGAAACAATTACTAGCATTGTTATATGGAAAAGAATCACCTTAATGGCTTCGGGGCTTTCGCCCCTCGACACGATCTTCTTCTCTTCTTCGTTTGCGTCGTTCATTGCTTCAATCATTCCCATAACGACGGCGCCCACAAAGAGTGAGAGGACGGTGAAAGTTGTGATGAAAGTAAAACTGATGAAATACAAAACTACTGCCCATTTGTGCATTGGAGAAGTCGATGGCTTAACGCAATCGAAACCGTTGAAAATTGACCCAGCCCAACCTTTGATGCGGCTCACTCGGTCAGCAGGCGCGTACAGTCCCGAGTCGTACCCATCGCAGCCGTAGTAATTGATATACATCACGTCCGTCCAGTCTTCGAGGGTAGTGCACCGGAAGAGAGTAAGCATGGCCATAGGCAAGTGCCCGAAATGAAATGGATCGTTGTCAGCGAAAAGCGTGACCCCTACTACGCCATAAAGATACAGCACGAGAAGCCAAAGCATAGAAATGTATACGACGGAGCCCAAGCCAGCTGCAAGGCCCATTATAATGACTTGAAGCTCACGGATCTGAAAACAGTTGAAAAATATGTGTAACATTAGATACTTGTGGAAGGACTCAGATATGCTTCGGGTAACTATATATTCTATTTACCTTCCCAAGGAGTTTGGTCACGCGCATGAGTCGCAAAAGGCGCAGAAAGCGCACATCTAAATCGCCAGGAACTACACCCGGCAAGGACGCGATCACAATCCAGAAGTCAAAGTTGTTCCAACCCCACTCTGGGCCAATCCAATAAAGCCACGGCTCCCGACCGCATGCAATAATTTTTAAAGCGCATTCGAGGATAAAGAGCATGAGCACTACTTGGTCGACCCACGCGAGAACGACACTGTCTTCCATCGGAGGGTAAGTCGAAATGCCAACGTTGGCGCCAGCTATAAAAATAGCTCCGATGATTAGCCACTGAAATGGACCACCGGATGTTAGCAAGCGGCAGCGCACAGCAATATCATCTATACAATCGTCCAAAGCCTGGCAGTTTCTTCCGAAGAACGACGACTTTCTCTCTTTACTAGGGTTTCCTACAAGCGCGCCGTCAGCTGTAGCTTTCTTTACGGTATCATCCTGAGTACCCATTGCCTAATTATGCTGTATATGTGAGGTGCGCAACCTTACATTAGCTTAAATTGTTACTTTAGGCCGCACCCTGCTATTTCGACCGTAGCGCGAAGGGCGCGTAAAATCAGCGTCTCTACTGCGGAACGGACATTCTAATTCTTAACTCGTCGGAAGCATCGTGGTGTCGGATCGTCGGATCGTCGGTCAAAAGTTCAGCCGGTCGGTACAGGAGCCGAAACTGACGTGTGATACAGGGAGGATTTTGCTGGGCGGTTAAGCGTCCGGCGGTCCAGTAACCAGTGACCAGCGCCAGCCCCCCCCCCCCCCCTCCTCTGACACACATCGCCTACCGCCTACCTCATCTGCCACTTGGTAGAAGTTAGGAATTTAAATGCGACTTGTTTCGCCAATGGCCCATCCCCAAACCCAGTAGATCGCAGTGAATTTCAACTCCTGGCCCAGGGAAACACAAAAAGCAAAAACCTATTTCATCAATATGATGTTGTATGTTATGGCCACGTAGATTTGCGTCAGCTACAAAGTTTGGTCGCCCTGTCGACTGTAAGAACTACGGCACGAACTAATTCGGAATTTGGATGAAATAAGTCTCAGTTGTGGCATCGAAAGCGCACTTCTTGTGCAAGATGCCATGTATATATATAAAACGCCAAAATTGTGAGGAAACCCCTACTATGCAGAAGGAGGCTCTGTGAGTTGATCGTCCGATGTATCTTCTTTTGAATGAGGTTCCTTTTGAATCATATCAGCTAGCTGGCGACTACCATTCGCACTGCTTGGGACACGTGGGCCCCAAGTGCAAACTTTCAAACGACTTTTCAGAAGCAATTCCTTTTCGCCTACATCCATAGCATTGCCATCCCGCTCACCCTTGACGTCGATAAACTTTTCTGCGAGGGTTCGGTAGTCTGCTGCTACAACCAGAGCAAATACCTCAAATGCATGAGTAGTACGAAAGCATGTAGCTCTATGCTCTTGATATTCAGTCCAATGCTTTGCGACCTGTTTTCCAATCGATTACAACCAATCTTATAAACTTGCTTACAAAGAGTTTACAGCTAAGTTGCTGGATGCTGATTGCCAATGACATAGTTTGTATCAATAAAACTCTGTTACGGTGTCTTAACAAGGTTGCAGCTGATAATGTTCCATATTATTAAGTACTGTTGCTGGTTGCTGCTGATAATTCATATCATTACCTTTGCTGGGTGCTCGGTCCAATGAGCTCCAGGGTATCGATGATGAACCACATGATAGTCCTAAACCAAAAATAAACGCACATAAATTCTTCAATCAATGGATATGCCAAATTCAATCCGGCACCATTAGTAGCATTATTTTATACATAAATTTTATCTTACCTCGTTCAGAATATTCATAGGTCCATCAAAAATTGTAAGGCTTGTCACATATTCGTCACCCGGGTTATCTGCATCATTGAATGCGTGCCATGACCAATTGATTGCAGCGAGAAGGATAATGTTTTCTGCAAATGGATAGAGAACGTAGCCCAGAGCAAATGGCAAAGAAAAATTCGCCCACATCGCGAACCAGGCCCACCAGTAGATACATCCACCAAGCATGCTGAGTGCAACCCGAAAATTTCTTTCGACCAAGAATTGGTAAATTGAGCTGATATTTAAACTATATAAAGTCCACCGAGGCAAATACGCAACAAAGTTTGCGAAAGAATCACGAGGTTTGTCAGCTGTTGTAACGACGTCGAGAGGACCGTTATCGTAACGATGGTGATTCAGTGAGTGTCCAAACGCGAATGCAGCGGGCATGACACCAAAAAAGAGAGCAATCCACCAATTAAAGATGCTCTTCGAGACCAAGTTATGATACTTATTTGCAAATAGACCCCTCAATGAATGACCTTCTTTGTGGCACATGGTATAGTAATACGCGAATCCCATGAAGTACGGACCAATGCGGAAGACGTTGTACACAAAGCAACGAAGTATAGAAAATCCGTGCGCCATGGTGTGCAAAAATTCAAGGTAAAAGATAAGCGGAACAATGACTCCTTGTAAAATGATCAAGTTGACCACGAATGAATCCGATGGGTTCTTCACGAATCGCTTCGTCTGAAAGTGAGTTGCTTGATTGATCATTGGGAATACATTGGCCATTAGAAATCCACTCAGTTCCCTGAGAGGCGATTGTAATTTGAGAAGCGCAAGCTGTGTGATACACATACAATAATTTGCTTGCGCTATACTAATACTTACTTGTTACTCTTAACAAAACCACCATTAAATCCTCGGTCAATTGCCTCCCATATCATTGCGAATAGAACAACGGGCCCAACTAAGGGCAAGAGTGCGGAAAGGATGGCGGCTCCAACAGCCAAGCTGGTTATACCACGATTAGAATATGCTTCAAATTAGAGTTCAATTGCGAAATCAGTTGTGAGGATCTGCATACCTGATGTGCTCTTTGATTCCAATGAGTCCCCACATGAAAGGTATTCAAGGTGGCGTACTGGTGGAGGAAAGTGGTCGAACAACTGAAATCGTATAGACATGAAAGGTGTTCGAAAGTCCATATCTTTCATGGAAAGAAATCAAATTTGTTGTCTTGTCGATTATGATGCATTCTTTGGCCGAAAAGAGCCGGTAATATATGATTCGTCGCAATTTTTCAATGACATGACGTCATGGTTGAAGTGCCTGCACAGATGAAAGTTTAAGACTGAAAATACACACAGTGAATTACTTGGAGCTCCTTTCGGATAAATCTCCCACCCCAAGGATTATTCTGACCCAAAGCAATGTTGAATTGTTCATTCTCGCTCATACACAATGGATCAAAATTTCAATATATAGGAAGGCTGCTGTATACTTCTAAGAAAGATTCTTCACTCTATACTCATATCTTACACGAAATTGGCACTTTAGCACTGGCCACTGGCTCTTTTCAACCAACAATGTTCTTTTTCTTTTTCTTCTTTGAGCCACAAAGACTTCTACTCCGGTTTGTATTTTGAGGTTCAACAGATAACTCAGGAAGGCCAATACGAGTAGGATTAGATTGTTGGATTCAATTATACACCCAAATTGCAAAGAAATGTCAACAAATTGCAGAGTGCTGCGTTTTGATGAATAATAATAGTACTTTAGAGAGTTCAGAAAGTACTTACGCGGCCTTATTAGTAGTAGTAATTTCGATGTTTGTCACTTCGAAAGAACCCGTTAACCCATTGATTACGGTGCCGCCCAGTGAAGGCGAGTTCGAAAATGTAAGACTCTTCAGGATTGTTCAAGAGGTTTCATCAATACACAGCCTTGTGCTATTTGCTGATGTCCCTTTGCAGTTGGGGAGTATGATCGAACCTCATATTTCTCGGCCCCCACCATGATCATTGAAGACGAATCCATTCCTTCTTATTCTTGAAGCTTCTGCTGAATCATAAACCGGCAACCAGGTCCTTGGTGTACTTACTTCGGTTTACATTAGCCAGGCGCAATTATCATCACAGATGTACCAAGTAACAGAAGCGTTTCCCCTGTAAAGAAAGTTGAAGCGTTCACAAGCGGCCTGCCTGTATCAATGTTTTGTAAGTACAGCCGACTGGCGGGCAGGCTACAGGGCGAAAAGCCGCGCTGTGCAGGCGTACTACTCGTACCAAGGCAAATCCGAATTCCCGATGCCAAAGATTAGGAAATTAGGGGTTCATTGGGAATCATGAATTAAATCGGGAAACTCAAGGAAATGGTGGGCAAATCGGAAGGAAATAATCCCAATTCTCAAAAGCTCAAAAGTGCCGTAAAAGTCCGCATGTTTTCACCCAACTTTTACCGTATAATTACGGACTACATATTTCATCGTAAAACGGCGGATTATTTGAAAATTCGGTCAGGATTATGGTACAAACTACCGCAAAGCAGCGTTCTATAGCAGGAATTTATCGGGAAATGGCAAGCATTTAATCAGGAATCGGGATCTGGAAATCGTCTTTTTCGGTCAGGAATTCGGATTTGCCTTGACACGTAAGTACGTACTTACTTCTGTACTGTACTCATTACGGTAGCTGTCGCAGTAGCACCGGCCATTGTCTTGACTCCATAACTTTGGAAGAGCGGCGACATTGTATTCTTTTCTTTTCTGTGACCTCAATTCCCCTACACGGGATTAGTGCCGGAGCCAAATCAAGCAAATGCCTGGTCGGCGTGCGTTCGATCGTCTTCAACTACCATTTCCCTGGGCATAAGAGCCAGCCGACAAGTTGATTACCCGCAGCTGTAGCGTACTTAGCAAGCTCTTACTGCGTCTTGGCTCTCAGCATTTTAGCAAAGCTAGAAGGCGGCGCGGCGCAGGCTTCAGAAGCTAGTAGAAGCTGCTTGCTGGCTGCTGGCTGCTGGCTGCTAACAACTTACTTCTTACTTACCTTCCGGCATTATTACTTCTAAGCAGTTCCCAAAAGTAAGTTAGTCATTTTTTTTATATTTCTTGTGGACGATTTGGAGTTTTGTTGTGGGAATAGTAGCTCCGTAAGTACGTACTACCAAGGGTATCTAGATTGCTAAGTGCGTCAGAAGGTACTTCGTGTGCAAGTTGTACTGCGAGGGGAAACGGTTGGATCGGCACACAGCGAGCTAGTAGCTAGCGGCTAGCAGCATTTGGCTATCTACGGGAACACGGCGAAGGACGATAGGATCGAGCCGGGTCGGCACTTCCCAACAAGATTCTCAACGTGCTGTTCGGCGCTTCGGCTCTTCGGGTTTCGGTTCTGCGAACTCATCGCGCCGGGATCGGTTTGGGCGATAGCTTGAGCCATAAATCTTAGTTCATACGAAGCTCGCGACTGCTTACAAGAACGACTACTCGCAGGCACCCGCGGCGCTGGCAGACTCCATCAAAGCGTACAACCGAAGCCTCCAAGGCAGTAGCAACCAGCGCAGGGGGAGCTTCGATCGGGACCACGACCATGCCTAGGCCTACGGCTCCTTCTCAAGCAACAAGAGCGCGCAACGTCGCAGCGCAGCCTACAGAAGCTCGTCTCCGCCAGCGGCGCGCAAGCAGCCGAAGCTTTGATCAAATTTTCTGCGCATCTCCGTGCAATGGCTGGGATTACTCTCAAAGTCGGGATGATTCTCCTGAATGGTTTCTGCACACCTTAGTGCATGGGCTGGGGTTACTCTCAGAGTCGGTGTTTACTCTCCTGAATGGTTTCTGTACACCTTAGTGCACGGGCTGAGGTTATTCTCAGAGTCGGGGCTGCTCGCTCCTGAATGGTTTCTGCACACCGGGAAGCTCCGAGCGGCGCTACTCGGAGCACCCGGGGCTTTCTTCCTTCTGGTAAGCCTTAATTCGCTTTGCCTTTTCCTCAATATTTACTACTTTCGGTTGTTGGGTATTTGGGGGTTTATGTGTTCTTGGGGGGTGACTTCCAAAGGAGCCCTTCCAGCTGACGCTTTTCCCCCAAATACCCATACTTAGTAGTAGGTAGGTAGGTAGGAGTTGGTTTTCCAATGTATTGGTTACGAATAATTGCCTTTACGGACGCCAGCCGTATATTTACGTTTTCTCCAACGGCCACTTTCACCGTGACCGTCTTCTTACTTCTCATCCTGTTGGGCACGGTGCACATGGACTACGCGGACTTCACCTTCTAGGTCATCTCGGAGTTTTCTCGACGAGATCGATTTGGTTGTTTATTTAAGCTCGTAGAGCAGGGCCTTCTCATGTTCCTCGAACTTCTTCCACTTGCGTAGAGTAGTAGATACCCTTGGTACGTACGTACTACTGTATTATTAGGGGGGCTCTGCATCTACTAGAAAATGCGCTTTGTCCGCTATCTGTGCCTGGCTTCAAGCGCAACGGCGTTCATATCTCCGTCGCAGCGAAAGTCGTGCCAGCATTATGCTACAAATATCCTGCATGCAACAACTAGCAACGAAGAAGAAGGCAAGCAAACTACTCCGCTGCCGTCACGCCGGCAAGCAATTGCCACAGGCGTTGCTGGCTTCGCAGGCGCAACTGCAGCCACGACCTACTCGCCAGAGCTCGCGATCGCAGCAGAGAAAGTTGAAGTTGAGAGTGTCGTACTCATGGGTAAGCTGGATATCTTGATTCGTTGTGAGTGTAGTGGAACTCTGTTAAGATTCGCTGCTAGAAGGCACAATTTACTCGCATTAGGTCGCGCAGATACTTATAAGCAGGATGTAGACTACTGTAATATTGTATACGAGCACCAACGAGCTCATGTTTTAACTTAAATTTCGCGCTTTTATCACCTTAATTGATGTCCTCAATTTCACCGCTTTGGGCTGCAGCGGCGCTAGAGGCGGAGCTGGCTACGTCACCAGTGCGCAATGTTGTGGTGACGGGCGCGAACAGCGGCGTAGGACTCAATGGAGCTTCGCGGCTCGTCGCTGCAGGCCACCACGTCACAGTGCTCTGCCGCAACCAGGCCAAAGCCGATGGTGCCGCTGAAGCATGTAAAGAATATGCCAACAAACAGCAAGCGTCAGGCAGTTCTGCTTTTCGTGAGGGCGGCTCCGTGGTGAGTGTTATCTTTTCCACCAAAACAGGCCCTTTGAGACAATGAAATATGAAGGCATACATGGAGGAAAATGTGAAGTTATAAAGCACTACGCAGTTTTTTGACCGAAATTGCGTGAGCGGGACCTACAAATTTTGTGCCTATTCTAGGTTGGCATGGTATGCGACTTGGCAGATTTGGACTCAGTCCGCGCGTGTGCTGCGGTGCTTCAATCGACTCCCATCGACTCGCTTTGCAACAACGCGGGGCTTGCTATGAACACGGCCGACAAAGAAGCAAAACGTACTGCCCAGGGCTTTGAGCTTACGGTAGGTTTGAGGTGGTTTCTCGGCAAAGAGAGAGGGAGAGAGTGATGGTGTAAGATACTGAGCGATGAGCGTGGGGGATTTTGAGAACCAATGCACGTGAAATAGAGATGAAAGGAAGTGAGACCCGTGTTACTCGAATTTCTTTTCAGATTAACCGCTCTTCTTTTATTTTTTACTTTTCCGCCTTATCTCATATCCAACGCACATAGGTTGGCACCAACCATTTAGGCCATTTCTTGCTGGCCAACTTGCTCAAGGACGCACTGGCCACGGGCAACGGTGGCCGATTAGTAGTAACGGGCTCCCCTGTACATGACCCCAAATCAGGGGGCGGTGACGTCGGTAGCACGGCGACCTTGGGTACCCTCGAGGGCCTTCGCGCAGCCGCCACTTCCAATGGTAAGCCCTTACCGCATTTCCCTATTTCTGAGCCATGCACCTGCAGAGTACTTGGCCCCTTTCGTAAGCCGAATGCGATCGCGCCCTATTGCTTTCCTCGTTTTGCTGAGTTTTGTCTACACTTACTATTAAACACGCAAATAACAAACAGCTGGCCAATTCGACATGGTCGACGGCGGGCCATACGATCCTGACAAGGCTTACAAAGACTCCAAGCTTTGCAACCTTGTGTTTACGGCGTCTGCGGCGGAGAAGTGGGCGGCTTCGGGGATTCAAGTCGATGCTTTCTCCCCCGGTTTAATCCCGAGCCCGAACGGCTTTTTCCGGAACCAAAACCAGCTTTTCGCGAAAGCTTTCAGTACCATTGCGGGCGTTGCGGGGGTGTCCGAAACGAATGCTTTTGGCGGCGCGGCGATGGCGTACATGGCCGTTGCACCGGAGTTGCCGAAGTCTACAGGGGGTTGGTATGATTCATACCCACCTGGCAAGCACCAACTCGCAGTGCATCAGCCTTCCACCGAAGCCCAGAACAAAGACGAGCAAGCTCAATTATGGGAACTCAGTGCGAAACTTACGGGTCTCGCATAAGCTGCCTCTCGTCTCTGCTCCTTGTTCCCGCTTGGAGTCGCCCTGTTGATATCACTTGAAATTTACCACCGCCTATTATAATTTGCCATATAAGACGCGATACCAAGTAGCAAGTAGCGAAGCAAGAAAAAGAACAGGAGAAGATAAAAAGGTCAGAATTGTGACTAAGAATTTTGAATTGCACATTTATTTGACATTGGTGCACAGTGCACTAAGGAGATGGGCAATTCGAGGTCCGGTATCCGACTGAGGTAGCACTAATCTTTACTCGCCAGGTTTTATTCGTGCCGTCCGAAGTCGGAAGTCAAGACAAACGGGATTAAGAGTTATCAGTTATCTGAGCCGCCGAGCCGCCCCGTCGGAAGTCGGAGATTTACTCGCGATTCTACGAAGAAAGAGGTTAAAATGGAATCGTCCATCAAAAGTACTGTAATGTGAAGTGCCTTTTTTGTGTTTTCGTACCTTTTCTGGCGTGTGGCTCTGGGGGCGGGGGGCTGGGCGGGTTGAGGGTTATAGTTGTACAGTTTTACAGGAAGCAGGAAGCACTGCAATATACCACATTAGTGCCGCGCGTCCTCGTGATTTATTTTTCTTGCTGTTACATTGGAGGAAATCCGTTACATTACAGATACGTCCAACAAAAATGGCCAATGTCGAAGACTACGAAGTCTTGGACTGGGTGGGTGGGGGCTCCTTCGGCTCGGTGAGTCGCGTTCGCCGCAAGCGCGATGATGTAGTCGTCTGCTGGAAGCGTGTCCAGTATGGTGGATTTTCGGAGGCAGAGAAGCGCGCGGTGGTGGCCGAAGTCAACTGCTTGCGCGAGCTTCACAGCCCGTTCGTAGTCCGTTTCCTAGACCGTGTCGTAGACCGCAAGACGACAACCATATACATTGTAATGGAGTTCTGCGAAGGTGGGGACTTGGCTCAGCTGCTGGATAGTCTTCGCAAGAGAAGCACTGACAGTTCCCCGTGCTTCCTCGAAGAGTCCAAGGTAACACGTTTCTGCTTGCTTGCTTACGTTGGACATATCTCGCTCATCTGCTGCAGTAGCAACAGGAGCGGCCATCGATGGACGAGCCCATTTCGTTTTCATTCCAGTAACTTACAAGACCTACTTCATATTCACCCGCGACCTACTTCCTTCCCAATCACCTAGTTGTGGCGGCTAGCAGCACAACTGCTGCTCGGGCTGCACGCGTGCCATTACTTCATTTCACCAGCGCCAGCAGGAGCGGCGCCCGGCGCCGTGGGCGAGCGACGCGTCATTTTGCAGTAAAATTTTGATGGATTGCATGTTTAATATGATTTTTGAACTCGAAGCTTCTGTCACTTTTATATCTTTTTTGAGATGTATTCTTTTCACGTGTACACCCTTATTTCTTTCACTTCTTACTTCTCTAGACGGCAGTTTTGCATGTCGCTGCCTGCTGTTAATCTACCTCTTCCCAGTCATCTTTCTCGCGCATTTCTCACACTTGATATCTTTTTCTCCATTGTAGCCGCGACCTGAAGCCTGCCAATGTTCTCTTGGACAAAGCTGGAAACGCAAAACTCGGCGACTTTGGGATGTCCAAAAATGTGATCGTGGCGGCTGCAGCCAGGTACTTCTTTTCAAAATTACAAATACGCACACGTTTTATTATGCATTCACGCACTCCTAATTACTGTTTCAATCTGCACTTTTACGCACGTCTAAATTTGAACTGATCTTCGTCCAGCCATCGCGCCGACTCTGCTGCGCTGAGTTTAGCTCTGGGAACACCGAATTCGATGAGCCCTGAAGCGGTGAACGGCGAAGCAGGCTGCGCCAAGTCCGACGTGTGGGCGCTGGGGTGCGTGCTGTACGAAGCAGCCAGTTTGCGGCCGCCTTTTGTGGCGAGCAACCCGATGGCCCTTGCGGTCGCCATTGACGATGTATGAGAAATGAAATGAGAAAAGCTAAGGACTGACAAGGACTAACACCTGCCCCCTTGAAATCGCTTCATTTCTTCTACTAATGTCCTTGCTTTACCTATTCCCCTTGTTGCACCTTTCCTCCATACCCAATCAATCGTCCACAACAGGGGCATTTTCCTCGCTTGCCAGAGCGCTACAGCGACACCTTAGCCAACTTCGTCTCAACCCTTTTAACCCACGCGCGGGCAGAGCGCCCTACGGTAGGCGCGTTGCTAGGTCTCGAGCGCCACGGCGGCAGCAGCAACGGTGGTAGTAGTACCAGCAACAGCGCCACTGCTGCTAGCTTAAGCCATAAAGCTAGCAGTACTACAAACAGCAGCAGCAGTAGGAGTAGCAGAAGTGTCAGTGTCAGCAGTAGTGCAGTGCAGAAGGGTCCTTATTCGCAAGAAGCTGATTCACATGACGTAGGACCCTGTTTGCCTCTTCGCGAAGCCCTTGTGGAAGCCCGCGGTCTGTCGCTGCGGATGGAAGCGCAAACGCAGGTAATGAGATTCGCCGATCCTGGTGAAGGAAGTGTCAGATTGTAATTCGATATTAAGGTGAAATCGATTCGAAGTACTTGAGTGTGCGTGGAAAGTCAATTATGATGCCAATTAGTTTGGTTAATTTTAAATGTGCCCTGCTACATTCCTGGCACCTGCCTCGCGCGCGTGTATGTCTATGCCATTTTCTGTTTTTTCTCCAGCTGGCGCGGCAGTTGGCGTGGAAGCGCGAAGCCCACCGGCGCGAGGCGGCTCTCGCCGCGCGAGAAGCCAAAGTCGCCGAGCGAGAAGCGGCACCTG
>Ga0307930_1000981_pt1 | contig 23017 bp, 15 predicted proteins | sample OrgLakmetageno46_FD_203161 | JGI IMG/M metagenome (GOLD analysis project Ga0307930, IMG submission 203161) | Saline water microbial communities from Organic Lake, Antarctica - #46 | ecosystem: Environmental > Aquatic > Non-marine Saline and Alkaline > Saline | place: Antarctica: Organic Lake...
TTCAGTACTCTTTCAACCATCTAGAATTCAACCATCACCGTCAGTACTTAATTTCACAAATGGTCAGCCAGGAAGCAGTAGCAGCAGCAGTAGCAGCAGCAGTAGCAGCAGTAGCAATAGACTACAGGTTACTGAAAGCATTCGGAATATCGTATCACATACTACGGCTGTGGCTGAGGGCCCATTGGAGGAGGGCAGCGAAGGCGAAGACGGCAATGCGGGTACCAGAGGCCGAGAGTTCGAGTCTCTTCTCGCACTGAACCAAACCCATGAAGCTCATGGCGGTGCGATAAGCCAAGACACAGAAGCCTCAGGCACTAGCAATGCAAAAGAAGCGCCAGACGCCGCTGGATTTGTTCTTGCCGCCAATGTAGCCGTAGCTATGGGAGAAATCGCGCCTGGAAGAGGTGGTAGTGGCAGCGGCAGCAGTGCCACCAGCACTGGGTATGGAGACGACGAAGCACTCCTCATGCTTTTGGAGCAAGAATGCTACGAAGGCGAGAATGCCCCTAAGACTTCGCCTTCGTCCTCTTCGCAACCGCCGATGAAAAAAATTGAGTTTGCTTTGGATGCTGACGCGGTGGCTACGTCAAGGTTGGCAGCTGCGGAACAGCTCTCGATGAGTAGCATTGCTGCATCAAATGGCACAGACTTGGCTGGTCCAGGCTCATTGAATTGGCAACAAATGGCAGGCTTGAGGTGCGGTAGCTCAGGCAAAGGCAGCGGAAAAGGATTTGGCCATATCTTGGAAGGTGGCGCCGGTTCAGACTCGGACTCGTTGAGTGAGCCTGACTCCGATGACCCTGAGCTCGCTTACTTGCTTCCTCCCAAGTCGCCCACACCCCATGCATCAACAGCAGCGGCAGTCGCATCAGAATCAACCGTATCATCGTTGCCGTCTTCTTCTTCTTCCTTAACTTCGGTGACCGCAGGAACGGCACCAGGCGCAGCTTCGACTCCTAATACAGCAGCAGTAGCAGCAGCAACAGCGATAACTGAGGCTACAAACAGAGGACAAGACAAGGATGTATGCGATAATACTATTTTAGCCGATCGCGTCCGAGTAGCGCGATCAACCGACGCATGGCGCCTCAGGTTGCGCAGCGGCTGCGCGCGCCTCGGCGGCCAAGAGCACCGCGTCCTCGAATGGAAATTGAAGCTCAACGTCGATTTTTGAGCTTTGCGCGGCCTGATGTGCTTTTGCCCATCTCGGTTGTCACTTGCTGAGTTCTGACTCCTTAATCAAATATGCTTTCATTAGAGGAGCCGAGGAGACCCAATTGCGATTTCAGTTAACGGATTCCCGATGCCCGATAACAGATAAAGTTACCTTCGACTTCGACTAAATATCTAAATCCAATATACAGTATTAATTAGCTATCAGGTATTAGCTATTAGTCTACTAGCATACAGACCACGGCCATGCAGCTACGTGACACGTGACAGCAACTGTTTCTTGCGTATTACGTAAGCGCAACTGGATCTATATATATTACTGGCAGTGCGTTCTTCGTAATTCAAGGGGGTCGATTCCGAAGAACTAAGCAAAGCAAGTACTTGGCTGCTTGGCGACTAGATCTAGCAAGGCGATGTCTCGAAATGGCAAATTTGCTGTCCCCAATAACCCAGTTCGCTTACGGCTAGATCTACTTTAAGCTCAATCATAGTCCTCCATGTAGCTCGACTGCACACGCCCGCCGCGTTTGCCACGCCCGGGGCGGTCCACTGCTTTCGCTTTGTTGTTCCCATCCCTCTTGCCGGCCTGGTTGCCGCCGCCTTTGCCACCACCGCCTTTGCCACCTTTGCCCTTGCCGCCTTGGCTGAAGTAAGATTCTGCGGAGCCAGGGCACGGAATGCGGGCAGGGTAACGAAGCACGGCCGACCCCTCGGGCTGAGCGGCCTTGCTCAGCTTCCAGGGCTCGAACGCAGTGGGGGCTGGCACTTCGGCGAGTTCCGGGCACCACAGGTGCACGTAGGCTGCGTCCGGGTCGTAGTCGCGGGACTGCTTCAAAATGTTGAACCGGTTGACCCGCCCACCCGTTAAACCCGCAGCTGCCACCCAGTTGCCCCAGTTGCTGCACACGTCGTAGTCCAGGAGCATGGCTTCGAAGTGGTCGGCGCCGCAGCGCCAGTCCAGCTGCAAGTCGTGGACCAAGAACGACGCCACGTTCTGCCGGCCGCGGTTCGACATGAACCCCGTGGCTTTGAGTTCCCGCATGTTGGCGTCGACAAAGGGCACCCCCGTGTTGCCGTCGCGCCACGCTTGCAGCGCCGTCATGGCGTGCGGGTCGTAGCGAGGGTCGCGCCACGCGGGCATGTTCGAGGGCGGCATGGGACCGGTGCGCTCGAAGAGCTTGGTGCCGACTTTGGCCCCCATGAACTTGAAGAAGTCGCGCCACAGCAGCTCAAAAATCACCCAGTACGTTGACTTGTTGGCCACGCCGTTGGGGGATGCTTCGTAGCGCTTGATTTCGCTGTACACGCGCCGCGGGCTGATGCACCCCAGGGCAAGCCAGGGCGCCAGCTTGGTGGAGTAGTCGGGGCCAATGAGGCCGTTGCGGGTGTCGAAGTAGGTCTTGAGGCAGTCGCGGTCAAACGCCCAGCCTTGCATGCGGGCCTTAGCCGCCGTCTCACCCCCCTTGTACGCCAGTGTAGTGCGCGGGTCGTTCACGGCAGCTGCTTGAGCTTCTTCTGCCGAGTAGCCAAGGGCTTTCAAGTCTGGAGTTTGGAAGGGAGCCAGCACTGTCGGGTCGTCGGTGCGAAAAGTAGACAGGCACAAGCTGCCTTGCGGTTCAGCCTCTGGCTTCTGCAACTTTGGGAGCGGAGGCAGTGACGCAGGTGCTCCCACTGGCGCGCGCGGCGGGCCCGAGCCTTCTACCTTGTTCTTCCAAGGCGTGAACGTCAGAGGCATGCTCGCGGGGTCGCAGCCCCTCGGCAAGTCGTCACGGTGGTACAGGGTGCCGTCCCAGGTGCGCACCAGCTCCGGTGCCGCGGACCCGCAACTTTTCAACGCTGCTGCAACGGCGCGTTCGTCTTTGATTTCTTCCGTCGCCACTTCTGCCATCACGTGCACTGCGGAAATGCATTGCAAGTCGAGAGCTTGGAAAGTGGCCGCAGGTGAAAGCGGAGACACCAGGAGTCTCGACCCGAGCTCTCCCAGACGCGCATCCATGTCAGTCAACGACTCCAGTAGAAAAGAAGCACGGCGTGCACTGCACTTTGGGGAATCGAATTTGGTGGTTTGCAGCAGGTTGCGCTCAACGTCTAAGCAGTACACGGGCAGCAGCGTCTCGCCGCGAGATACCGCTGCACGGCTAGCTTCTACGAAGGCAAGGTTATCATCTAGGCGCAAATTGTTGCGCAGCCAAAGCACTCGAGTCTTGGCTGGAGAGTTGGGCGCTAACTTTGGAAGCGGTGCAGGTGTGACTTGCGCCTGCCCGGTTTCGCTGGTAGCTGCACCGCGCATGGTGGTGAAGCTGCCGGGATTTCTGAAGGCGGCCATGGAGACAACGAATGGGCGCCTGATGAGCATGCAGTGCGAAGATTTAATTAGAGCAGATTATCTAACACAGCCAAGAAGTTATAGCGTCCAGCTTTTGGGCGAAGTGGGGGCGAATTATTCTCAAGGGGTAACCCTTTTGAACACGTACGTGTAGAATGCTGACTCAAGAAACAGCAAGAAAGTGTCAGCGACACAACCAACACAAGGCACATGACATCATCATTTTGTCCCTCTTTTTTTGTTCGTGAATTTTCTTCTGCTCGATTTTTTTCAGAAGTGCAGCAACCTGTCTGTATAATGTAGCCTGCCTGCAAAGACGACTAGCCTGAGCAGCTGAAGTAGCCTATATGCAACAAATGAGCGGCACGCAACGCCGTAGCTTACTCTTAAGCTGGTAACGAAGAAACGGGCATGGAACTTCGAGGTTACAATTCATCTAGGTCTAGAGCAGTTGTTGTGGTGGTTAAAGGAGTCAAAAGTAAATCCCTTGGTTTATCAGTATCTGCGGCTTCTGGCTCCAGGCTAGCAAGCCCAAATTCGTAGTGAACAATATATTATCTGCAAATCAGGCACCCAAAACAAATACTGTAACGCAGTCCTTGATTTTCTAGACCCGCCATTGGCATCAATTCACAATTTTTCTCAATGGAGGCTCGTTCTCCACTTTACGTTGATGAAGCTACTCGCGCGGCACTAACCTTTTTCTCAGCCCATGAGGCCGAAGATGGTGAATCAGAAGGTATTGAAATGCGCGTCATGGCTGGATTAATTTGCTGGGAGGACGCGAGTGCAACGGGGGTAAGTGGCTTAGACTTTGTACGAAAGTGTGCTCGCAAAGCGGACTCCGTCTTCTTCTCTGGAATCCCGTCAGAAGTTCAAGCACTCTACGACTATCTGATGCCCACTCTTGGCGATGAAATATGGTCCTTGTTTACTTTATTCTTGCACGAAAATTCGCCATCATCTCAATTTTTAGCTTTCAACGTAGCGACAGCTTTACTTGAGCGAGTCTTACAGGATCTCACAAGTGTTCGCAGCGAAGAGTCAGCAGCTGTTTCCTCCTCAGATCGAAAGAAGCGACGCGGTGGGGCTCTTCTAAGCATCATTCTTGAAGACATCGACAAGCTACTTGAAAGAGAAGTAGGCTGTGCCGTGGTTAAACTATTACGAATCATGCTATTGCCGGATAATGGTGGATTGAATGTGCGTAATTTGACATGGCATGGCTTTCTTGCGCCGAACGAGCTACCCCGCTGCCTTGTGTCCTTAACCGTTATGATTTTGCTTGATGTCAAACGATCATTCGTTAGTACTAACGTTGAACCACCAGACAACTCATCTTCTGCTGATCCCATGATGAGCTTACCTGGTGTCCTGGACGCCATCTGGGCATCGCGACCTCCAGATTTATCGACATTTTTGGAGCCTTTCATGCATCAGTCGGAGCTATTTGTGGATCGCGCGAATAGCGAGATGGGTCTTAACCGAGGACATATTGATCTTGCGCATGCTGCATTGCGAGAATTAGATCAAAATTCAAGTGCTCTTCGCTTCAAGGTCTTCATGCTCCCACTGCTAGAGCATTTGATTCGAATTGCATTCGTGAACGTCAATAATCACGCTGCGCACAGCGTGAGTAAAATAGCTACAGCAAATGAATATTACGCCACTCTAGATGGCTTTGGACAGAGGTCAATACACCAACTCTTATTGGATCCTGATATTTTGCTGCCCGAAAGCTGTAGAGCTCTAAGCGAAGGTGCTGCATCGGCTCCTGTCCCAAACTTGCTATACCAACATTTTCCTATTGGAGCGATTAACATCTTACTGGATCTTCTTGTCCATGAAACTGGGCCCAGAATTCGCAGTGCCTTGTGCCACGCTTCTTCTGGTGCTTTTAGTGACCTTTTGATTGGTCATGATGGTGCTGTTGAAATCGAGAAGTCTCTTGATAGTGGTTCTATACTTCTCCTCGTAACCTTTGTAGCATTGTGCTGTACGAAATTTCCGCAGGCTGAGGATACCCACGAGTGGGTTACTTCATGTGTTTCATTTGTAGCAGATTATACAGTGCCAATCTTCCATCCTTTAAATCAACTGCACTCAGTGATATTGCACACTTCACTCAACTTTGATGCCGCATTCGAAGCAGCAGCATTTCGTATCGTCGAAATAGAAATCAGTGAGGACGTTCCTCGTGAAGCAACAATGAAAGTCACTATTGGAACAGATTCATCTTGTGTGCAAATGACGGATAGCTCCGAGCGGCTTGTCTTAGACACCTCAAGGTCGTCGACGTTCGCTCCCAAGTTGGCTGATATACTTACCAATGCAATTGATGGCGTGGGCATCGAAGGGCCGTCCCTTAGAGATGATGGTATTTTTTCGCTAGGGGGCAAACTTGATGTTATCCTTCTCCGATTGGCTCGCTCGATAGATCCTCACGGTCTCGCACGGGATGAGAATAACAGATGTATCAATAGCGAAGGCATAGACGGTGGACTCACTGAGTCTCAGTCTAGCGGTCCTTCTTGGGACACTACTTCCCTGTCGAGTATCGGAGCAGCTATCGATATCTTCACAATTGCAGGACGTGCCGCCAACGCTCTTACAGAGCGCGTGACCTGGGCCGAAGAAAAAGTGCTTTCAAGATCTGCTCGCGAGAGGCTTCGTCGCTTGTATGCGTCGACCCTTATATTGACTCGACCTCTGCTTGCAGCTATGAAGCTTGTATTGTTTTTGACGCTCAAGTTATCGCTGAAGACTGTGCCTGACGCATCAAAGCGGAATAGATGCGTTGGTAAACTGTTGTCGGCACTCACATCTTTATCTTGTTGTTTGCTTCCATCAAGCAACACGAGGGCCCAAGTCACTGCACCGGTCAATCCAGAGACTCCAACGAAGGGCTACGAACAAACAATCCCTCAATTTGTGACTTTTCTTCAGAGTCGACACTTTAGAGAGATATCTGAATTTCTGAATGAATGAGGCTGAGTCTGGTGTACAGTACATGTTTATGAATGATAGATGGTTCAGCCTGGAAGCAATTACGAGAGAGAATGGGCAATGGCGGTCGCCTCTGGGATTGGGATGACGAAGCAGGGAAGACGCAGACATAGACACGCAAAGCGCCAAGAGAAATAAAGGGGTTTGGCTTCGACCTCTAAAGACCACACAGCACACAGCACACGAAAACTTGAGCTCCGTGTCTCATATCAATATCAAGAAAAATTGGGTGTTAGGTATTAGAGGTGCATAAGTATTGCGGTCTGCGGTCTGCAGATCAAGTTTGGCCAGCGCCCCATACCCATAGGACCAGAACTAGAACACAGTTATGAAGAAGGGACCCTGCGTGAAATACAAGGGCGCTCTGGGCTCTAGGCTGATGGCTGGCTTTGAACAAGTGCGCTTGTCTGCAAGCAAATCTTTCATGCGCGCACGGAATAACGCAAATGATCGCTCGGGGGGTTAATGGACATGAATCCGCGTGTGTGAAGTACATATACAATAGTTTTCTTTACAAGTCGCTGAGCTCTGGGTCTGACGAAAGGGCAGGCTCCACCGAAGACGGCCCCTTCGCTGGCGACGGTGGGAGCACGTTGGCCATCGACGACTGCATGGACAGCTGCTTGGGCAAAGGCTTCGGCTTGGCAACGTCTGCTGCGTTCGCTTCGTCGTAGCCTGCGTACGCAAACTCGTTCAACGCGTCCGTCCAGCCTGCCGCCTGTAGGGTGAGAGAAGAACACGTGGGCGAACACAAATCACGCATGGAAGTTGCACGCGAATGTCAATAAAAGTCAACCGAAGGTCAACGAAAGTAGCGAATCGCAGTGCTAGAAAAGGAGAAAGAATAAAAGAAAAATCTGTAGGTCAATACTAAAGAAGTCAGGTTTTGTACATCAATACAAGTCCTCGCTTTCCGTTTGAAAAGAAAGAGAACCTGCGCAGGATCGTCGACGCGGCAAATGAGCGGCCACGGGACTGCGTGAATGGTGAAGAGGCCGGGGCCACCTTCGCGGGTCACGAAGAAATTGTCCAAACTGACCACTCCTTTGGGGGCCCCACCCTTGCGCCACGTCTTTTCGTCCACGAAGTAGCGCAAGTCGTCCTGCAGCACCAAGTATCGCTTGGACCACGTCCCCTTGGTTAAGTTGTACGGGTCGTCTTTGTTGCCACCCAACTTGTGCACGAAGCCCTGCCCCCCCCCCCCCCCCCAAAGAAAAAGGAAAGAAAAGAATGTGAATGTGAATGAAAGCGTTCGTGAATTATCATTGGGGTTTTAGCATTCCTGATAAAGCATCTTTCAATCCAACTAATGTAGAATAGAAGGAATGAATGGTTGAAGATCAATCAGGAACAGCGTGCGAGAAGAACCCCACCTCGAAGTGAACGCGGCCCGGGGTGTGGCGCCGCATCGACGACTTGGACTCGTTCAGGTCCACGTTTTCCAGCACTTCAAAGAAATTGTACACTTGCGCCACCACGGTAGCCAGCAGAGGTTGCCGCAGAAGCTCCGTAACCCACCTACAAGTATAGCGTGCACATGTACGCAAAGACGTAAGAGGGATTCGCCGACCACTCTTGGTCTTCCCAAAAGCGGCAAAGTAGGATTGGAGTACTGAGGGGGTGCCACCTCTGAAACCTCCAACACCACACCCAAGCGAAAATAGTGGTGGCATTCACATCACTATGGAACTTACTTGTTAATGCCCAATCGGCGCTCTTCCTTTTGAGCCATCGTGAGCGACGTAATCTTGGAGAGCTTGCCCGGAAATGGTGCGTTGATTGCCACTTGCGTTTTGATGTCCTGTTCAAAGCCGTAAAACTGACTGTAGCGTTTCTGCACAGTCCACGCATTGCCGTCTTTTGCGCACTGCACGGTGAAGTAAGTCGCCCCACTCGAGTCAAGCTCTACCTTGTCTACAAAGCCAATGACCTGAGTAAGAGGAAAGAAATAGGACAGATTGCTGGAATTATAGTGGGGCGTGGCAAGTTTGGGGCGTGCTCCACTTGCAAAGAAGTGAGCATTACAGCGGCATTCCCCGCCTACTTCATAGGCATGCGCCAATCTAGACCTACGCTATACATCATGACTTCATAAAGCATTCAGCTTTACTGCACCAAAAAAATGATTGTAGGCTGACTACTGAGATAGCCAAGACGAGATCCTCTTCAGCACTATGCAGTACTTTCGCGTTCACTGGGGAGGCGTCTCACCTCCACGTCTATGCCCGCAATGGTTTTGTCAGTTTTAGCTTTCAAGAGTGGCATGGTATTGGGCCGCTTTTAAAGATCACAACGGGTACGCTGCGCCCACGCTTGTCGTCCACGAGTGCGCAGTACTATTTTACTATCTTGTGACTTTCTATGATTGAAAAGCACATAAGCACAGAACTCACAACATCAGAATCAGAATCTATCTTGTTGATTTGATTTGCTGTTTGCTGTGGTGTTGCTCCTGCCTGTTCATACCACCCCCTGTAAATGTACATCACTGTCGATCTGTACAGCCGAAAAGCCAAAGCCAAAGCGCCATCTCAAACGCTAGCTCGTTCGAACGTCCCCGCAGTGATGACGCCAACCAGGTTTGTTTACCTCGCTCCCACGGGCCACCTTGCTTTGGCCCTTCGGGGCTCGGGGCCAATCTGTTTTTGATACCTCAAACTACTGTATTGCTGATTTGCACCAATCAACGCGCAGATTTCAAAATGCCGAGGACAGTGAAGCGCGCCGCGTGCTGCACACTGCACACTGCACTCTACCGAACAAAATAACTACCATGTGTCATGTGTCCGTGAACGGAAAATTACTTCTAGCTCAGCAAAGAGCGACGTTAGCTTCGTTTTAATTCGTCTCATGATCAGAATAGATTCATAAGTGTAACTTGGATTAAAATCCTTCGCAATGCGCGTAAGTCCAGACGAAAAGGGTATTATAAACCAATCGTCTGCCGAGCCAAATACAGTCAGAGTTAGAGTATCTCCTGTGCCTACATCGGACAGCGGCATATCGCCTGCTGCTGATGATACGGGTTCGAGTGATTGGATCGATAATGATTCTGCTGGCGATAGTCGCTCAGTCTATGACGAAAACAAACGGACTGAAGATTCTGGTTTGACTGAAAATTCAGAAGAATACATAGGCACCTGGGATGACGAAGGTGGCAACGACGTAGCAAACACTTGGGAATACAATAGTCATGATGGACCATTAGCAGCGGAAACAGAACAGTCTCCGGGAGAGGAGGAACCATCCTGGAGCGCTGATACTCAAGGTGTAGATCCAAATTACCAAGCAATTTCGGGTAGCAGTGCATATGTGGACGGCACTGGCAATTTCATTGATTGGATTGAAGGCGCCGACGGACATGATAGTACTCGAATGCATGAAGCCGAGGGCGAGGGCGTAGAAGTTGATAGAGCTGATGCCCTGTTGACAGGTAATGACGGAGGTGAGGGTGGTGGTGGCAATGCCACAGGCACTTGGGAATACAATAGTCATGATGAACCATTAGCAGTGGAAACAGAACAGTCTCCGGGAGAGGAGGAACCATCCTGGAGCGCTGATACTCAAGGTGTAGATCCAAATTACCAAGCGATCTCGGGTAGCAGTGCATATGTGGACGGCACTGGCAATCTCATTGATTGGACTGAAGGCGCCAACGGACATGATAGTACACGAATGCATGAAGCCGAGGGCGAGGGCGTAGAAGTTGATAGAGCTGATGCTCCATCCAATGCTGAGCCTAACAGGGGCGAAAGCAATGTTAGCTATGAACCTGATAATTCTGGATTGGGCAACAAAAATATCGAGCCTGAAGTTGAAAGTTCAGCCGAACCTGAAGTAAAACCTATGGTGTTTGAGGCTAAAGAGGGCGGGCCTTCAGTCGCGGAGGCGCATTATGCCTTTGAAGCCAATGGGTGGTCGCAAGGCTTCAGTGAAGAAGGCCACGAATACTGGACCCATAATATGACGGGAGAGACTCGTTGGGTGGCCTACATGTCCGAGTTTTTGACACAGAAGCAAGGGGAGGGGCTTGGAGAAATTGGCACTGCTGACGATTTCACAGAAACACCATGGGTCCCACCACGCATAGACGAAGCTGAAGTCAAAGGGAGGGAAAGTTCCTTTGAAAATGGCAATTCGCCCTTGTGGATAACTGACATTTCTAGTTTTGGAGTTTGGGGTTCAGGTGTTCGGCTATACTTTGTCTTCATCCGTGCCCTATCCATAATATTTGCTGGCATGAGCCTTTGTTATATCCCTGCAATTCTTCTTATGAGCAGTGGGAATGCCACCTCCGATTCAGCTCGAGATGCTCTTGGATTTTGGAGGTATCAACTGTCTAACATAGGCGCAGGAGAGCAAGCCGATGCAGGGTTGTTCACGGAACAAATTGAGTTTCTGGGTGGACAGTTCTATGTCTCTGACGTTGGTCTTCCGCTCTCACTATTCACGCTGTTAGCTGGCTTTGTGGGTTTAGTTGGCTGGTTTTATTTACGTTCTGAGACGACCACAGTTGTGAATGAGTATCTTCACGACGTTATATCTCTCTCAGACTACAGCGTTTTCATTACAAATGTTCCATCTGACGTATCATCTGAAAAATTGACGAAGTGGCTTAGTTCGAAGTTTGATCTCCGTGGACTAGACTGGAAAGGTAGGGATAAAACAGAAGAAGTCGGTGACGATGGAAACGTAAAAAGGATACCTCATGAATCACTCTATGGAAGACATCATGACTGCCGAGTCAGGACAAGTGCACATCTCACAGGAAGGCGAGATGAATTCATTTTGGGGAGCGGCCTTGCGGAGGTACGCCTGTTTCCCAGCACCCATGCATATGATCTGCTTAATTTGTCATTCATTTCATATTTCTTTCATTACATTTGTAGGTTGTACTAGTGTATTCGGACGGGAAGGCTATCGGCACATTTTTGGCAAATGAACGGAGGGCGACGGAGGTTCAGCGTATTCGATCTATTGCCAAAATGTACGGCGAAGGAACGGTGCTGAGCATAGGCCCCGATGCCGAAAAACGGGACACAGCTATGAGAAGAGAGCTTGAGCTTACTTTCGAGCTCCAAACTATTGCTGATGATCTTGAAAACAAAGGTAAACTCCAAACTATTGACCAGAGTTGTATCGGAGCTTTGGTGGTATTTAATTCAACGGTGGCTGCTTTACGATGCTGCAATGACTTTAAGCGTCCATTTTATGGGAAGCTACATGACGAATTGCTTTTTAGCCAGCGAAAAAGTAGCAAGCCATCTGCTTTCAAAGTTGTGAAAGCTCAGTCTCCTGAGGACTTACTCTGGGAGAACATTGATTTCTTGACGAGGCCGAACGAACAAAGAATCCGAAGATTGGCTACTGGACTAGTAACGGTCGCATTGCTTAGTCTCTCACTTTCACTAATTGGTTTCATGTCCGCTTTGGCACAAGCTGTAGACGAACAACTGCCTGACCTCGGTCAATGCCATCTTGCCGCGAAAGTTCCATTTATTGCCTTCAATTTTAGCGCGGATACGTGTTTTGCAACAGAGCATTTACGCCTGACTCGACCGGAGCATGGGTCTGAAACCAGACTGCACTGGGATTCTTTATGCGATTTGACTCTGCAAGACTCATATTTTGTTGTCTACGTCAATTCGACCATCGGTGCAGAAGATTATCTTCTGGAATCGTCTCTAAATCAAGTGAAATATGCCAATGTGTCTGTTGACAGCGAGCTCGAGCAAGCTTGTAGCACTGAGTGTCCCTCTTTGACTAGTCTCAAATGTCCATGTGTCCGAGTAAAGAACGAAGACTTATCCGGATGTGATTTGCCCCAATTCGATGAAGGCACATGTGCTCCTTCGACGGCGTTGGAACCCGTTCCATTGCATGCAAGTCTCCATGCTGCATGCTACTGCAGTGAATTATTAGCTCAAAATTTGCAGTCTGTCGGGGTTCATGGACTTTCTGAGAGCTACAGGACTGATCGCGACCTTTGCACAAAGGTCTTCGAAGTTTATTCGCTACAGCCACTGTTTGCGCTCGCTGTAAGTGTGATTACCTTCGCTGTTAACAAAGGCTTGGGTTTTGCAAATGACAAGTTTGTGAGGCTTGAAGGACATATTTCCAAAAATGGGCTCGAGTTGAAGCTTTTGATTAGTCTTTTTGTCGCTGAAATTATCAATACACTTCTTGTGCCTCTTTGGGTTGGAAACAATGCCTACGAAGATTTCATCTATATCAATGAGACGGGCAGGGTGGAGCGCGGCTGGTTTGCTGATGTTGGTACACCTTTTATGACTACGTTCATCGTCTTGCTACTATTCAACATTGCAACTATCATATCGCGATATTCGATGTTTGCGAAAGAAAAATCTAGCACTCGAAGATTATTTGGTTCCACGCCTGCATCAGAGCTCGAGAAAATAAAACCGGCTTCTGACGTGGCATCCTTCACGACACCCGCTTTTAGCATGCAAGCTGACCTTGACGCTGTCTTTCAAGGACCAAGCTTTGACGTAACTACCCGTTATACCCATGCCTTGACGCTGTCCTTCCTTGCTTTGACTTTAGGACCTGCTATCCCCCTGCTATTTCCTATGGCAGCTGCAGCTTTTGCTATCTTGTTCTGGACAGACAAATTTATGCTGCTCAGGTATCACGCTCGACCGACTTCGAAGATTGATCGACAGCTACAAGACCGCGTCAATCAACTTTGGGCGTACGGATTGATCTTACACTTTCTTTTCTCAGTGTGGATCTATAGTAACGACATCATTGCGAACAATGTCGATTTTCCTCTTTTCACAGTGGTTGCTAGTATTTTTCCATTTCTTCAAGAAAAATTATCGTATGATGCGAGCATTGCACCATTTTTGGGAGCAATAATCATCATGGTGATGGTTATACTTCTTCCTGCAAAAGCTCTGCCAGGAGTTCAGGAAACACTCGATCAAATATCTTGTCGACCTGTCGCAGAGGCTGAGGTAACGCAAGAGGCACTATTCACTGAAGAGTATTACAAACAAATGCCAGCGGACTACGTACTACCTGCACATGAGCAAAACGCAGGTTGGAGGTACGATACCCAAAGGCAGCTTCGTTATAAGGTCTCTCCTGATGGACGCACCCTGAAGACCTGGGAGGTCATTCGAAACAATGGCTTGCACACTTATTATCGTGATAGTAATCCTGTCTACCGTGAAGCCAACAGAGCACTTGCGGAACGAGTTGGGCTTGTTCTTGCTGAACAAAATGCGCTCGAAGACAACGAAGCCTCATCCTCAGAGTCCAGCAGTAGTGACGAAGGTTAAAGCGACATCGCAAAAGGCATACGCTTCCTGGCTGGCGCATGAAAGCTTTAGCTGCTTATAGTAGAAAAAGAAGTATAAATGATTAATTGCCATTGAAATATTGAATGACATCAGCCAATCGGATTTGTAGAAATTACTCGACTTTAAGTTTTAAAATTGTCGCTCGTATAATCGAATGCCAGCTTTCCCGGTCCAGAAGCAGAGATAATGAAAATAAGAAATGGGATATGAATTCCATACAAGTGCACTGCTCATGAGTGGTTCGCTAAGTGCTCTATTCAAGTGCATTCACCTACCCACTTTTCTCCCTGCAATTCAATTTTCATTTTTTAGTAAATATTAGGTGCAATGGGCATGGGCAAGTGGAAGTGGAAGTGGGAGGTAAAGAGGAGTACTTGCATCTTTTGTTATCTTCCTAGACAAAGGCCCCGAGAGGCCCGAATCAGAAGGCTGACAGGCAGAAGAACAAATCAACGAAGCGCGTACTATGAGAGGAGCGAATACAAGAAGGGAAGAAGCTACTGTACTTAGTTATTAGTCAGCCACACATGCCCGACTTCTTTCGTTGTTGGTCGGTAACCATCGAGTACCATAATAGAGCAAGACCTGAGAGTGGGCTTCATTCTCATTCCTCATTCCTCATGATGTCCAGCGCGGCGGATGTCCAGTGTTCAGTAGTCAGTAGTATGTAGTGTTCAGCGTTTAGCGCTTCAGCGCCCCGCCATCCTAGGAAGCAGGAAACCTACTACCAATGGACACGGTTGGGGGCGTGGATAGTTCAGGCAGGCAGCACAGAGGAAGTCTCGACTCCTTCGATGATGACAATAGTATCACCACCCTTTCGAAACTCAAGGCACGCGCTAAAGCTCCGATGAGTCCTTTCAGGGCAAATCCAAATGGGCGCGAGTATCTTAAATCGCCCATAATGGCACCTGCATTCATGGACGACGTTGACACTAAATCTATACAGCAAACTTCAATGCGCCGTGAGGTGGTAGAATCAAAGGGGCCAAATTGGAGTCAGAAGCCAGCAGGAAAGCCGACCCACGCCAATGCTCGCAGCAAGCCCTCGGCGACTGCTTCTGGGCCTGAGACAGCGTCAACGAATGGCCACAAAGGTGAAGGCGTACGGCCAGAACTGCGAACGCGCTTCGAGGAAGCTGCCACCTCGCCCTGTGCCGAGCAGCCAAAGTACGCGCTCGGTATGGCCTCCTCAGTAGTGTTCAAAATGCCGAAAGAAGTGGACCACAATGGTGAGCCGTCCTTCGTGGCTGCCGCCTACTCTAGGCACTTGGGCGGCGGCGAACCACCGAAGCCCTCGAACCCGGGTCCCGTCGCCATGGTGTCAGATCGGTCACCTGACGCAGTGATGGAGCGGCGGCGACGGCGGCACATGCATGGCCTGCTCACGAGCGGCCGTGGCAAAGCTTTCAACCGACAGATTCTGCCCGACTCGTTAAGCGAGTGCGTGACCCCTGTCTACGAAATACATCATTCATTGTTGGATCGACATCCAATGTGTTGTTTCTCTACTTTCATGTCACCTGTAATTCTAATCAATTTGCGCTTTTGTACGCGCGATGCTTTAATTGCTCGGCGTTGCGCTGTCTTCGTGGAAATTTTGTGCAGGTATGGTCAAGAGCGCGTCATCTTGAACAAGCTGATAGGCGGCACGCACCCTTCCGGCGACTTACAAGACATTGGCCCACCACGCGTTAAATTATGGCTGAATCCGAGGGACAACGATCACATTTCTTACGTCAAAGCTGATCCCCGGTACATGATATGACCACAGAGCTCCTCGGAAGTCTTCGTGCAGTGCTACCCAAATCAGATGTGCCTTAGTTGCTTTCATGTTTAGGCATATTTTCTCGCTAACTTCTTTTTCTTCGTCATTTGATAACTGCATTCACTCCGGTTCTTGTCTTCTTTAAGGTATGGTCGACGCGCCCCTACGAACGATGACGTGGGATCATATGATACTGACATATCTGTATTGCGCCCTCGCACCGTGGGATATTCTCCAGGCCACGTCCGCACCATTGCAAAGCGCAACATTCCTGGAAGGCATACCGCTTTTAGTAGCAGAGATCATGGGTTGTCGCAAACCTCAGCGTCGCGTCTATCCGACAGCGCCTCCGATATTCATGGCATGCCGCAAGAAAGCCGACAGCCAACCCCAAGTTCTACATCGTTGCGGCTTGAGTACACCCACGCGCTGCGCAATGAGGCGACAGCGCGGACGCAGCGCCAGCAGCAGCGACGCGAGGAGCTGATTGAAGCAAAAAAACATGCAGCTCTCAGCAGCGAAGTTGCTGAAGGGATAGGGTCTTTCGAATTTCAGCTGGCAGAGCTCAAGGCCAAAGGCTGGAAAGGCGTGTGAGTATGGGCCTACCATGTACCACGCGTTTCTTATAGCCGTGTTTTACGTGTTGAATCCAGGATGCCTATAGAGAAAATGAACCCCGCATGAGAATGCGTACTTCCTGAATTCTATCGAAGGCAGAGAAAGAATTGTAATGAAACAGAGATACGCCAGCCGCCAGCCAGACGCTAGATAGAAACTAGCGCGCTCTTACGTATATGCAGCTGACGCAGAGCTACTATGATTATTATGCGCTTATGCGCGCGTTGCTGCGGCACGCACCGCTACAGCCGAACTCATGAGCCCCCCATGCCCCCGTATATATCCATAAGCTATAAGCACCTCGGCCAAGGGGCGCTACTCTAGCGGCTTGTGGCCACGTAATTCATCTATGTAGCTGCATATCAACGCCTCCTCCTCCTGCTTTCGCAATCATCTTATATACACCAGAAATTCATAAAAATATTGGCGATGTGTTTATGAAGATACCGCCATTGACTTCAAATACGAAGACTCCTCTGAAACTATGAATGAGCATACTCACCTGAGGTATATCTATATTGTGATGCAGCTGGCCAACGCCATGCTTACATTAACCGTCTGCGCTGTTCTTAATTTAACTCAGTAGTGCTCGTATTGTTGGTGAGTCGTGCTGGGGAGAGAATTATCGAGTTGCTTGAAGCATCCTCTTTCAAAAGCCCATTCCGTACTGCGAGCGAAACAAAGGCTTTTGCACGCTCTGCTTGTACTTCGTTGCCAACGCATTCTTCATCAATCTCCTCGTTTGAGTCTTCCCATTCATTGTAAAGCTCAAGGACATCGCGGCTCGCAAGATTTGCGATATGCATGTTTTCAGCGAGGAATTGTTGAAATTGTTCCAGAGTAAGCTCGCCTGTGGATGAGTCCGAGTTATGTTCATTGTCAAAGGCTATGAAAAGGGCCTCGAGGCGCTCTTCTCGTTGTGCTTTTGCGTCTTTTTGCTTTAAACTAAATTTCGTCAGGAGACTACCAAGCAATGTGCTCTGCCTTTTGTTGGGCGAACACGATCCGGGAGAGGCAGGAACAACTGGGCCACTTCCTTTGCTCATAAACGTGGTCAAAGATCGTTGCCTGAATTCGAACTCCCACGCTTTCATCATGATTTCAATGGCATCGTCGACATTTATCAACGTTAACTTCGTGGTGCTTCCCTCCACTAATTTGATAACTCGATCAGCTGGTAAGGTCAGTAGCGCCCGAGCGGTCTGCTTATATTCAGCTGTACCACGCTTTCGAATTGATACAAAAGTATTAGCAAAAGAAGTCATAACCAAATCCCTGTCGATGCCAAGCTGTTTACTACCCATAGCAAGACCTACATCTTTCGGCGCTTTAAAAAGGTGGCTCATCAAGGTTCCAAAAATTCCGACTCGAGCGGTTGAATAGTGTTCGTTCTTTTCAATGTCAGTTGGAATTGCGCAGAGACCTGAGAATAGCCGAAGTCTAGCTGTTGAGCTGCCTGCCTTTTTGCACAACGCTACCAAAGACCTGAGGGCTTTGCTTGCGAGACGCTTTATGCCGTATTTACGAATCAATATATCTCGAGCAAGCTGTACCATACCAAACAAATAAAATGTGTTGTCAGAAGCCTTGTGAAGTTGTGTGAATGTACATATCAGTCTGGGAGCTCAAATTATTACCTCAGGCAAGGGCTGATGAGGACGTCCTTCAACTAAATCGTCCTGATCTTGCTTGATTTTCGCCTCATAAATTGAAATTATCAATGCATTTGCTAGCTGAACAGATATTTCTTTCGGTGCCTTTCCTTTCTTGTCAACAAGGTCTCCAAGTCTCTTTGGCTGTTCGACGTCCTTTGTACCCGTAGCCTCTGGAATCATGAATGAGAGAGCAGTTCTCTTCTTGGGAGATACCGGGGCAAACGAAAATCTCCGATCAGTTGCTACGACTGGCTTGTCGTTCTCTGGGGTTAAGTCCGTTTGGACTCCGGCGCATGCTGTATCCTCTATTTCTGTCTGGGTCCATATAGAGCAGGATGAACCTGAATTTATGCTTACAAAAGCAAATGGATCCTTTTCGCTTCCCGTTCGATCAATCCTGCATGTACTCTCAACACTCTCAAGATTGTGTCTTTTGATCATTCCCAATAGTTTCAACCATAATCTTGATACCACAGCTGTCGGTACGGTATTTTCGCCATTGTTGCAATCAAGTAAGCTATTTGAAGAAGAAGAAGACCCAATGCGTGTTTCCTGTTCCATTTGAAGATCTCGGTACTCTTGCTCTTGCTGCCGAACGAGACCTTGAAGCTCATTTGCTTCAGCCAGAAGCCTGCTATTAGCAATTCGAAGATCATCAAGCTCTGTCCGATTAGCTTCTCTTAATGGTTTATCTCTATGCCACGAAAACCATTTTGCAGCGAGACGAAGAACACATCGTCGCCGTAGTTGGCGTCGTTTCAAGCGGGCATTGCGAAAGTAACCCTTCCACACTCGAAATGTAGTGTTGCGTAAAGCCCGTTTGTCTATTTTTTCCATACTTTGGGCAAGTTGTGTGGATAATTTAACCGCTGATGCTTCACCATCCTTTTGCACTGCGCGAAGTTCATCTTGAAGATTTGCAGACTCTGTCTGCGCCGAGTTTGAAAGGTCAAAGAAGGGAACTGCAGCTTCAAGAGCAGTGCGCGTGGGAGGACTTTCATTGGCATTTCGCAAGCGGAACACAGGGTAACAACTGCAAAGGATTTCATCTGCTATAAGAGCGAGCAAGTCTTCATACCGAGAAAAAAGGCTTTTTAAACCGAATAAGAGCTCGAATGCAACGGCACACCGGCTGCGGTTTGGCCTGGGCATATCTGCCGTTCGCTGAATGGTCTCTCGCATCCGAAGTTCAGCGAAAACCATGACGCTAGAAAAGTTTTCCTTGTTGCGTTCTTGCTCAAGACTTGACATCCATCGAGAAAGGACTGGTGTTGATCGCTTCAAACTACGATTGGAAGCAACGCTGTTCCGTAAATCTTTTTGTGAATGTTGTGTGAGAGGCAGATTAAAGGCACGAGGTGTATATGGCTCGGAAGCAAAAGCGCGGGCTACCGATGCTTCCAGCGAAGAGAGCTTTTTGAGAGGTAGATCAATGGACTTCAAGTGAAATGATGACGCGGGCGCATCCCAACTCCGGAGATAGTCAGGACATGAATTCCAAGGTGGCCCATTGCATCGACTACGTTTTGAGGTGGGTATGGGTGACAAACTTGTCCCAATTTGTGGGCATTGAAGGCCTGGATACTTTTCAGATGTAGCCGCCTGCATTGGCGTAGACTGCATTTACGGTAGCGCTTAAAGGGTATCAAGCGCTAAATTTGATGATACATGTGTAGCATGACTCATTAAGGGCTAAATTGCTTCGAGTAGTGGTGTATGTGCAGTAGCACTTGTCTAAGACTAAGTACTGCACGAGAAGTACTACATGTATGATGAGTTATCAGTGAGTTATCATTAAGTTGAAGTTCACTCGCCACGATGTTGATGATGTGATGCGACCTGACGCCGTCCTGTTTATTGCTAGATATCGCGTATTGCATCTCCTTCTTCTCACCTTCCCGACACATCTCTAGATATCTATCATTAAACTTCCGATAAAGAATAGTTCGAGGTATAGTGATGAGCGAGGAAGGTGCACAAGTTTATGAAGAAGTCAAGCGAGGGGACAATCACCACGGATTTGTTCTTGCCCAGCCGGTGTCTGTAGTTTATGGGCATCCGGTCCTTTTGCCAATGCAAGATCCAGAAGTTGCAGACCGAACGCTAAAAGAATATGAAACTTACTGTGGACCAGTGTCATGCTGCATAGCCTGCATGCTCCTCTTCACCTTTATGCCCGCAGCACCATGTGTTGCATGTTGCCCATGCGACTTAAGAAGGCGGCGTTCATGACTTTTGTGGTGATGGCCTCGAAGAAGCTGAGTTTTTGGCGAATCGCTCTGCGTCAATCCGTCAAATCCTTAGGTTGTTTGGGATTTCTATCAGAGCGTTGTTGAAGACCGAACTGGACTGACGGTCTTTCTATCTTTCTACTCTCCCAAATATAAGAAAAAGGCTTGTTCTCATGGGAATAGGAAGTGAGGTATCGTACTGCGCATCTGCACATATCTAAAGATTTTTAGAATAATACCTGCAGTATAATTTCTTAAATAGTTGATTATAAGAATAACCATGCGCGATATCAATCTGCTCGAAGTTATGCTCTTCTTGATGTCGACCAAACTCCTGGATAAAGACCAAACAAACCCCAGGAATATTCGTCGCCAAGTACGAGCTGCGAGGTCTGCTGGGAGATTTCCTTTATACTGCTCATGGCCGGCATTATAACCTGCCGTCATAAATTCGAGTCCACTTGGTGCTACTGAATAGCGTGATGTGCGAGGCGTGGCATTAAAGCTCGAAAGCTCGACTCAAATTGCAATAGAGCTCAAGTTCAGACGTCATAGATCATAAAAGAGTTACCTTTATGTACTGACTGCTGCCTTACATATGTGCTTGAGTGCAATGGGGAAATAATGACCGTGTTATTGTGTTGATAGTACATTTTCATGGCGCTAGTTGGACTTCCATTGGGAATTCTGAGGAGTGCCCGCCTGGCTGCATAACGCAACAACTGCATGGGCACGGAGCACAAACACAAAATTCAGTATCAGCATCACATTAAGTACGAGGAGTACTTCAAGTAATGTGTAGGGGAGTGTGGGGGTATACATGATAATACTCATGTTCCAAATTCTAGCTTCAATGCCCCCATGCTCAAATCTGCCATCTTTAAAGAATATCGCAGTGAATACAATAATTTTATCTATTTCAATTTCGGTGAGGCGAATGCGAATACCCAGCTGCCGAGTGCCGAGCTCTCAGTCTTAGTTCTAGCTACCCTGGTTACCCTGGTTACCCTGGTGGGCTACGCCTCTTGCCCAGGCCCAAGCAGTCTTTGGCCTAGTCAGCCTAGTCTTCTCACTCTAGCGACTGATAGCAGGCAGCTATCTTCTTTATGAAATGGGGTATGTATGGTAAGTCCACTGACATTTTACTGCCGTCCAGGCCACATTCTTTTCTTTACACGGTGTTACAGGGTGGATAGCAGGCAGCGACAGTGTGATCGACAATAGAACGGCACTAAAGACACTGCCGCCACAATAACTCAAATGGAAAAATAAAGATATTTGATGGATTCACATAAGAGAACAGAAGGAACATCGGCATGCTTTCCATCTGCGTTGCTTCTGTACCTCCGTGTTCATTCTGCACAAGTACCTCGGGGCGCGGGGCGGCGACTATGTATGGCAAAAAATGTGTACGGAAGTGAAGACGCCACGTACTAAACAACTGCAGCTTTCAATTGCTGCAGAATTGATTGGTGTATGCATCCTTAGGAATCACTTTGCTGCACCGAGCTGGCGCAAGAAGCTGTCGAGGTGCTGGCCTTGGTACTTCAAAAACTCAACTTCTTCCTTGCGTTTCTTTGCCTCGAGCGCAGCTCGCTCTGCACCTCGCTTCTCGATCACTTCGAGTTTATTCCGCAGCTCAGAAACCTGTACCTCGAGTTCCTTTTTGGTGCCACTCAAACTGCTAACGGCCTCGTCAAGCTCAGCTCGCCCTTGTTCCGCCTGGAGCTGCTTCCGAACGCCAAACGTGATACTGCTTTCATACTGCCGTCACCACAACACACATACGTAGCGAATTAAAAAACATGCTATGTGAAAACTAGGCACATATTTTACTTTTAAGATAAGGAAACGGGAGGCTTTGGAAAGAATCATTGTTACTCTCCTGGCAAAGTTTCAGGCGGTATACCCTCTTCCATGCATATAGGTTGACCCAAACGAACCAGGATTTTGTAGGCGTCTACGCTCATTCGAATTTCGTCGCGCACGCGAAGCAGCAGCAAACCACGCTCTGGACCATCGAGAGTTACTTGGCGGATGAGCTCGTCGAAGCATTGCGCATACAAGTCTTCGCGTACGGGGCAGATGCCCGCCTCGCGCGCCTGCCGCTCCTGCAACCGCTGGTCCAACATTTCTTGAAGCGTGATCACATCCAATCGAGTGGCTGGCTCCTTGCTAGCGTATTGCATCCAGGTGCCTGATTCCTGCGTCCACTGTCGAGGCGGCAACATGCTATTTACCATATCGTCGAGCTGAGCAGACGCTGGGTCGGCTCCCTTTCGCGGCAGCGCACCCGCCATAGGAGACGCCGAATCGAAGCCCACGAAAAGCGGTGGATCGTGCCTCATCAGCGTCTCTAGAGGTGCTTCGCTCATGATGAAACAGAAGAAGGGGGCGACGAAGACAGAGTATAGTGATTATAGGGCTAACGGGGCTTCCAACTTCCAACGCCCTACTGTCGCACTGTCGCGCTATTGTTGGAGGAAGTTACATCCCCCCAAGAGGAGGTAATTTGAGCTAACGTTGTTACTGCAGGGTGCCTCGAAAAGCCGCCTGCCGTTTTCAAACCAGCCCTTTAGGCCTTTGAGGGACATATAACACATCCTTCGCTTCGGCTCCGGGCTGTGGCCTCTGGATGTGTGCGCTTCTCCCAGACTTGATCATGAACTCGCTCTGCTAGTTGCCGTTAGCATCCGTCGGGACTAGCGCCTATAAGAGAGAAGGACAGGTGAGAAAAGCTCCCAGTTGGGCAAGAGCTCCCATTGGTGCAGAGACTACAGCCATAGCAGGAGAGCGATGACCAATTATTGTGAAAAACCAAGGAAGCGGTCTTCACATACTCTTTCACACATATCGTCACATATGATACGTAAGTAAGTAGCTTTTGAATGTGCTCATTTTTACACGCTTCT
>Ga0307930_1000983_pt1 | contig 23005 bp, 17 predicted proteins | sample OrgLakmetageno46_FD_203161 | JGI IMG/M metagenome (GOLD analysis project Ga0307930, IMG submission 203161) | Saline water microbial communities from Organic Lake, Antarctica - #46 | ecosystem: Environmental > Aquatic > Non-marine Saline and Alkaline > Saline | place: Antarctica: Organic Lake...
TTGCGCCATCCAGGTCAAACGCCTCGCTTACAAGCTCGTCCATAATTTCTTCTTTGAGGCCTTCAATTCTTTTCTTCATCATAACTTTGCCTTCTTTGCTTTCAAAGTAGACTTGAACTTCATTTTTGACCGCCGTTCCTATCTCCTTTTGCGACTGCATGAGCCCAACTGTGTCGTCCGCAACCTTGGACACTATGTTTGATGCTCTTGCAGCCTCTTCAGCTGCTTCCTGTTCATCCCTGGCAGTCTTTTCAGCTGCGTCCTTTTTATCTCTCGCTGCCTTTTCTGCTGCTTCTCTTTCATTTCTGAGTGCCTTCTCAGCTGCTTCTTTCTCATCTCTAGCTGCCTTCTCAGCTGCCTCTCTTTCATCTCTAGCTGCCTTTTCAGCTGCTGCCTGTGCATCTCTAGCAGCCTTCTCAGCTGCTTGCTTTTCATCTCGAGCTTCCTGCGCATCTCTAGCAGCCTTCTCAGCTGCTTCTTTTTCATCCCTGGCTGCCTTCTCAGCTGCTTCCCTTTTATCTCTTTCTGCCTTTTCAGCTGCTTCCTGTGCATCTCTAGCTGCCTTCTCAGCTGCCTCTCTTTCATCTCTGGCTGCCTTCTCAGCTGCTTCCTGAACCTCTCGGGCAACTTTCGCTGCCTTTGCATCACGCTCTTGTTTATTGCGAAGGCGTTTTTTCATCAACATCGCTGCGTGCACTGCAGCAAGTATCGCCGACTCGTGCTCCTTCCTGAGCGCTAACCGCATCGCAGCAGCCTTTTGCTCGATTTCTTCCGCTTCTTTTGCTGCCGCTGCAGCCTCTTCAGCTTCCCGAACGATGCGTTCTTGCTCTTTCAATGCCTCCGCAGCACGAGCTCCAGCTTCTGCTTCAAGTTGCTTGCTCAAAGCCTCTGCAGCTGCTACCGCTCGCTCGTGGGCTTCTTTAATCGCTTTTCTTTCCAAGTGAGACTTGCGCATGGCTTTGAGCCGTGGTATCGTCTTAAGTGTTGCAAACGGAGAGACAATGTCGTCCTTCTTTGGCTCTTCTGGCACGTTTTCAACCTCATTGTCACCAAGTTGCTCACTTTCAGGCTCTCCTTGATGAGCCACTTCAGGAGTGCTGGCATCCTGGGTCACTCCAAAATCCTCCGCTGTGATCTGCAAATCCACCTGATCATCGTCTTTGCCGCTTTCGTCCTCTAAATCATTATTCACAAGCTTAGGGTTACTGCCCTTCCATCCCCAATCTGTTGGGCGGGCCACTTTATTCGTGGCGTCCGTCTCCTTTGTCCAATTTTCTGCACTGACGATTTGAATTTGATCACCAGACATGCTCGTGACATCGTCATCGTCGTCGCTTTCGAATGAATCATACGTGACGTCTGACACTCGAGTTAAGTCGCTTTCAGAATGAGCACGTGTGATTTTCCTAGTACCGTTGTTGCCTTGCCGCATGAGTTTAGTCCGAGTGCGCGCCTTGTGCCCTCGAGCCATTCCCTGAAGCAAGACAGCCGCCTCGTGCTCGTCGCGCAGTGCTTGGATTCTACGTTGCTCGTCCTGATTTCTTTTCGCAGCACTATAGCTTTCGTCAGCGCGTAAAATATCTCGCGCAGATTGTTCTCTCTGTACCAAGTGCAGCTTTAATGAGCGTTGCTTATTTGCTTTTGCTCCTCCGAGTATACGTTTAAGCTCATCCAGGGTCGAAACGTTGTATCCATCGGCTGCATCGATGTAATACCCCACTTGAAGTCCCAATCTCTCAGCCTGTCCCTCTGGAAGGACGCGCATGACGAAATTGTCGCTGTCGATCTCCATGCCCAAGCGCTTCGTTGGATCAAGTGTAACCTCAACGCTGGTATCAAGATCAGGGCCTGTTAGGCGACGGCGAGCCACGATTTCATCCTCGTTCTCTGTAGAAGCTTTCGTTGACGTCGTAGTCAAGCCTCCATTCTTACGGAACCATGCCATAAAATCGTTCCAAACGATAGTATTGCCCGCCCGGCGGTCAACAATTCTTGCCAGAATGCGCACCTCGTTGAAGGTCAACGCCACACCCATAACTTCCTTCACGCTCTTTCGAAACGAGTTCATGTCCATTGGATTCTTGCCAAATTTGTTCTGCCTCTTGGGCAGCGTTATGGTTTGGGCCACTTCAGCCATTCGCTGCACGAGAGCGTCTCGTTGAATGTTCATCTCAGTAGCCTTCTCCAAAGGGCTGGACTTTGAATGAGGAACTCGAGAGGCAACGGCTGGCCTAAAACATGCGTCTCTCCTTTCAGGCGACACATCATTATGGTTTAGTTTCGCTTCGGTGTTCGCACGCGAATGCGCAAGCAAGCCCACTTCGCGAGCGGGTATGTTCGACGCGTTGCTTCGGAGCATGTCTTCGGTGCCCTCCAATGCCGACAGCAACTTCGCGCGGCGCTGGGGCGACAGCTGGTGCAACATGGAGAGCAATTCGACCTCACTGGCCGCAGCATCGCGAACTTTCCGAACCTTGTCGTCGGTCACTTCTCTAGGACCTTTCGGCGGCGATGATGAATCAGCAACAGGCTTCGGCAAGTGCGCCTCTCGTCGTATCTTGCGCGGTTTTCGAACCACATCCTCAGTTTCTAAATTGCTCCCGTCAGACTCTTGTTGGGAGTAAGGAAAACGAGCTCTTGATGGTTCACGATATTTCTTAGGCGTTTTCTCAACCTCAGAATCTCGCATAACTTTTTTTGGGTTTCGCCCACCACCTCGAATTGGAGCACCATAAATGCCTTGCTGGGCCCGCGGAGCAGCAGCTACCGCCATCGACGCATTTTCCGCTAATGTGCGAGGATCGACCCGAGTGTTTGTCGCCGGTTTCATCGGAGGGCGTCGAACTCTTTCTTTTGAATGATAGTCTTTGTCGTACTCATAGTGGTGGTCCGCAGTTTCTGCTTCGAGCCGCGCTTGTCGCCGGGCCTCTTGCATGCTTCGACGCTCTTCTCGAAGCGGCTTGTGCTCAGACCGCAGTGCACCATTCCCACCGATGTAGCTTGGTTTCAATAAAATTGGATGAAGATCCGCAGGTCTTCGTGCGATAGGCCACTTTCTGTCTTCTTCGTCATCATCTTCTGCGACTGTTACTTTTTGTTGGCGTCTCCTCCTTTGCGCTTCAGCCTGGCGGCGGGGGTCTTCTCTACGGCGTGGAGCTCGCAATGCCTCACCTTTACTGAGGGCCTTCTTCTGCACGCTTGCTTTTCGCAGTTTTCTTTCGCGTGGCTCGCCAGGCTCTTTTGGATAATAATTCCTCTCTTCAGTAAAGCTAGCGGGGACTCCTTGATTGAGCCTAGGAAGTCTGTCGTTGGCGTGGGTGGGCTGAGCTCGTACAACTGCTGCAACGGCTGCTGCTACTGCATCAGCGGCATCGTAAGACGCTCCTGCTAGAAGAGCAGCTTCTTTCGCAGCTCGGGCCTCTGCTACAGTTGGAGGCCGGGCTAGGGTATCTTGCAGTACGACCAGAAGTTCTTCCTGTTGTGCCCTCGTCAAATGGTAAGGAATTTGGCGGTGATCTGATGAATCATCGGACATAGTCGAAGGCGCTACGATCAAATTGAGTAGTGATGTCTGCTTTAGAAAGGGTTAAGATTGGTGAACAAGCCTATCGTTTAGCAAGGCCATCTTGCTCCATTTACTCAAAATGAGAAACGGCCATTGTAACGGGTTTCCGAAGCTCCGCTATTTTTTTCTTCTCTTTTTCTTTTCTCCCCCAACAAGTGAGGATCTCGAACTCACGACTCATAGCGACGGGGAGACAATCATACAGAATGTAAGTTAGCGAGTTAAGCGAGCTCTCGGGCACAAAGTAGGTGATTGATTGATAGGAGTAGGAGCAAACACGCACTAAACTTAAACAAAATACTGCAATACCAATCAAGCAGCGGCCAGTGAACGCTTCTGCCTGTATATAGTTTTAGCCTCTGTGCTATATGGCTTCGTGAACTTCAGGAATAAGTTCTACCAGTAACAATCATTGTTCATTCGCTCTATAAGATCTCTGGAGGACGCATACCGATAAGCTGGCATCTGACTAGGCGCATACGAGTTTAATCAACCAAATACAAGCTCCGGATATTTTCTGTATAAATCACTATAGGATTTGTCCTTGTTTTTAGCCTACTCTTCGAAATAATGTCAATCTATGAGGATGTTGCACTGGCCGATTTCCGCTATGACGCAGATGCCCTTATGTACTACTACAACTGCCCCTGCGGAGACCTGTTCGAAATATCACTTGACGAGCTGCACGAGGGTGAAGATGTAGCTCTCTGCCCTTCATGCTCCCTAAAAGTTCGGGTGCTATTTGAAGAGAAAGATTTGCCGCCTCTCCCAGATGCTCCTTGTGAGCCAGATGCTTGTGACTCAACCAGAAGAATCGAAGAGCCGCCTGCCATTGCGGCGAAGTAAGCCTACATGGCATGTGATTGTCTTGACCGATTTGTCTTCTTATTCAAAATCACAGTCGCAAATCAATCGTGTATAGCCTGTATCTACGTGTTGCCCATACCCATACTGCACTGCATTTGAATTTCTAATGCCGGGTGTCTGGATCTAGTTCTTTGTTCAGCCGATAAGGAAGTCTAGGAAAGAAGAGGTGATATTGCTGACGCATATGTAGGTTTTCTTAAATCCAACGTGGAATGGCAAGACACAGAGCAATAGCGATTCGGCATCCCGCAATAAGAGAAAAAAAAACAAGAAACAAGAGCTTGATATCAATATGAACACTTAACAAGAATAAGTTGTGTCCGTAGCATGTGCCGTGCCAGCCTTTATCATGCCTTTCGTCATCACAATAATTCGGCCACTCTTTGCCGAAGGAAAAATATCATGGGCCTTTAACTCGAACTCGAACTAATACAAACCCAAATGACACAGAAGCCAATGATGCGGGCAGAAGGGCAGAAGCCTCTATGACTTCTACAACAATCTTTTCGGATTCTTCGTTGGGCTGGCCACATTGCTCGAATGCCTATGACTCGGGCGCCGCGGCAGCGCGGCAGTTGCTTACTAGCTGGTTACAGTAACCAAGAAAACCCACGGAGCTATACTGGGTTTGAGACAGGCCCCGAAGGGCCGGAATTAGAGGACTAACAGGTAGAGAAGGAAAGCAAAGCAGCGCAAACTAGACCTAAGAAGCATCTAATCAGGCGCACATGCCCGAGTGGTTTTCCTTAGGTTTTCTTTCAGCGTTGTTAGTAACCACCTGGTCTTCTGCTGAGCCGAAGTGGGTAAAACCCTGGAAAACCCGCGGTTTTCTTGGTTACTGGTTGGTAAGCAGTGAGGTCCAAATGCGACACCAAAATACACGCAGACCTGCTGTAATAGAAATGATTACCAATATTGAGTGGCCTCGTCTTAATCAATCGCGTTCATATATAAGACAAGAGGCAGCAGCACCTAAGCACCCTCCAATCGTTATCGCAATCGGCCTGCTGCATCAAAGGAGATGCCCTACTTATTTGTACAATGCCTGCTGACTGGACTTCAAGCGCCTCCTTGCGTGCCTCGTTTGACCACCCTTATTCGCCGAGCTTCATACCCCCTTTAATTTGCTTGCCAAAAAGCGCTTCCTTCATTTTGGCCTTGCTCATCACCGTCTTGAGAATCTTCAAATCCGCGACGTTCGCCGTGACCCACCTCTGAGCTTCTGGGGTGCAAGCTTCATAGACGAAACGGTCCAAGCTCAAAGCGGCCAAATTATGCAGTTCAGTGAAGAACAAGCCTTGCTGGACCAGGTCGTTGCCCAAGTCGATGTTGTGGTCCAGCGACAGGCGCTCCAGTGCGTTCACGAACCGCAGCGTCATCGGCAAGCGAACGAGCTTGTTTTTGCTCAGGGTGAGCACGCGCAAGTGGCTCCAGCCGCTCACGTTGTCGGGCAGCTTCTCGAGCTTGTTTTCGTGCAACTGCAACGACTCGAGCGTGGTCATGTGCGCAACGCTGTCGGGCAGCGCCGTGAGCTGGTTGCGCGCACACCACAAGTGCTTCAGCTTCGGAAGCTCTCCAAGCCGCGACGGCAACGACGTCAAGTGATTGTCGCTCACGTCGAGCTGCAGCAAGTTCACCATGCCGAACAGCGACTCCGGCAAGTCCGGGCCGAGTTTGTTGTCGTTCGCTGCCAAACTTGCGAGGCTCGCTAAGTTGCCGATCGAGTCGGGCAAGAACGTCAAGTGGTTTCCGAAAATGCAGAGCTGTTTCAAGGACTCCAAATCCCCCATGTCCTCGGGCAATGAGGTCAAAAAGTTCCGTTGCAGCCAGAGGGCTTCGCAGGTCGCGAGCCCAGGAAGACCCGCTGGCAAAGTCTAATCATTTAAGAAGAGAGCGAGAGCAGGGCAGGGTACAGAAGAAGAAGAAGAAGAAGAAGAAGATTTTAAAATAAGTAATAAAGAAGAAGCGAAGAAGACTGCCTATGCCTTCGGAGGGAAAAGAGCACACATGCTCACTGACCTGGAGGTGGTTCACACCAAGGTTGAGCCTTTTCAGGCCCACTAAATTGCGCGTGCTCTTAGATCCGCGCACGCCTCGGCCAAAGAAAATCGGCAAGAAGTCAATCTGTAGGTATGGTTGGCACATTAGCATAAGGAGAAGTATACAAGGAGAAATATTTTCAGGATAGAAGGGATTTGCAGCAAATGGAACCTCCTAAGTAGATACTGTAGAGCTTTCCGAGCAAACACAGTACCCACGTGAAGAAACGCACCTTGTTGTGCTCTGCGTCGAGATAGTTTAAATTTCGGAGGCGAATCAAACCCGGAGGCAAGCTAGTTAGGCGGTTGTGTTGCAACTCAAGGCGCTCCAATAACTTCAAGTTGCTTATCTAAAAGACCGAGAAAAGTGCAGCATGTCCACACAAAAGACGTTGTTTCACGCGTTAGACTACACAAGACAACGCAGTAACTGACAAAACATTGGCTGGAGTTGTACGTAAACACTCCTAAAATAAAGAACCAATCAACTGCAATGACAATGAGCGAACGCGTATGCTGTAGTACTGACCGCGTCATCGACCCGAAAGATCCGGCAGCCGTGGAGCACGAGCCGCTTCAGCCGGAACAAACTTCCGAAATCTTTCGACACCTCGGTGATGCCCAAATTGCAGGACAGGTCGAGCATGGACAGGTAAGTCAGGCCGCTGAACGCACTGCGCGGCAACCCATTGTCCCCGAGGTCGCAGTCGTGCAAGTTCAAGTGCTTCAGGGTGGTCAAATTCCCAAACCCAATGGGCAGCTCTGACAAAGGGTTGTGAGACAAGTCTACGGAGGTTTTCCCGCGGAAGTACTTCAATTCCGTGTTCGGCAAGTCTTGGACGCCTTGGCAAGCCCAATCTAGGTTCGGCCCATTGCTACCTTTCCTGCTATTGTCGTGATCGACCTTCGTCACCTGGTGCGTTCGCTTGGGTACACCGTGCTTTTCACGCAGGCCAGCTATGACGGCAGCGGGATCGGTACCCCACCCACCTTCAGGCAAATTAAAGCTTGGCGTAGGTGGCGAGCTTAGCTTCTGGGCGCGGCGCACCACCGCGGCGATGACTCGCGCACTGAAGCTGGGTTTCTCGAGCTGCAGTTGCGCTGTTTTCCACGCCCGGTGGTCCCCGGTATATTCTACGGTCGATAAGCGTTCTGGCGCTGGTGGCATAACTGTCAAGGGAGCTTCGGCTGATGCTCCTGTCGGTGAAGAAGATGGTTCGAACTCTTGAAGGGCAACCTCATTGTTGCTGTCTCCAATCTCTCCACTGGCATCTAGGATTGGTGATAAAGTTGGAGAGAATTCAACCACTGCCAAGTCGCTTTCCTCGACCGTAGCGGGCGCATCCGTTGCCGGATTTGCAGCATCAGTAGTCGAATTGTCGGCTGCAGAGACTATAGGTTGCTCTGCAGCGCTAGGCTTTTCTACCTTGGGCGGCTCTAGCTTTGATTTTGATGACGCTTTTGATTTTTGTGCTGAAGCACCTGCGCCCATAATAGACCAACTCGCCGGGCAAAGCCGGGTCGGAGCGTTCAGTTCGTTTGCATACCTAGCGAGCAGAGAATAAGCTTCCTCCCGGGTAGATAAGGATTATTCTATGATAATTACCCAAGTTCAAGCTAGCGCCTGCCTCGACCGCATTAAGAATGGTCTCGTGCAATGGAAATCGTAGTAGTCGTTAAATTGGCTGGACCACCGACGATTAGCTTGGAAAAGTCATCTCAGTCGGGTCAAAACGTCAAAAAACAAAAGCCAGAGACAACGAAACGAGGTGACAAGGTGACAAGTGACAAGAAGTCAGTCTTGGAAAAAAAAAGACATAAGCATTGCGACTGGCGCGACTACTGTATCTGTAGCAGCAAAGAAGAAAGAAGTAAATATAAAGGAGTGCAAGCTAGGTGTAGTTTGCTTGAAAGAAAGCTAGCATGACTTTATCTTTTGTGCTTTAGCCTACGCGAAGAAGCATTCTTGTAACTATGTGTTTTAGCAGATCGTAGGTGAAGCGATCAACGCATCTTGCACCTACCACAGCAGGCTCCTGAGCATGGCGAGCAAGAATACAACGTGGTAGTTAGGAGTAGATGCCGTCAAATATAGCATGGTCGACAGCTCTTCTGCTAATTTCACGGGGTTCGGTTGGGCCATTGGTTTGCTTGGCACGCGCGCGAGAATCCGCCTCCTCAGTACCAGTGGGAAGGAGCGAGACAGTGCCGCACCCGCTCATAGCCAAAAGTCAAGCAGCTGTCGATAAGGTTTTATCAGACACTTGCCACAAAACTTCCGGTGCTAGCACCTCGTGCGGGGTTGAAGCTGACGATCGTATGCGGTAAGCTCGAGTTTTGCGACCATGAGTGATGATGATAATATACGATCGTCATTGATGCTAGGTAAATTTGTACCGTTCATACCCAGTTAAGAAGCACATTGCTTCACTCGTTTAAATCAAATAGGGCTACATTAAACGACGCCATTTTCGAGCTTGCGGTCAAGGGATTTAGTGCAGCTGAGGGAGTAGCGCCCGAGTTTCCTGGAGTCCTCCTGAACGATGTTGTGCACAGATTCATCTACCACAACGACTCGGTAAGTAAGGCTACTTTTGCTCGGGCATTTCTGGCATCGTTCAAAAGAGATTTTGCTTATGTTCCTTACTTGTGTATTTCAAGCCCATGCTTTATTGTGGTGTCTTATTTCTTAGCGCACACAGTCACCTTCGCTGGTGCGATGCGCTACGTACTAGTTCTTGTTACGTTCCAAGGATGTACCTCTTGCGACTCTTCAAGAATCGCCATTTCACTCAAATGTGCGCGTGGCTGTTGTTTCCTCAACAACATCATTGTTTCTGTACAGGCGGCCCACCGCGTCGACAGCTTGGACATGCCCAAAGCATTGCGCGGCTGGCCGGAGCTCGGCTTAGCGCTAGGCCTCCTTCACGACATGGACCATTATGCGCGCAACTGCCTAGGGTATGCGGCCGCAACTTCTGCAGCCATCATGATGCCCAGCAGTCACCACCTTAGCAGCCACCACAGCCGCAGGCTTAGTAGCCTTCGTAGTATTAGTAGCAGTAGTGATAGTATCAGTAGCGTCTCTGGCAGCAGCAGCAGCAGCAGCAGCAGCAGCAGCAGCCACAGTAGCCATTACCACCGCGTGTGTGTTACGGCCGCCCACCGCCATCTCGACGCTCAATGGTCTTTGCCCGAAAACTGGCCGAGCTTAGCTCATGCGGCCTCACGCGCTTGTGCTACGTCGCATCACCGCGCGCAGGGTAGAGGCCGCGACGGGAAAGAGTTTCACGCGCGAAAGCTCAATGAATTGCCCCTGCGCCGCGCGGACCTTGCTCGCCGGGTTCTAGGCTTAGCAGCAAGTCATGGGCACGGCAACGGATTTTTTGGTTCGTGCGATGCACTGATTTATCTTATAACCTAATGAGTACCCGCTTGCGTTGATTGTGATGGGATATTTTGGCATCCTGCTTGTAACAACATCAGTGGTCTTACTGTACAGTTGAAGTTTATGTTTGAATTTTTATCTGCCATTCTCCCTTTTCTCCACTTGGTTCAATCACCTCTGCTATTGTGGTCCCTTAGAATTGGGTGTGCGCGGGTCGGTGCAAGTGGTGTCAGTGGAGCGCGGCCCGTCGGTGGGCGCCACCTCTGCCTACTGCCGCCGTACAGGTCGTTTACCTCTACAGTCGCCCCAAGAAGTGCCAACGAGCACTTCTAGCAAGGCTCAGCTTGAGGAGGTTGTTGATGAGGAGGGCAGCCCTTCCAACACGGTGGTGCTAGCGTTCGGCGACCTTGCCATGTGCAAACCGTTGTTGAACTCGGCGAAAGCGGCGGGCGTGAAGGTGGAATTGCTCAAGTACGAGAAACACTTAGGCCACCGACAAATGGTATGAGACTGCTCATGATAATGACTATGTTTGCTATAGAAAATCACTCCTGCTGCTGCTTCTGCTGCCGATAATGACTGTTGAATGTTTGTGAAGGTATATGTGTTTTCTACCTTTGAATAATCGTTTATGCGCTAAAATCATCCGTGGCCTCTTCGCTGCTTCTTTTTTTCACGCACTTAGGTCGAGAAGTTGCTCGTCAAATTCAAGTCTTTGCCTCCTCACACGTTAGTGGTCAAACTCGACGGCACTGACGTGTTACTCGCAAAGGACAGCGGAGGGCGAGCCTTTCGCGACCGTTGGGAACTGCTGGGGAAGGGCGTGCTTTTCAGTGCGGAGGCGGCCTTGTTTTACCACATTGGTGCGTGGGTGCTCCGTATGCTCGTCCACTGCTAAACATCAACTTCCTTCGAGCTCCAAATGTCATAGTGATACGTTTTCATCTACTCTTCTATGGCACACTTCCTCCTCCGCCATCCTGTTCTTTCTCCACTTTTCACCCATTGAACTCCAATGGTTTCAAACCTGTTCTTCCACATCTTTCTGGCCAGGTGCGAACCTCCACGATTGCACCTGGCCGTCCCAGCTGCCGCCCACGCCCACAGTGTACCGCTTCCTCAACTCCGGGGGCTACCTGGGGGAAGCAGGCGACTTGGCCAGGGTCTTGAGAGCTGCCCTGGATTTAACGCGGAAAGTGTGGCAATCGCCCGACGATCAGTCGGTTTATGCATCGTGGTGAGGGGGTGTACTTAAGGAGTGGCGGTGGGGATATTTGCTGAATTTGTTCATCCTGGGAAATTCTTGGCCTTTTAACCCACATGTTTTGCTTCGTCGTGATATTTTGAAAATTACCTGCGATACCACATGTATTGAGGCATTCCATTTTACCTTCTGACATGTAACTCGTACAGGTACGCTCACGCTGCTTTGAACACCTCAGCCCACACCATCGCGCCCCCCATCAAGCTCGACCATTGCCACGACGTCTTTGCCACTCTCAGCGGTGCGTCGGGCACGGCCCATCCCAGCACGCTCGCCATTGCACCCAAGGAAGGCGGGGCAACGTATTCGCATCGCCTCACGGGAAGCCACCCAATAGTCGTGCATTTGCCAGGCAGAGCCAAGCGTTTCTCCGACTTCGTGGCAGCGCTCCCTGGTGGTAATGGCCGCAAACGAGATAACCAGCGGGTACGCGCACTCAGATCAAACTAAATTCGGCCATTGAAGCTCTTTAATGCTAACGAAATAAGGGCGATCTAATTTTAAGGAGAAGCAAGGCATTTACCAACCCTTTAGTGCTGAGGATATCATGGGGATGTGAGGGCACCGTCCAGGAGCTCCCCTATAGCCAACCAACATAAAAAGGGGGGGTGTTCCTTTGGTTCCTCGTTCTTGGTTCTTTTGATAGATTTGGTCCTTCGCTTTTTAAAACCAAAATACCGTAAACAGCGTTTTATTTCAGGAATTTCCCAGGAACAAGCCAGGAATCCAGACATGGACTTTTTCCGACGACGTGTACAGTACGACGTAAGAACTGCACAGTGCTTTCTTAGCTGCGCAGCCCGTGGTTTCCCATCACCTTATACATCTCTTGCACTACTCATTAAAATAAACTACCGGAAAATGTCTTTAATCCTCAAAAAGCTTGCAGAAATTGGCCGTCGAAATCATTCTGGGAGCAACAGTGGCACTATTGCTGTCGTTGCGCCTCCTGAAGATGAACGCTTACCCATGCGACAACGTGGGGTACGGCTCGTGATGTTAAGAAATTTGCTTTCTGACTTGAAGGAGCTTGAGCGTGGTGATATCAATAGCGGCCAATTTCTGAACGGTATACACACTAAGGACTCGGCCACTGACTGGAAAGAATTCAATCGCGATCTCGATGAGTACTCAGGGAAGGCGTGCTGTCTCCACACCGGCTTAAGTTTTGTGGAGACTATGATAAGCGCGGGAATGATCAATGACCCAAATACGGGTGAAGAATATTTCTCAAACATTGACACTTTTGTGAGCTACACATGGCGTGGGGAAAACGCCTCCTTGTGTGCCCTTGTTGCGTCTGTTGAAGATGCGCTCACCGCTGATGGGATCGGGGTACGATGCCACATGTAATGCAAAATGACAAATTCTTCTCTCCTTTATCACAGCTTTTTCTCATTCTCCAGGTGGACTGCGCGCTATTTCTTGACATCCTAGTGTGTGCTCAGCACCGCAGTATCCGGCCCGATGGGACGAACCCAAATGAGATTGATGTTAAGAAGATTGATGAAGTTATCCGCCACGACTGCAATCGTACTGTCTTTTATGCCTCTCCACTTACTCAACCCTCGGCGATGGCGCACGCATGGTGCTTGTATGAGATCATGGCAACCATCAATCATAGAAAAAAATGCTTGTGGGCCTTAGCAAATTAGATAAAGAGAGACTGAAAACACTTTTATTAAACGACTTCGACAGCATTGTGACTATGTTTTCCTCTATCAAGAGCAAAAATGCTCAGGCAACACACGAAGAAGATCGCGTGATGATCTTTGAGTGGATATTACGCGACCTCGGTGTCAAGGGGTTCAAAAAGCTCGACGACATTGTAAGTGGTGCGATGCGGGCATGGATGGCCCAGTCTGGAGCTAAGTTTGCTACAGAAAGCCAAGACGCTGACCTCCATATGTCGGTAGCGAACCTCTTCCGCAACCTTGCTCGATACAACGAAGCCGAGCCACTCTGTCGCCGCGCCCTCGAGATTGAGGAGGCGGCTCACGGGCCAGACCACACGAAAGTGGCCAGCGCGCGCAATAATTTGGCAAGTTTGCTCCAATCCCAGTCCAAATATGACGAAGCTGAGCCACTCTATCGCCGCGCCCTCGCGATTATGGAGACCGTTAGTGGGCCAGACAGCACGAAAGTGGCCATCGCTCTCAACAACTTGGTAGGTTTGCTCCAGAATCAGGGAAAGTACAGTGAAGCCGAATCACTCTTTCGCCGTGTCCTTGTGATTATAGAGGCGGCTCATAGGCAAGACCACACGGAAGTGGCCGGCACACTCAATAATTTGGCAAACATACTCATGATCCAGCGCAAGTACGACGAAGCCGAACCAATATATCGCCGTGCCCTCAAGATTAAGGAGGCACTTCATGGGCCAGACCACCCGGAAGTTGATAACACGCTCAACAGCTTGGCGAGTTTACTAGAGAAGCGCGGCGAGTGCGATGAAGCTGAGCCACTCTATCGCCGCGCCCTCACGATTATGGAGGCGGCACATGGGCCAGAGCACCCAGACGTCGCTGGCATGCTCAATAATTTGGCAGTTTTACTCGACAACCAGTCCAAGCGCGATGAAGCCGAGCCGCTCTATCGCCGCGCACTCGCTATCAAAGAGGAGGCTCATGGGCCAGACCACCCGAATGTGGCCAATACGCTTAACAACTTGGCAAGTTTGCTCCAGATTCAAGGCAAGTATGATGAAGCCGAGCCGCTCTATCGCCGCGCCCTCGCGATTATGGAGGCAGTTCATGATTCAAATCATCCAGAGGATGCCATCATGCTCAACAGCTTGACGAAATTACTTTTCGATCAGTCTAAGTACGGCGAAGTTGAGACACTCTGTCGCTATGCCCTCACGATTAAAGAGGAGTTGAATGGGCCAAACCACCCAAATTTGGTTACGATGCTTAACAAGTTGGCCAGGTCGCTCCAGAAACAGAGCAAGTACGACGAAGCCGAGTCACTCTTACGCCGCGCCCTTAAGATTGTGCAGGCGACTCATGAGTCAGACCATCCGAATGTAGCCAGCACAATCGGCAACTTGGCGAGTTTGCTTGACGACCAGGGCAAGTGCGGTGAAGCCCAGTTCTTGAGACTTTTACTTTTCGCAAGGCCAGCTAAAAAGAAAGAGAAGAAGAATTCAAACTTCCACGGCAGGGTTTGTGGCAACTGTTCTGCACGTGAAGGGAGTGCTTGTGCTCCCGAGCTGTTGGCTTGTGCTCGGTGTGGTCTTGTGGAGTACTGCAGCAGAGACTGCCAGAAGGCTCATTGGAAAGCTACTCATAAGCAGCACTGCACCGCCAAAGCCGACCGAGCACCTCAACACCAGAAAGAAACTTCAGAGGTTTCTATGACACAGAAAGGCGGCTCCCAATCTGCTAAAAGTGGCAGGCGACGAAAAAAATGAGGCAACCAAGCTTCTTCAAGCTCTCAAGAGGCAGCAACAGCCGGTGGAAGCAAGCGGCAACATAGCTGCAGGCAGCGGCAGCGAGAGTTCAAATTTATGTCACCGTCCACTACACCAGGCTAAACGAGGGATCTAAATTTTGTATTTTGGGGCTTACTACAGAGAATTAAATCAACGATCATAACGATCCATCACCCTGCCATCACCCACGCGTATTGCGCCTCTAAACTTTGAATCGATTTACTACGGACTACAACTGTGACTGTGGCTGTGGCCTAGAACTATAACTATAACAAGCAATGTAATGAGAGTCCAAAACAAGGCCTTAGCCCTGTCAGGCGAATTCCAATTCCCTTCTGTTATGTCTCATGCACAGTAAATAGCACAATTTTTTAAAGCGGCTAGTATTCAATGCGGTTCGCACTGCTTCAAGATTTTTTTGGTTCACAGCTAGATGTGCTCTTGCTTCGAACACCGCTTGACTAGTCATAGTGAGTAGGTTCGGTGTGGTGTGTAGTCGAAGTCGAGCGGCGCATGGCCGGATGTTGGAGTTGGAGTTGGAGACTGGTTTTGGTTTTGCTTCGATTCCACCATCCATCACTATGCGAACTATACTGCATATCATTCGCGTTGTCTTCAATTAAAAGATACATTCGGCCTTAGTGCAATTCCTAGATTTCACTTCGCGCAATTCGTGTACTCTAGATGTCCTTTTGGTCTTCAATTTTATCAATATTTACTAGCCTGAAATCTGAAGCGCACCACAACTATCGGTCTACGGTCTACGTTAAACATATCCAGGTTTTCAAATGAAAAATCAGGATAAGTACAAATACATTTGTTTACAGATGACTAGAGGCTGCTCTTGAGAATTATCTAAAGAAAGGTGAAAGCAGCGCAGGAGACAGCAACGCCGACAACCGCGAGGACGAGCACGTTCAGCTGAACCCCGAGAGACAGGACAGTGTAATCGATTTCGTCTTTCTGGGTGGTTACGAGGGCCGTACTACTAGTAGGTTCGACCACCGCTGGAAAGGGGCTTGGAGAGAGGGGTGCCATTGCGGGAATCGTGTTAGATTCAGCCGTGGCCATTACAGTAGTAGGCTCTGGTATGGGCGCGGCTGCCGATACCACCCCAGCTTTTTCTGGCGAAGCCGCGGGCGCACTGGAGGTGGAAGTCACAATACTTGTACCAGTAGGTTGAGGCATTGGTACCGCCGGTGGCTTCGACGGGGAAGAAAGTGCAGGTGAGGGCACCGCAGCAACAACTTCACTAGAGAGGTCAGCGTCAGGAATTTTTGGCGTCGGTATCCGTACCTCCACTGGTGAGGGCATCGGCGCAACTCGGATCTCATCAGATGCGGAGGCCGATGAGAGCGGAGTGCCATTCACCCGTTCCAAAATGAGGTTCCCTGTGCTGATCGTATCTTTGATAGCTTGGTACTTAGCCGCCTTGTCTACCAGAGCAATCTCATCTAGAACTTCCTGCTTTAAGACCGGATCGGAGGTCGGGGCTTCCGTTGGGGCAGCGTCGGCAGCACGCTGCTTGGGGCGTGATTTCGAGGATTTCTTTCCCCCAAAAAGAGGTTTCAGTATGTGCCTCGGCGCCCATAGTGTAATAGCAAGTAGCATTTTCAAAGTCTTGATTATCCCTATGTTTGAGAGAAAGATGAAAAATGAGTCTTGTGGCATGACAAGTGGATTATATACAATAACGGCAATGTAATGCTTACATTTAATGGACACCTTCATTAACGTGCCGCCGCTTTTATTCTTGGAATTCTTTGATGATTTTCTTCGGTCGATGACCAGGTCCTTGTTAGTATTCATTGAGCTGAGACAATTTTTCTCAAAGGATCCGGCTGTCGTGGATGTAAGAAGCGGAGACTGAGATCGGCCCAAAACAGGGCGCGCTCGAACGCTCGAAACTTTAGGCGTCCAAGAACATGTTGATTCTATAGTGCCAAGAATCACGCATAGGGACAAGCACACTCTTATCATGATGGCTCTGATTGATTCCTGATGCCCGAGCTCCTTAGTATGTGTAATGTAGACTACAGAGTAAAGTACAGTAATGATGTAATGATAAGAAGCTAACGGTTCCAGTTGTCATGAACGATAAAATATGACGACGACAGGTCATGAGAAACGGAGAAACTGGTTCGTCTTGGTTCTTGTCGACATTCTTGAAGAAAAGTTGCCGCCGGCAAGGAAAATTATTGAGGATGCGAGGGACGGGAAGAAGTACGAATGTTGCTCTCACCCTCGTACTTCGACTGTAGACTCCTTCAGTGATTATTGCCAAGAGTTGGTTCTCTCAAAGATGGGGTTTCTGGAAGCAGGGGATCCACTGAAATGGGAGGTAAGATGCTCTTTCCATACACCTCTGCGTAGAGTGGGAGTTTAGTTATCGAAATATCTGTAGGCTCCGCTTTACTTCCAATCAAATCGAATCTGTACAAATACCAGCATATTTCGTTACGTACGAACTTAAAAAATGCACGCTCAACTTCAGACACCATTTCAATTCACAGGAAAGCAAGGAATTTTTGGCTTACGTGCGCGAGCATGGTGTGTTGCAGTTTATCGCCCTCTACAACCAAGTTAAGGATGTGGCCAATGACGACCTCTTCTGGGGTGATGAGGTGGAGTATTCGGTGTTGCAAACTTATCCAGGCACCTCGGGAAAAGAGAAGGGTGACAGCGACGAGGTTTCGAATGGATCAACGGGAGCTTTATCTCCAAACCGCTCAGTGAAAGTAGCTGTGGGCGCTGGAGTAGCGCACATGCAAGCGCTCACACAGCGCGAAGGCAAGCAGCACAACCCTTCGCTGAATGGCTGCGCCTGGCACCAGGAATACGGCAGTTGGATGATCGAGGGCACCCCCACGCTACCGTTGAGCGGGTTTGCGAGGGACTTAGTGGAAGTTGAAACCAACATGCGCTCCCGGCGAGCCCGCCTCCTCAAATCCCTCCTGCCTGGCCAAATCGCCCCTACCACCACCAACTTTCCGCTGCTGGGCGTGCCGGGCTTCACGGAGCCTCCCACCCTGCAGCCTGGCGGCCCGCACTCGGCGTCAAGCCTGGTGCCAGACGACTGCATCAACCCACACCCCCGCTTCGGAACCTTGACGCACAACATTCGCGCGCGCCGTGGCAGCAAAGTCGACATTCGGATGCCCTTGTTTCGAGACGCCCACACGCCCGAATTCGCTTTCCCTACCGTAGCCGCCGTAGCGGCTGCGGCCGCAACTGCACCGCCGCCGCAGCCTCCTACGCAAGAGGCAAAGACCTCTGCAAGTGAAGGAGGCGGCGATGGCGGTGGTGGTGGTTGTGCGGCAGCCGCCGCAGCCGCCATGGCCGCTGCTGTCGAGGCGAAAGCCGCGGCATGGGAAGCCGAGCGCGCCACGGGCGCTGCTGCGTCTGCGGAACTGAAGGCCGCTGGCGTGGGTGAAGGCGTGTGCCACGGTGTTGGAGAAGAGCCTCTGCCTTTCCACTTGTCCCACGTGCCCTCGGGCTGGCCGCTGGTGCGTGGAGACTGCATGGCGTTTGGCATGGGCTGCTGCTGCCTGCAAGTGACGTTTCAGAGCCGAGACGTTGACGAGTCGCGCTTCATGTAAGAACGTCTGTTGATAGCAGTGCGTGCGAAGCCATGTTCTCATAAGCTTTACTTAGTTCCATTTGCATTGCCTTTATTTCCACATTATACTATTCTGATGGCTTACGTGTACTGTTGTGCAGTTGGCTTCGCGCCTTTATCCTCACCTCAATTTTTCTTCTCTTAAACTGTTGATACTTTCATCAGGTATGACCAATTAGCCGGCATGGCGCCTCTCATGTTAGCCCTCACCGCGGCGACCCCCATCTTCAAAGGCCGACTCGTTGACTCGGACGTGCGATGGACGGCCATTTCGCAGTCCACCGACGACCGCACCCCCGCTGAACGGGGGGCTGCTGCCTCCGCCGCCGCTGACGGCGACCCTACACAAAAACCCGACCCTACGATGGCCGGCGAAGGCCTGCGGCGCCTCAGCAAGTCGCGCTACGACTCGGTGTCGGTGTTTCTGTGCAAGGGCACTCCGGAGTGCTACAACGACATGCCCTGCGAAGTGGACGAGCCCACCCGAGCGGCCCTGTTGGAAGCAGGCCTGGACCCGCCCTTGGCCCGCCACGTGGGGCACCTGTTTACGCGCGACCCGCTGGTCATGTTCCACGGCCGCATTAAAGAGTTGCCAGACGACGGCTCGCGCACCGACCACTGGGAGTCGCTGCAGTCCACTAACTGGCAAACCATGCGCTGGAAGCCTCCGCCCCCTCGGGACCCGGACCAGCCGCAGAAGCCCCACATCGGGTGGCGCACGGAATTTCGGTCCATGGAAGTCCAACTTACGGACTTCGAGAACGCGGCCTGCACGGTCTTCATCGTGCTCTTGACCCGGGCCGTGCTGGTGTTCGACCTCGACTTGCTCATGCCGCTGAGCAAGATCGACGAAAACATGGCGCGTGCCCACTGCCGCCAACCCGTGAAGACCCAGTCGTGGTGGTTCCGTCGGGACATTACTCCCGGTGCTTTAGCGGGGCGCCGACCCTCGGACGCCGGAGCCCAACAATGCCCCGGCTGCCCCAAACAAGCTGCAGCAGAAGCGGCAGCGGCATCAACATCCTCCTCGACTACACCGGCAGAGGCTTTTGCGGGGCAGCACTGCGACCCATCGGATCTGGAAGAGATGACCATGATTCAAGTGCTGCAGGGCAAGGGCGACTACTTTCCCGGCTTGATCCCGCTGTGCTACGCGTATCTCGAGCACATTGGCTGCGATTCCGAAACGTTTGCGCGGGTCGACGCCTACTTGGCATTTTTGACCGCGCGCGCGCGGGGCGACGTGGGCACCTGTGCGGACTGGATGCGCAACTTCGTGGCGACCCACCCCGACTACAAGGGGGATTCGGTGGTGGGCGACACGGTGGCGCACGATCTGATGGTAAGATAAAAGGTGCAGATTATGAAAGAAGGCATTTGCCGTGTGATTCTTCTACCTGTGATCACGTATGAGCATACTTCGCGCATAAAAATACCATTGCTCTTCGTTCTGTGTCACCTCATTCACGCCAGATTGCATCTCATCGTTGTGCATGTTATGTTCTTCGTTTCATTTTGTCAATTCCATTTCAACTGGCTCCTCCTTTACGTCTGTGTTTATTTTTTACAGGTGGCCTGTGACCAAGTCGGCCGGGGCGTGCTCAAGCCGCCGGAGCTCTTCGGCAATTTCGCGGCCAGCATCAAGGAAGTGAGCGCGTCGCAGGCGTACGGGTCCCCTCTGGTGAGCGAAAAAGTGAGCCGGGACTCCCGCCGGGACCTGGTGCGGGCCCTCACCGCGGCCCGGCTCGAGGGCAAAGGCCGCACCACGGGCGAAGCCGCGGCGGCGGAAGCGGCTACCACCGCCGCGCAAGCGCAGACTCAAGCCAACGAGCTGGAGCACTTGGCTCGAAGGATGGCAGCGGGTATAAAAATGGAACTACTACATGTATAGTGTATAGTGGGTATTTGCTTCTTCGATCTCCCCCTTGTTTGTTTGTTTGTGTGTGCGGCGGTTAGAGAAAATGCCTTGGCTGAGCACTTTCAATGAAAGGCGTCCACTTTCAGGATACAATGTTCGTACGCTTCGTTTACAACCCCACTTAATCTCTTAATATTTGTGTGTATTTTTTCAGCCGAAGCGGGTTTGGGCCACGGCGATTTTTGAACGGGCATGAAAGAAGATTGGAAAGTCTTCAACAATGCACCGAAAAGTAGGATATGAGCAAAAGAACGACGCGAATTATCCAAATTATTTTTCCGCAGTAACCATTAACTAACGAAGAATATTTTACGAAGCCCAACCTCAACACTCAGCATCTAGTTCGCATTTTTACACGATCCAGAACAACAGAACTCAGCACTATCAATAGGAAATGGGTGATAGAGAATGTCTTCCTGAATTTAGACTTAACTATGAACTACTGTATGCTTTTGGGGGTGGGGTAGAGTTGGGTAGTATGCACAATTTATAAGAAAAATATGGCAGCAACGACAAGGCGCTCTTCAAATGCCCTTCACGTGCCGTAAGCGCAAGTGTGGATGTGGATTTACGTCACCTCATGCACCATGCAGTTTACTTCCTCGCTCCCAACAAGGGAGGCCAGTATGACTTCGAGCCCGGTGGCGATGCATAGGACTGGGTAGATGGAACAGGAGCAGGAGAAGGAGCTGGGGTTGATAAACCTGAGTTCTGTGCAGGAGTTGATTCGGGGCTGGGCGAAACATTCTGAGGACTTTGTGCGCGAGTTGAAGGACGTGCATTGTCCCAGGGGGTGTAAGATTTGCCTTTGGATGCACCCCCGGCAGAAGTTGCTAGAGTTTGAGGCAGTGGCACCGATTCCGCGGGTGTTGGTGTGGATGGCGCTGATGACGTCGGTGGTGGCATGGCAGCGGTTCGCGGTGACGAAGAAGGCCTGCCTGGGCTCGGAGGCCAGTAAGATTTCGAACCAGATGCGCCCGTGGCTGAAGCGACAGGAGCCGCCACTGCCGGTGAAGGCGCTGACGGTGGAGGCACTGATGCAGAGGTCGAGCCAGAAGTTGAAGCAGGAGGGACCTGTATTGGTGTCGACGGCTCACGACGCCCTGGCGTAGGCCCGCTGTCCCATGGCGTGTAGGACCGCGGCGAAGCGTAGAGCTTCACTGACGTTCGCGGTGCTTTGGTCGCGCTGCCGCTGCCCCATGGCGTGTAGGACTTTCCCGGAGATGCACCCATCGTAGGCGGTACAGGAGGCAAAGACTGTTCAACCACCGATGCTCCAGATTGTACGCCAGCATTGAGCGCGCCTGGACGGCGAGTTGTTGGCGGTGCATTGTCCCAAGGAGTATAAGACTTGCCTGTAGGCGCAAAGCCCTTGGGTGCTGCAACGGACACCGAGCTTGCTGACTCACCTTTTTCAAATTGTGATTCAGCGTATTGAGTATTTATCTGAAGAAAAATCGAAAGTGAGTGGCCCAAGAGCATGTATAATTTACCTGGGAATGTTGCCGGAGAATTGACTTCTGGCGCTACTGCTGCAGGTGCTGCCGCTGTGGTTGTTGCTTCGTGAGCAGAAGTCGACGACAAAGTCCTTGGACTCGGCGGCCAGTAACTTTGACGACCGGTTACGACTTCGTTACAAGAAGTAGTCGGAGCCAATTCTACAAAAGGATTAGGATCAGGATCCGTTCCAGTAGAAGAGGGCGCTGCCGAGTCGCCTTGCATCGGTGGCCAGTATGACTGGCTGCTCGATGATGCGATGTCCGTAGAGGCAAGCCGACGATGATTGGCAGAAATTGCGCTGCTGGGAGCAAATGGTTTAGCCAAAGTTTGACCGGCAAGAGCCATTAAGGCAATGACGATGTTTAAATGCGTCATGAGTCTGCAAACGGTTGTGGAGGAAATAATTTGAGGTTACGGTTGAACTTATTCTGTGAACTATATTCAGAAGGGTGGGAACCCCAGATGAGTGAATGAGCTGGAGAGTGCGGTCTTCTTAAACTATATTGAAAGGACCTGGTAGAGTGCATGACAATGGCTCACGTGTGCTGGTGGACGTCGGTCGCCGAGAATAGTTCCAGATGCGAAGATGGTTGATGATGCTATGATGTAACATCCTTTCTATTAAATGGAATTTCGTTCGTGGTTCGTTCGTTCGTTCGTTGGTGTCCGCCCTTTCTTTTTGTACTGCACTATACAGTACGAACAATGCGCGACGCCGAGAGTCAAAAGCAGAGAGCGCCCAATTACGAAGACTTGACGATATTCACAATAGCGCCAATCGAGAACCTGGAGCCTCGCTTTAAATAACGTCGAACTCTAATCAGTGAAGAAATTGTTACTCATACACCACAAATGAGTGACAATGAGGCGCTCAACTCTTCTCGGGTGAGTGAACTGTTGCAGGAACCAAATTTTGCTTTCTGTTGCGACAAAGATCAGGTTCAGGTCAACTTTCAGGTGTACTCCGCGGATGCCGCTGCTACCACCACCACTGCTCCATGGCTCGCTGACCGACAGCACAAACAACGGCTGCGAATGGTGTTCGCGCAAATTTTCTCAACTCAAGTAGCTGAGGTTCGTGGCAGTCTCGACAAATGCTTCGAGACAGATTTCGATTGCGCAGTGCAAATTTCGTACAAAGATAAAAACCAAGTTAAGGATTGGTGGCTTTTGTGAACACGAACAACGTTGACGACAGGTCCGAAGCGATTGTATGGGAAATTAACGAAGAAGGAGACAAAGAGGTGGGCAATCATTATGTTGAAGAAGAAATTGGTCCTCTAACAACGAAATCGAAGGGGCGACAACCAGAGCACTGGAACAACAAGAAATAGGCATCTTGGCTACGTCACCAGGCTGTATTTGTTTTGGTAACTATTGAAATTGCTTCTCAATTACTCGAACTCGAACTA
>Ga0307930_1000985_pt1 | contig 22965 bp, 31 predicted proteins | sample OrgLakmetageno46_FD_203161 | JGI IMG/M metagenome (GOLD analysis project Ga0307930, IMG submission 203161) | Saline water microbial communities from Organic Lake, Antarctica - #46 | ecosystem: Environmental > Aquatic > Non-marine Saline and Alkaline > Saline | place: Antarctica: Organic Lake...
GCTCGAAGAAATACGAAAGCTACATCTTCGACGTCTGCCATACTTCTACGGAGCTCGAGCTCAGAAGGAAATGTGAAGCGCCCATTCATGCAGCGAGTTGCATCGTGAGAAGTCCCCTCTACGTGCTTTACAGAGCACTGCCTAGCTAGGACGCTTTTGGCGTCTTGTCTCCGCGGCGCTTTTTCGCGCTCCCGCCCGAAGTACTCTTCCGGCTGCGCCCCGCGGTGGCTCCTCCATTCAGGTTCCCGTCGGCTAGAGCCGCTGACGCGCCGTTCGCAGCACTAGCATCACCGCCGCCATTGCCCCCGGTTTCGCGGCGGGTGCTTCGCCCAGCGCCAGTGGCAAACCCAATCCCCCGGCGCGCCATTTTGGCGAGCGCCGCGCAGATCATCACCCCAAACACCGTGCGAATCGCGCCCGCGTTCCTTTCCATGAATTGGGCTGCGGTTTCGGCTGCAGACTCCCAACCGGCCGGAGGCTCTGGCGGGGGCGGCACTGCGAGGCTCGTGTGCTCGCGGTTGTTGTTGTTGCGACGGCGCCCGCTTTTGCCTTCGTCGTCTTCGCCCAGGCTCCAGGCAGCGACGAGCGCGACGTGCGGCATCGAGTACTGCTTTTCGTCGTATTCTACCTCCTGCACTCCGCATTGGAACGCCAAAATAGAACAAAAATGAGCACCGAATTTACTAAAGTTTATGCCTGGGCGCTTCATTGCTCAAAACGCAACGTAATCGACACAGGAGGATTTGTTCAGACGACATGAGAAGCCTAAAATCTCACCGTTTCGTAGACGCGGCGCACCATGCTTCCGTCAGTGCCCACCGGTTCTTCCACTGTGAGCAGCTGCGTCAAGCGCCACTGGGTGGTCGACGGCGGCGGGACAGCGCTGGCATCACCGCCAATGGCCTCGCCTGCTGATGTTGCTGTTGCTGCTGCTGCTGGTGGCGTTGGCGGCGGAGGCACAGGGCGCAGGGAGACCAGGAACCCAAACGCAGAGCCAGCGTCGTTGAGCTTGCTGTGCGCAAAGCGCCCTACTTGAATGAAGTGCGCCAGCTCAGGGTCCACCTTAAAAATCGCATGGTCAATTCAAAGTAAGAATTGCGTGCATGTTATTTTGCACAACTTTTATGAAGTCTCTTCCGGGCAGGACGGCGCGTCAATGACTTCTTGGTCGGTAAAGTAGAACGAAAAAAAAGAAGACAAGACTATAAAAATCCCACCAGGTTCTTGTTCATTATTTACAACGCACCGCGGAAGCTTCAGCAAGTTCGCGCTTCCGGTCAGCTGCTACTTTGCCGCTCAAGGCAATGGCGCCGTTAGCCCCTGGGCGCACGAGCCGGGCGCCATCGGACGAATCATACGCAGCTGCAAACTTCGCGGAAGCTGCCAAGCGAATGCTGGCCTCGGTGGCAGACATAGTCTTCACAGTCCCGTCGGCTGAAGTGTAGGACAGAGCGCCCTCGTCGGAGCTTGGGGCTACGCGTCTTGCGGCTGCGGCCGCTGCATTTCTTTCCCTGGCTGTGTGGAAGGCTGGCAGTGCAAGCAAGGCTTTGCGCTGCTTGCTGGCACTGCCCCATCTTCCTTTCGGAAAAGCAGTCTCTACTTCGTCTAATGTAAGCGCGCTGTCGCCATCGGTGTCGGCCGCCGCGAACTCAGGAGCGTTCTTAACATCGCGCTCCACTGTAGCATACTCGGCTACGCTCCAGGCGCCGGAGCCGTCAGCATCAACCAGCGCGAACGCAGTCGACAGCTCGGATTTGGCGGCAGCATAAGCAGAGGTAAGGAATAGTGCAGCAGCGACCCACTGCAAGAGGTGCCCGTTTTGGCTTTGTAGCATGGTTGGAATTGGCCACATCTCGGTGTATCGGTCGGCACCGCGGAATAAAACGGTGGTGGGCGGTAGCGGTGGGCTTCCTAAAATTATGTTGTGCATTTGACTCCCATACGCATTTACGCGTCACAACGCGAGGTAGCCTAGTAGCCTAGCTAGAGCACGAGGCACAGGCACAGATCACAGATTGGATTATAGATTATACTCCCCAGTTGCGAAGGTACATCAATAAATCGCATATAAGCATAGACGCGTACGCATTTGGGGCCTTTCTTAAGTTTAAGATGTGGTGATTAGACTAGTTTAGATTTTCCGCTTCAGAGGATCAGATGGGGGCGGAAGCACCATATTACTTTCCCTCTAGACACGAAGCAATGACGATTTTGGCTTACGATTAATGCACGCGCGTATACTTCTGCCCGCAGCATTGGCTTCTGTGTCATTAGGGTGTGTATTAGTTCGAGATCGAGTTCAATTAAACGCCGAAGTCTGCTTCATCGTCCGAAGAACACCTCAAGAGCTCCCGGCCTCCTCTTGTTTCTCCGCCACCAATTTCATAGTCCCAAGCTCCACTGCTTCTTCTCAAGTTACTTCTGCTAGCCATGCTCTGTGTTGCGTCAGGAGACAGCGCCATAGCGTTACTCAAAGGCGCGTGCGTGGCACTTGTAGAGTTGGCTTTCGGCCCTGAGAGCTGTTCGTAACGCGTGCGCAGCGCACTCACGGCGCGATCAGCAACTTGGCGCACATGCCTGGCTGCTTCAGCGACGTCTCGCCCTACTGCTCCATTCTGTATTGTAAAGTGATGCAAGTGAGCATCATACCAGATTTCAAGCCAGGAAGAAACCATTATAATTCGCTAGCGCATGCAAAAATACACGCCAACCAGAGGTGCATCTTGCTGTGTTTCATTCATCGAAGGATGAAAGTACATAAAAAAAGACAGAAGCCATCCTTAGTATCTTACCTCGAAATGCGTAGCTTCGTACGAAGCGGCGTCTCCCCAAGGGTCCTCACCGTTGCCCAACGACCAAGCCATCGTTGGAGGGGGCGCTAGTCCTGACGACGACGACGACAATGATGATGACGACGAAGGTGCAGTGGTAGTGCCTGCTAACACCACGCTTGCCCGGTTGCTGTTGCCATGGCTGCTGCTGTGACTGCTGGCACGACGAGCCTCGCCGCTGCTCACGCCAATGCCACTGTTTTTGCTTCTGTTGCCGCTGCGTGACTCGTAGCTATCGATGTCGGCCCAATCGACGCCGTTGCTGATGTCCGGCAACGGACCTTCCTCGTCTTCGTCGCCAGAGCTCGACACAACACTGCTGCTTCCTCCGCCGTTGCTCTGTTGGCCGTCGCTGTCGTCGTCGTCGTCGTCTCCGCTAACTACTGTGGAATACGGCGTGCGCTTCTTGCGGCTGCTGTTCTTCTTGCTACTTCCTCGGCTTAAGCGAGTTGGTGTGAGCACCGCTACCAGCCGGCTCGTTCCACTGCTCTTGTTGCTACTACCACTGCTGCTGCTGCTAGCACCGTTGGCAGAACTGCCCTCTGAGAAAGGCCCGCCTTTCTTGGGGCGAGCTGCTAGAGGCGCATTCTCTAGGAGGCCAGCGTCGGCCTCTGCGGCTTCGGCAGAATCCATATCACTCGCCATTTCGAAAAGCGCAGCAGCCGTCTCTGCGTCTCCTCGACCTTTCGCCGCTCGAGCTTCGATGCGGAGAGTGTTGGCAGCCTCGCTGGACGCGCTGCGACTGCTGTTGCTGCTACTGGTGTCCTCCTCTTTCAGTGCCACTGCTTCGTCCTCGTCGTCGTCGTGAATATCATCGCCACCGCCGCCGCCTCTTCTACTACCAGACACTAGTGGATTGTGTGCAGTGGGAGAATTCGCTGGCAGTGCACTGCGAGAGGTCAGTTCGGTCGCAGCCTCTGTAGACAATGATGGCGGCGTTGCCGCCTGTGCCTTTACATAAGCTAGACCTCCGGTGGATGCGCAGATCACAGTCGCTCCGAACACCGTAGCCAACGATACCACTTCCCCGGGTACCTGCGCAAAAGTTCAACTCATTGGGTAAAGTTGATGTGCCAATGAGAAAAGACGACTTAAGACAAAGGCAAGCGCTCTAGAACATATTAGAGCGTAGACTAGAGAAAAAGAAAACGGGACACTTTTTTGCACCCTGTATGCACAAACAGGTGAAATGAGCATGAATCGAAATATCTTGCACGAAACGTACGAGGAAGGCATCGTAGATGAAAGCGAAAACGATGCCAGTTTGCCGCATGACGGACGCAGAAGCGGTTTTCGCGCGCTGCATGCCCATCGTCATGCACACCTACCCGCCCACCCGAAGGATGGAATGCAACAGAAAAAGGAGCGCACGCGCCAACACATGTACGAGGTGAAAGCAAAAGCTGGAAGAATCAGTGGCATCAGCCACGGTTTGCCATACAAGGTCTCAAGCGAGCAAAGAGATCACAAGAGCAAAGAACGAGATGAAATGGTTGCACCTGTCCAGTGAAGCCGAGGAAGCCGCAGCCAAAAAGCATCGCCACCTGGTGGCCGTTGGGATTCACCCATTCCTAGTGAAGAATGCAAAGCAACAACAGAGCGAAGGACCACTCTAATTCCTTTCAAAATCGCACATAGTATTTATTTTAAAACGAAAGAAGAAAACGCTCCACTCGATGAAGTCTTCATGAACAAAGAGAAACGAACGCAAAGCTCACAGGGATTCCAAAGTACACTCTTATTGGACTTAAAAATTGTGATGCTTGGGGTCAAATAAATCTCACCTGGTTGGAGACCCATAAGCTCGGGCCAGCCAAAGTGAATTGCCCAAGGGCCTGCGCAAACATGAGCTTCGGAAACTGCATCGGGACGCCGTTTGAAGTGCCGCTCAGGCGAATCAACAAGTAAGCACTCGCGGCACACACTGAGCCCAGCAGTGCAAGAACAATCCCGAGGGTATCATTCAAGCCATCGCTGTCGTCGTCTGCGGTGTCGCTGGAGGCCCCTGAAAAAGTGGAGTTGAACGCGAGCAACATACGATACCCGCCCTTACTCTTGAGCTCCCCTTTTGTCCCGTGAAGGTCATCGAAAACGGCATTGTCATCGCCATAAACTAAAGCTGCAGCTGTGCCATCAACGTCGTCGTCACTGCTAGAGGAGCCCGTTATGGCGTCGAACAAAAACGCTGGTTGAAACACGAGGCACACGCCAATGGCTGACATGAGCGTCGCCAGCATCTCGACCCACTCCCACTTCTCGCCGAGGCAAATGCGCCCGAGGAGGGCAGACCAAACCGGCGTCATTTGCGACGCCACTTGGCTATTAGCCAAGCTCGTTAAGTTGATGGCCATGAAGCCGAAAGCAATCCCACCGTAGCCAAAGAGAGCGCGCAAGAATAGGAGGCCCGCCTGACCACGAGGGCACCGACGTTTAAAATTGGAGAGTAGCGAAGAACAGGTTGAGAGAACAAATGATCCGCCACATCAGCAAACTGATCATATTGATACAGCAAGGAAAAAAGTGCTAGCGCCCCCTGTCCACTGACCTGTTGCCGGTCGTTTCCAAGCCAGCTGTTGACGGGTGTACCCCAACTGAGCAAAATGCACGAGGCGCCTGTCATTTGAAAAAGCCCGCGCACCATAATCGCTTGGAAGGATCCCAGGCCTGATTGGCCGAGGAGTTTAACAAACAATGATTGCGTCGTAAAGGACAGCGATGAAAAGCAAACTAAGCCTAGCGGCCGCAACGCAGCTGCTTCGCCCAACGCACGCAAGTGCCCTGCAAGGTCCCAATGTGAAGACGATGCCTTAGCCATAGTCAGTGCTGTATTCGTTACGAAAATCCTACACAGCTACTAGTGCTTGTGGGCATGAAGAGCAGGGTAACCTACTCTAGGACCTCTGCAATTAGGGAAGTCTAAGTAGTCTCAAGCCAGAGTTGATGAATGGTACTTCCCATTTTCCCGTCCAGATTATTACAGCCCAGATCCAGATGTCCAGACTAGGCTCCTAACGGGGTAGCTACGCCAAAATTCTGAGAACTCCTTACCGAAGTCAAAGCGAGGTCAGTATCTGTAGTACTTAAATGGTCGTTTTTTGTCGTCGGGAAAAATGAACCAAAAATGGTAAAATGAATTTCATTTTACCATTTTTCATTTACCCATTCGCCACACTCCCGTGCTGAAAATGGGTAAATGAGACTTCTCATTTTACAAGTCGGCCGATCTGACTGGTAAAATGAACTTCATTTTACCAGTCAGTATGGTCTGCAAATTTCGACGGAATGATAATTGCAATGAAGCAGGAGATCAAAAGTGGCGTTGACATCCTGTATTCCGTCTGCGAGAGACAGTTGTGCAAGCTGGGCATTAAGGGGGGAGGGAGGGGCTTCTTCCTAGGACCTACGGGCTACCGACACATGAACCCTTCTATCATAAATTTGTATCAGCTCTCGATAATTCTCTGACGACTTCCTCTCAGATGGAGGGCCTTGCGAGGCATTCGAAACACGCTGAACGACGACCACGAGTAGCAACCGTGGCGTTAATACAAAATTATTGTGTTAAGCCTCATGATAGGGAGGGACTACGAGGTCACAAGCAGCCCGTCAGTATGCTGCTGCTTGTATTTTTGAGGAGAAGGCACTTCCAACCTGCGGATGTGAAAGGAGTTCCGGTCCTGTCTAGGTTCCCACAGCTCAGGGATGAGAACAATCAGCGCCTTGTGCACTGGAAGGTATATTTTTGCGCGCCTTCCTCGTTGTTGGTTCTGTAGGGCGCGCAATATCTAACAAAATCAACTCCCCGTCTTATTTATTCCGCTGTTGTTGTTGTTTTTGCTATTTACACGCATACACCCCACTTATTCCTGCGGTATAATTATGTATGGATTCCATGGGCGTGACTTGATTTAAAGACTAGCAGGATAGATCACGAAACATGAAAGATGGCCCGGCTTTAGAACGAAAGTGAGCGAAACCAAGTCAAGAACCAAGGACCCAGCTTTGAACAACGGCGGCATTAAGCACCAAGCAACCACATAAAAACAAAAATAAAATTGCTTTTTCAAGGCGGTGTGGCCATTCAATAGCGCCAGCGCGATGACACTTTCAGCAGGCTGAAGGTTGAAAGAGGAGGTACCGATTATAAGTTTAGCCTGGCACATGCACAGCTGCTTCAATAGGGTTGTCGACTCCAGGCCAGAAAAGAGGGCGGTGGCACATCATGCGAGCCATCATGTCTCCACTGACGGCTTTGTCCATGAGTTCGGTAACCACCTGTTTGCACCAAGAACAAACATAAAAGGAGCGGCATGGCTTGACTGAAGACTCTCGAAATGCTCCGGGTCAAAGGGAATACAGATTTCATTAATAGTTTTTAAGCGCGTGAGCAGATGCTTACCCCAGCAACAGCAGCACCGAAAAACCCAACGATTAGAGTTAAGAATTGTTTGGTGACGGTGACTCCAAGCACAGAAAACGGCGTGATCACTTGTGCTTCGTAGTGGGCAAGGACCTGATATTGCCAAGGCAACGCATGCGCCGAAGATATATCGCTCATTGCAAGGGCGAACAGAAAGAACGTAATCAATTGTGGAAGGTATACACGGAGAACGATTACAAGGCTCAAAAGGTTGAAGCTGTGTTGAAACAAAAGCATTACCTTCACGATGCTTGTCATGCGATGCTGCTGCTCTGCCTGAATCTTGACGCCATAACCTTTTTCACCCTTGGCTTCTTCCCGAGCAATGTCAGCCGCAGTTTCGCCCGGCGGGTTTCTAGGCAAGAACACGTCTATCGATTCGTAGCCCACCGAGTCCTGCGAGGAAAATTGAATGGAAAATCGTGTTATTCGCACAGCAGGGTGAAGGGGTAGATGAAGATACCAAAAAGGAACGGAAGAACGAGGGATCTGAAGGGATTTTTTTTGAAGCAGGGGAATCAAACTTACGTTCATGAATCCGCCGGACCATCCAATCATGTTGTACTTGAGTTGCCACTCCAACAGTAATTTATCCACACCTCCATCCAACTTTTCATTGCACTCAATGCCCTGAGCAAAATTGAAAATATACTCAAGTTTAAAAAAAAAATGAAAATTAAGAATGAGACAGTTGCATCTGAGTTCAGCAGATAACATTTGAATAACCAGTAGAACACAAATGAAAGGAAAGATACAGCCGCATGCGGATTCAACCAACCTTTTGAATGATGTTGAAGATGCCAAAGAGTTGAGCTAAGGCAAAACAGAACACCCACAGAGGGATGCAAGTCGGGTGTTTCAGAGCGGCTTCGTCTTGGAATAGAAAAAGGTTCAGCGGCACCTGCAATAGAAGGCAACAATCGTACGCAGTTTCAAAGGTCAAGACTAATCTAATCAGATTGTGCGCAACAGAAAGTAGGCAGAGGTGGAATAATGGAAGCACAAACACAATGGGAGTAGAGATTCGTTATATTCCTCCTCGCGTGCGCTAATCTACGAGAGTATGTTTAGTATGCCGGTTGTACATACCACATGGCACACGATGTTCAAAATCATGAGCCCGACACCGCTGTTGATGACCTTGGAGTCGTGCTCGATTTCCGCGATGAACCTTTTCATGCGCCACGAGAGCGCCATGTCGCGCGTCATGGAAATCTATTCAGTATGATATTAGCCAAAAGCAAACACACGAGGAAGTAATAGGGAAAAGGATCGAGAATAATTGAGAAAATATGCCCGCACGAACGCGCTTCATGGGTAAATTCATCTGCACGATGAATCTGTATTTTCTTTCCGTGAGCGTTCAAAGGGTGCTCTTAGTCTGATTCTGGCATCTCCTGCTCTGTCGTATCATACTTTTTTGGTGTTGAAGTCGCCAGCAGTGTCGGGGAGGGCAAACGTGCCCTTGTGGACCGCAAGCACCGTCAAGTACTGATCAAGCTCTTTGGTGAAGTTTTCCACGTGAAAGCGCATGGTGTCCATCACCAGCAGCGGCACCGCTGAATTCTCAGCAATCAAAGACGACACCTAGTAAATGTTGAAAAAAAAGAAAAAAGGAGGAATACTCAGGAAGATTCATGATAGAGTACGTTGTAACTAATGGCCTGGTTGGTTGCTAACGAAAGACGAAGAAGAAGAAATATACGCATCTTGAAGTATCTCACCTGGATAGCGAAAGGAATGAGACTCAATAGGAGAATCGCCGCCGTAAACCGAAAATCGAGAAGGCCCCGGTATTCTTCGGACCAACCCGTGTCACCATATCTACGCAGTTTTTATTGGTTACAATAAGACCGCAAAAAGAATGATTATTTGGCGCGAATCTAGAAAATGGAAATGTTGGAAGATAAAAAGAACGAAGCATCCTACTAGTAGCAAATATGCCTACTTACTCGAGCCAGCCGCGGCCGCCGGTTGCGTTCGTGCTGTACACACCCGTCATGGGGGTATGCTCGAAATCTTCCGGGGTGAAGTCAGTGCCCACTACGCTTGGATCGTACGGAATCCCGTAAAACAGCGCAGGTTCTGTAGCACCGTCCAAACCGTCACCCCTGGCACCAAACACCCCTTGTTGGTTGTGGTGGTGCTTGTTGCTCTGGTGCTGCGCTTTGGCCGCGTGGTTCGTCAAATGCGCCGCTGCTGCCACCAGCCGCCGCCTCGTTGCCTCCAGGGCTTCGGTGCCGGTTATATTAGGGGAAGCGCGCAGGCCGTTCAGCTCCTGAAACGCTTTTTCAGCTCTCGCAATTTTCCGGTAGAAATCGATTTCCCCGAAAATCAGCATCATGTAGCCCATGAACATGAGACCTGTTCGTTGGGAATGTTAGGGTTTTATTATTCTTTTATTATTACAGAAAGTGCACACACGCACAAGAAATATTGTTCGTTTGGAAGACGAGTTATGCATCAATTAAAAAAGGCCTTATTGATAGCGCGAAGGAATCGTGAAGAGTGGAACCAAAAAGAAAAGTAGGAGAGAATACAGCATATCCTCGTGTAAAACTCCTCTTAGAAGAGTAGTAAGATAGTTCAACCTGGCTTACTTACCGAACACCAGCAACGCCATCGCGTTCACTTTGTAGTGCATCGCCCGAAACACCTCTTTGTAGTTCATTAATCGTAGCGTGCCCCACGGCATAGGCTCGCGCCGCTGGTACCTGCGTTGGAGAGGAAATAGTTTCACGTCGATGTGGGTGAAGGAGAGCATTAGCTACTATTGCCTTTTTGCAACCACTATGAGCGGCAATGACCCTCTCTTCCCAATTAATTTATGTTACATTTAATTTTATTTGCGTACTATTTCTAACTACTCGGCACCCGTCACTGTCTATATCTCTTTCATCTCCTCACCAGTCCTCTGTTGGATCAGCTGACACGTCATCAACTTCGATTTCTTCGTAGCGAGTCACCGATTCCCCCACCAAAAGAGTCGATTTGTCAACAGGGCTTGATTTCCCCTTCATGGACTTTCGAATGCTTTTAATGAAACGAGTCCAGTTCAATGGGTTTGCGAGGCGTCTGCATTGGGATATTTTTTTTGGACAACCGTAAAGACAGAAGGAACGTAAGAGTGAAGCCAATCAGAACAACAAAAGTGTTTGTGCCACGGTTGTGAAGCACAACACACAAAAAAAGTAAAGTACTGGCTCCTCTAAAAGAGCTCTTACATGATGGAGCAGCCGCAATCGAGCATGTCCAGCACGGGAAACACCCGCATCACTTGTGCCTGGCATATTTCGGTAATTTGGTCCAAGGTATCCATGTCCGTTAAGTCGCTGATCGAAGACCACGGATACAAATCCACAGCCCGAAACAAGACCCGGAACTCGGGAAAACAGCATCTGATAGAGAGAATAGGAAAGAAAACGAATAGGTGTGAATAAGACCAAGGTGGTCAGCTCAACAATATTCATGAAGTGGAGTGCGAGAAAGCGAGAGGTAAAAAGTGGAATGAAGGCAAAAAAAGGTGATACGAGTGAAATGCTCAATGAAAGGTCTGCTATCCAGCGCACCTTCTTAAGAACGTGGTCATGTTAAACTTCAATTCCGTTGGATCGTCAGGAGCCACGTTCTTTTTCCGTTCTTGCTCCAACAGAATTGCGTCGACTTCTTTCCTGCTTCGGCGCTGGAGTTGCGATGCCCCTAGCACTCCAGGAAACAGCCACAGCCGGCTGCGGACAATGATGTGCATCGCCTCCATTGGCCCAATCTAGGTGCACGCAAATGCCAAAAGCTATTTCAAAAAATGTGTGCGTGGGTACCTCTTTCGTTATAAGTGGAACAGGAAAGGAGAGGAAATGAGGACAAAAGAATAAAACGAACACCAATAACAACAACCACAACAACCACAACAAGAAACAGGGAAATCATATGAGCGGACCTTCGGCGACATGTCGTAGTATAACTTGATGAAAATCGTGAAGCCTACGCCGACCACATGTAAGCCTACAGGAACCACCTGATAGAGAAAAACGAAGCTCGTCAGTGATCCAGGAAAATGAAATAAGCTAAAGAGCGCTAAAAGTAGCAGCAAAGGATATAGAGGTAGCGAGCAATATCTTTCGACGAAAGAATCGTGGTTATCACGACAAATGTTTTTCTCATGTCAAAATGATATCATCTGTAATCTGTATTTTCACACGCATTGTGAGGTATCCTAACGCTTCAGTCACAAGTGGTATCGCACACCGTGTGAATAACGTCGAGATAGTCGCACGCGTTCTGCACGTAGCGGGCATAGTACAAAAGCGCTAAGAATCCCGCCAAATACCTAACGGAAAGATACACGAGCATTGCGACAAGATTTGATTTGGGAAAAGCAGGAACTGAAGAGACAGGAATAGAGATAGGAGGAAAAAAAAAGAGGATGAGATAGCAAAAAAATGAAACAAAAATGGAAAAGGATTGCTCGGCAGGATGCATAAAGAAATACGGACCCTAGGAGTGACACGAGCAGCGTGACAATGCGCGCCGTGCGCTCTGCTTTGGAATTCGTCGGAGGCTTGTTGTCGGCTCCCTCGACATCATTGAGCTGAAACAGCAGGTCAGTGTCCTTCCACACTGTTCGCGACAACCAAAGCAACATCCAACCACCCCAGCAAAACAGAAATGTACCAAACAAAGTCATAAAATGAGGGGAAAACTTGTGAAAACCAATGAATAGGTTGGAAAATGGAGAGGCTAGTAGCGGCTGTGAACATGAGAGCAGGTCGTTTGCTGAAGGAGCTAGCGTAGGAAGTCAACTTATGAAAGCGTGCAGGTGTCATCAATCCCAGGTAACTTCTCGCAGTATCAATCCTCAGACGATTATGATAGATGCCGACAAATCGTAGCCAGGATCTATTCTCTAATTTCGCACTACATAGGTATTTTGAACCCCGAGTCAAACTCGTGAGTGAGTCTTTACCGTGGTGAAACTTGGATTTCACAGCCTCGTTCGCGTCCTCAACCTTCTCAATAGCATCATCCGTGGTTGGTAACTTTGTGTACCTGTGCGAACCGCTAGCTGCTCCTGCCTCCTCCTGTGCTGCCTCATCAATCGGTTCATCGATTTTTTTGCCGTCTTGCTTACTGTCGCCGCCATTCGCAGGGGCCTCGATATCAGCGCCGTCGGGCGAAGCAGAGGGAGGCTCTTTAAATGGAGGTTCTTTTCGTGGACTAGTCGGTTTTGCCTCGTTTATGTCCGTTGGCGCAAGCGAACCTCTTTTAGTTCGTTGTCCCGTTGGGGGCGGCATTCCTCAAACACTCGGGGCGGGCGATGACCAGAACACTGAGGGAAACTTCGACAGTACCCAGAAAGTATTCTATGCAATAGATCCAAAACGCTAAAATTCCCAGACCGAGGCTGCAAACCGGATGATGCGTATACGAGTAGCCGAGTACGAGGCCCTGGTATTTGTTCAGCTCTACTATGAAAGTCAGCTCATGAGCTACGAAGCTACGAAAGACTGCTACAGAACCCAGCTACGCTACATATTATCGAAAAAGACCGAAAATCCGAAAGTGATATTAACATCTCTAATATATTATTTGTTTCCGCACATTATATTTCACTAATACAGTAACAACAGGAAATAACGTTATTCTGAAATGCCATCAAAATATCAAAAATGGCACCACATCACTCCTTCGCACTGAATCGATAGACAATTATCCAAAGCATTAGGAATAATTGATAAGCTGAATAAATCTCTCGTCAAAGACCTTTCATCAGCTAAAAGTATTCCCACAGAAAGCTCTGAGAGTCCTCCCTATACGACTGTCATTCATTGAAGAAGGAGCACCCGAAAGGTGCAGCTGGAGCTGTCAAAGACACACCGCCGTAATCTCTTTAGCAGTATAATTTAGCAAAACTTAAGACATCTTGATCATGGCATGGAAGCGCTTCGTAGTTGATTGGAATAGCACTTTAAACCGCGCGCCTCAGAACGTAGTGTCCACCTTTCTGTTTACTCAGAGTGGCACCTGGCTTGTGCTCTTCAAAGCGCTTTCGGCGTCGTCCTTAGCCGCTTCCTTGCCACCAGAGCTTGCTGTAGGGTGGCTTGCCGCTCGGCTCACGAAGAAATTTCGGCAGCCTGTGAACGTGGCCTTGGGCGCTGCAGTAGTCCAGGTAGCGCCTTCGGTTGCCGAGTTGAAGGTCACTCCTCTGCTCACGGGCGCTGTGTCCTCGCCCGAGCTTGCCTCTCAAATGTCTGAGAAGCGAGCTCAGCTTGAGAACGCGTTACCGATTCTCAAGCCGGGGATTGCGGGCGCAGTGTCTGCGGGGCAGTGGCTGCAGGGCCCAGTCGATAAATACGGGCTTGCCCTGTACCTCTCTGGGTAGGTTTTCACGTTTGGGAGACACACTTCCTACTCATGATTACGTGTACAAACACTCTATGACTTACTTTTGCTATTTCTTCCGCCCGTGGCTCTCTTCTTTTCTCTCTGCACTAATCTCGCAGGCGAGTGACCGGGCTCGCTACGCTGCTAGGGGTCACAGGCGTCGTGAAACTGGGCGTTGACGTCCCCGCGCTCCTCGCGCAATGGGGTCTCAGCGACCCGACCAGCAGTGCCGTAGTCGGGGGCACAGTGGCGTCCCTGGCCGCAGCCTCTGCCGCCAACGCGCTTTGCGTGCCTCTGCACTTTGGGGCTGCGGTGTACGGCACCCACTTGCAGGAGCAGGTGGCGCGCGCTGCTGCCGACTCGGAAGCGAGCGCAAAAGGTTGGACACACCGGCAAGAATACCAGCGCCAAAAGAAACAGGAGCAGGAATTGGAGCATTCTGAGGAAAGCAGAACATCCGAGAAAACCCGGAGTAAGAGCGAGCAATTTGAGGAAGGCAGAGACGCAGAAGACGACGAAGACCCGCGCGCGAAGCACCAAGAGATGATTATGGGCGGATTTTCCACGGTGCTGCTCTTGATTTCGATGGGCATTTCCATGTATGGGCTGAAGCTCATGGCGAGCACTGGCGCGGAAGCTCTAGCTACCGCCTCGGCAGCTGCACCAAAGGCCGATGATGAGAAGGAGGCCAATCGGGGAAAGGCTGCTAAAGCCGAAGAAAACTCGTTTCCAGAGCCAGACGAAGGCTCCAGCTCGTTTGGAGATGGCAATGATGACAATTCCAACGAGGCACCAAACCAATCCGCACATGGATTTACAAAATAATCGAAAAATTCCAATTGTTGCTTTTTTTAAATATCAGCCCGATTTTGGGTTTAGGGTGCTTTGTGCCGTGCAATGTACTCTAGTACGATTTACGTTATAACTATCCGCAGCCAGCTGGCTGTGGCTCTGCTAAGAACGAGGAATTTTGGCTTTAACATATACGGTATACGGCTCTCAAAAAGAAAAAAAAGGGAAGAGAAAACAGGGCTATCTGCCTGTTTATTCCTAAATGCCTAATCGGCTGTCGGCTGTGTTGTGTGGCTTTGCGGCCTCCGGGCCTGCGGGCCGACTGCTCCTCCAAAAATATACTAGTGCTCAATATCAAGGTGAATTCAAGCGATAAATATTCGAGGCTAGAGTGAGGTCCGGTATACGGACCGACGCTTCCGCCAGAGGCAGAGCACCCTAATGTAGTGATGGGGGATATCAACACAAATACCCCGGCTTTCGGTACTTGCGTATCTACAATCTTTAGTACTGCCTGTTTGTGCGGTCTACCATGCTCCCATGGAGCTGGGAAGGTTGCCCTGGGCCTCCTATCATTATCTATCTCTAATTCAATGCAACATGTAAGCCAGACCGCCAGCTAGGTTATGGGTTCTAGTTTACGGCCTGAAGTCAGAGTAGAATGGGACCTACGTGGGTCTCTGATGCTTTGAGCGATGGCGACTTCCTCGGCGCGTGGTTTATATGTTTGCTACGGTCCCCGTGCGCGGCCGTCAAGACGCTCGCCGAACACTCGGTGGGCTACACATTCATGATTATGATGAGGCATTATTGTTTTGCATTTTCTACGAGCAACTCTTTCGGCATTTTCCCAACCAAGGGCGACTCTTCTTCTGGATCGCCTCAGGGACTTCGTTGTAGTCCCCTCCTCTGCGGGCGGAAACTCTTCTTTTGAGCGGCACTCTCAGAGCATGGAGGAGCGTGCCACTTTGGACCGCTACCATCACTTCCATGGCCACTCGGGCATGTGCGCCTGATTAGCTTCTTAGGTCTAGTTTGCGCTGCTTTGCTTTTCTTCTCTACCTGTTAGTCTTCTAATTCCGGCCCTTCGGGGCCTGTCTCAAAAGCGAAGGCACAACATACTGCACTGTAAACTGTAAATTAAATCTTCTCACGTGGTGGGGAATTCGCGATGTTGCGCTGATAAAATATTTAGATGTTAGAGCTCCCACTCCCCATCGTTCGTAAACATATGCCGATACCTTCTCAGGATAATACTCCCACGCTTCAAGGAAAGGAGTAGTGAAGGTATACTTGGCTCTAACTTAGCTCCAACTATCCGGAGAAGGTATCGACGTAGGTTTACGAACGATAGGGAGTGAAGAGCTCCAACTCGAACTCTTTCAGTCTGTCTTTCACATTTTGACGACAAAATTATATTTTCGTTGCTGCTGAGCAGTGTCTAAGGGCCGTCCCCATGACGGCCGTTGTGGCCATCAATGCCGCAAACATGGCCTGTGAGTGTGCATATTTATACTATTGCTTTATGCTGATTGATAATATAGTCATAATTTTAGGGGCTTAGACCGAGTAGCCTCGCCAATCCTGTTTTGAAGGACATACATTAGAGCTCCTAGATGTCGTGTCCGCCTGGCGAGTTCATAGAGAAGCGTCATACATGGCTAGATGACGAAGTAGGGTCGTCAGATATTTGTTCCTGTCACTTGCCCTCTTGCCGCTGCTCTATCCACTCATTGTCCCAAATTTTATTGTTGTGCCACTACCTCCTGACTCATGACCCCCCAATGCAACGAACCTCCTCGCCGGTGCTGTGCACACAGACCGAAAGGCCATTCGGCAGACGCGCGACACCGTATTTCTGAAGCGCAACTTCGCCCCTTGGATGGCACAGTTTGCAGAATTGCTGCCTGAGCCTTCCGCAGCCGACCGGGAACTGGACGTGAAGGATACGCCGCTCCACCGCCGCGAAAAAGCTCAGTTGGAGTCCCCTCACAAATACGACCAGTGAGTACGGGGCAGGCGCGCGCGCGGGGGGGCGAAAATGAATACTACTCGGCCACCCCTAGACAGCTAGCCATTGCTACTCATTTTCCCTAGAGATCATCTGCGACAGATTGTCCTCAATTATGGAGGACGGCCTTTGTTTCCCTAATACCCTCTCCTGTCACAACTTGAGTCGTTAGTTCTCTCGCCACCCAAGAGTATGAGCTCAGTTTTATTCTTGGTTTGATTTTGCGTGTTCATGACTCAGGTTGGCTTTTTACGTGTGGCTGTATGTAACCAACACGGTGTGGTTCGAGACTTTCATCCTGATAAACATCGTCCTCATCGGGGCGGCTACGGGTTTGGATCTCGACAACAACGGCCGCCCGGAGCCCCTCGACAGCGTCAACGCCCTCGTGAGTGAGGTCAGCGCCTTCACCACCGCCGTGTTCACCGTCGAGTGCGTGGTGAAATTGGTGGCGGAGGGCCACTACCCGATGCGCTACTTCACCGACCCGGAAAACGGCCACTTCAACAAGCTGGACTTTGCCATTGTCGTAGGCAGCTTCGCCTTCATGGTGCGTGAAATGCGAGCGAACGAAGGGGCGCTTGCTAGCTTGGAATGTTTTCATTGGCAATTGGAATAAAAATTATTTTTATTATCTCGTGCTAAGCTAGCTGGTTTCTTAAAAGTGTTCAAATGTCAGTGGTGTGCTTGCGGAATGTGTGTGCGTTGGAATGTATCGACGATTGGTTACATATTTTTGCGTGTCTTCTGGGTAAGCATCTTTGCTGTTCGGCTTTTCTGTCAGGGCTCTACCAACGGTTCGATGATTGGCGCCTTGCGGATGTTGCGCCTGGTGCGGTTGTTTACCTTCATCAAAGGGGTGCAGCAGCTGCGGGTGATCGTGAGCGGCCTCATTACAGGGATGAAGTCGGTGCTGTATATCGTGGTGCTGCTTTTTCTGGTGATTTACATCTTCAGCATCATGGTAAGAAAGCGGCTCACGAAAAATAGAATAATTTGGCATTGGCCACAGTGCGATCAGGTGTTTGCTCTCCACAAATCTTGAGTCTTTTGTTGTCTACCTGAGTGAACGTTTAACGCTTATCTCGTCACTGTAACTTGGGGCCACGATTACCACTGCAATAAACACACGAGCAAGCGCCTCTTAGATCTTAACTTCCATGTAGTACGTGCCTTCGTTCTTTGGCTGTGTCGCCATTTTCAAAAAAAAACTTTTCATCGTTGGTCCTTTTCTTTTCCGTTCTCCCTACATGTAGGCCTGCCTCTTTTTCGGGTCCAACGACCCAGCAAGGTTCGGCAGCGTGGTGATCGGCATGGTTACCCTCTTTCAGGTCTCTACCCTGGCGTCTTGGACCTCGATTGCCTACACGTCCTACTTTGGCTGCGATGCTTACCTGGGAGACCCGTATGGTGGTGGGGGCAACAGCGGTGCGAATCCTTCCATGTACCACACCCAGCTGGGCAGCTTTCAGGGCCACCGGTGTGGGATTTCTGAAGCCAAGCCCGAGCTGACCTTTGTGTTTTTTCACACCTACATTGTCTTGACCTCGTGGGTAATCATGAGCTTGTTCATTGGGGTGATCAGCATGGGCATGTTTGAAGCGTTTGAAGACTTGAAGGTACGGACTAGGGTACTATTCTTTTGGTATTGAGACACAAATACTCGTGAAAGTGAAAGGATTGTAAAAGCATACACAGATTTCTGACGACAAGGATGTATTTTAGTTCATTTTAGATTCCACTCTATATTTGATCTTTTTTTTCTTGCCCGTGTTAACCTCATTCTTTCTCCGAATCCCTCGGTGTGCTCTCATCAGGCTCGAAATTTGCGCGCCGCTTATCTGAAGCGTTTGGAAGAAAACGCCAACGCGAACCCCATTCCCGACGAAAACCACCCTGTAAAAGTGGTGAAAGGCGGCAAGACCCGAGGCAGCCTCAAGGACAAAATTGACGTGGCCCTCGAAAACGTGCACCATTACTCCGCGAGCACGGCGACCCCTAATGAGATCCGCTTTCAAGCGCTCGCTGTGCGGTGCGTTTGCCAATGACGTTGCGTTGTTGCGCTCACCGTGTTTGATTGTTTGTAGACGCTTTTGGTTTGGCATCGATTAATTTTGAAACTTAAAACTAGAAACGCTTCTGTAGTTTATGAGCAATTCCTCACGTACATTACTTTTTGATTTTTCTCGGCAGGTGCTTAAACATTCGCGACTCCACACAGTTCACGGTCTTTGTCACCCTAACCATCGTCATGGTGTCCCTGATGATCGGGATCGACGCCGACCAAGGCGCGCACTGCGAGCGGTACCGCCTACGGAACCTCAGCCGAGCCCCTGAAGACATCCAGGACTCCTGGTAAGAGCGACTGTGCAGGAAGTAGGGCTTGTGCGCGCATCAATCAAGCGCAGTTAGTGCTGGATTTTTTTACTTCTTTTTTTTTTTTCAATTCATTTTCGCCACTTCGCTGCAAACTATGCCCTCTTCTGTTATCTCGACACCCTCAGTGGCGATTCGAGCTACTCTTGCATGTGCACACACGCGCACAACAACGCGACTTGGCATGTATTTACATGTGCCTTCTGTCTATCTACAGGTGCGATGACGTGAACGTGCGGCAGGTGGCGGTGGCCATCGTTGCTCAGGTGGTGTTCACTTGGGAATGCGTGGTGAAAATCTTAGCGGAAGGCTACAGCCCCCTAAAATACTTCACCGATCGAGAAAACGGCGCCTGGAACAAGTGCGTATGCAAATGGGACTGAAGCTTCCGTATTTTTATAACAAGAAATTATGCAGGGAATCATAATGGTCCATTTTTTTTATGTTTCTCTTTCTTGGTCCTTTTCTTTCCTTTTCTTTCGTTGGTAACATTTCTCGCTTTCGCACTCTCTGCTTTGACTCTCTCATCAGGTTTGATTTCTTCATCGTAGTGGTGGGCTTCCTCGAAATGACCCCAGCGAAAGCCATTTTCGAGTACTTCCCTGTAGTGGTGTTTCGCCTCTTGCGTCTGTTGCGGGTGTTTCGCTTGGCCAAAGCGTTGCCGCGGCTGCGGTCCATTGTGCAAGCGCTGATCAGCGGCTTTGCTGTGGTGAGTTTTTTTTGTGACAAAGTTTTGGTGGTGGCATGATCCTTGCATTGTTATAGATCTTCGAGTAAGACGAGAGTAGAAAAGGGACAGTATTGTATTTTCATCTAAGATATCTGTAACTGTGCTCACTTTGTCGTTGTTCATGTACATGTGTGTGTGTTAATGTTCATCAGGTGGGTTGGATCGTGGTGCTTATGGTGGTGTTCAACTACATTACGGCGTGCATGATGATGCTGGGCATGCAAGCGTCTGACCCATTCCATTTCGGTGAGAAATAGGGCATGTTTGTTTCTTCGTACTCATTTCTTTGTTTTCAGTCTTGAGTGAATATTCGCAGCGTTGCTTCCTCTCTAAAGACGCATTCTTCTTCTTCCTGAGTTGGTTTTCAATCGAAGTGACTCTTTCGCTTTCTGCTGTGCATCCTCAAACCCTTATGTAATCTTCTTGTGTTATCTTATTCCATAGGCAACGTGGCGCGCGCAATGTTCACCATGCTTCGGATGCAAACCTTGGATTCATGGGACCAAGTCTTGAACATTGCTATCTTTGGCTGCGACGTTTTCCCTGCGGGTAAAGCGATTGTATGTATGTAGAGAGACAGAGAAATCGAGGGAGCATGGCAGACTTCTGTCTGTCTCACTTTATCGTTCTTTTCTCGTGCATTTTGCCAAATCACTCTTCGAGTATCGTGCACACACACGCACATTCAGACAAAAACTCGTACTCTCTCCTCTCATTTCACCCCCTCCTTCTTTTAGGTTACCCCTTCACCCAGCACCCTGAGGGCGCTGTCGACGCCATTGAATGCAGAGACCCCAAAGCTTGGGGCTGGCTGTCGGTGCCTTTCTTCCTCGTGGTGATTATATTAGGGGCTTACGTGCTCCCCACGGTGCTGGTGGGCATCGTGTCCATCTCGTTCGAAGAGGCCAACAAAACCGCGGAAGTGGTAGAAGAAATGGCCAAAGGCGTCGACGGAGTAGTGACCAAGATGCAGCACGATTTGCCTGCGTTCTTCAAAGGCGGGCGCATGGATCGGGTATGTATCCTTTTTCTTTTCCTTCGCCCTCGATTACAGTGAAATGCGCTCCATTTGGAAAAATGTTCTTCTTCGTCTCATCTCATACCTTCGCTACTCCTTTCAAAAATCACTCAATTTTTGTTCCTTAAAAAATTTCACCGTGCCTCTTCTTGCCCTTTCGTCTTTGTCTCGTTTCTTCTTCTTTCTTCTGTTTTTGCTTGCAGTTGCGCTCCGTGTTTGACGCCTTGGATGCTGATGGCAAATTTACCTTGGATGTGCACGAGATTGCGCTCTTTTGGCGCTACGTATTCATGTCCCTGTTCAACGTGGAACTATCATTGGAACAGCAAGAAGCCCTCTTTCACCTTCTCGACTTGGTACACTTCTTCAAGATAGCATAGAACAGGGGCGTGATTATACTCGATAACCTCTCGAAACTCTTCCGTGTTAGAATGACATTGGCCTGGACTTAATCATTTTCTTCATTTCTTCGTCCGTGCTTGCTCACATTTGTGTATTTCATATTACCGTGTTAGGACGGATCCACGGAGCTGGGGTACCCGGAGTTCGTGCACTTTATTGGCATCGTGAAAGCGCTGGAAGAAGTGTGCCGCAACGACGAGATTCTGAGAGACAAGTACTTTCCACCGATCACCAATCCCGCTATTCCTCCAGGCGCAGGCGGTACTGCTCTGCTAAAGCCCGCTCCTAGTACTGGGACTGCTGGGAGTGCTGCTGCGGCCTCTCCCGGCGGTGGTACTGCTTCGTCGCCTGGAACCTCGTTTGATGCCGTAGACACCACCAGCAAAGCCCTGAACAAGCCGTTGCTGTCGCAGCCCTCGAGGCGCAATTTGCGGCGAGCTTCTATTGGCGCTTCCCTAGGGGACTTGTTGCACCACAGCAGCGGGAATTTGGAGTCAGTGAAAGAGGTGAACGCGCACCGGGTTCGGGCCTGGAACCAAATCGTGGCCCAACACAACGAAGACGCCCTCGCGTCAGCGTGGAGCATGGTAAGGAAATATCATTTTTGCTCTTCATCCTTCTACAGCTCTTCATCACAAAGACACTTGCATGCATGTAATCCGATACCGGTGGCTCGTGTCTTTTTTCTTCGGCATTTTTCACCTTGAACACATGTGTTGCCCTGCCCTTGTGTAGGTGCTCGACTGGTTGGGCGAAGACCGGGCGGAAGGCGAAGCCAATCCTCGCTTGATGGAAGTTTTCACGGCGTTCGACACGGATGGGGGTGGGAATCTAGACGTGGCAGAGCTGACGGCGGGCCTGCAGTCCTTCGACATTTATTTGACCAAAGCCCAAGTGATTGGCTTAATGCCGTCGGCCGACGCAGACGACGACAAAGTGGTAAGGAACGCATATTTATTTAGGCTTGCTTTAACCGCAGCTTGGCAGTCTGTGCGTGTTTAGTATACATCGATGAGACACACAGCATTCTATGTTTTGAATGCATCAATTTTACTTCAATTTATTCAATGTTTATTTGAATACAAAATGTGCATCTCCTGTCCTCTTCATTTACTCCACTTGCAATCTCATCGTTGCATCGGTGAATCTCCTTTCACGCACATTTATCGCATCAGGTGAGCTTTCAAGAGTTCTCCGACCAAGTGAACGTGGTGCGCCGCGCGCGCAACGAGCGCAAGGCCAAGTCGAGGTGGCTGACCCTCGCCAAGTCGGTGGGCAAGAATTACGACGAAGAGCTCGAAGACTTGGACGAGAAAGAGCTGCAGCGGCGCGTGGAAGAAAGCGAGCGTGTGGAGCGCGCGATGCAACGGAACTTTGCTTTGAGAGAACAGGCCGACCGCGACGACGGTATGGAAGTATGGGCTAGAGCGAAAGTTGAGGGGTTGAAATTTGCATTTTCGCACAGTCCTATCCCGCACTCCTTTTTCGATGAATAAATTAACTTTTCAAGTTTCTTTGGATTACGCGTGCGGAGGCAATGAATGCTTTCTCCTTCTCGTTATGTTGTATTATATTAGGCTCCGACCTGAACACGGTGATTGGTGCCGCAGTGTCCAGCATGCTGGGCCGAGCGGCCGATGACTTACTGCCGTCGGGGGCTGAAACGCCGCAAGGGTGGGTGCACCACGACCTCTCGAGAGAAGCCATGCACGCCAGTGCTTTATCTGGTCCTGGTACTCCTGGTGCTGGTGCTGGTGGTGCAATTACAACGAATGCTACTACTGTCGCAGTTAACGGCACCACCATTGGTACTCCTGCTGCTGTTGCTGCTGCTCAAAATGTCCCCGCCGATTTAGAGTATGAGCCGCCCGCAGACTTGGTGCGACTTTTGGGTGACCGTTTGACCGTCGAACTCTTCGCGCTGCGAAACCAGGTTAACCTTTATCTAATTTTGCTCAAGTCTTCCAGTATTTTTGCTTACATTTTCCATTGCACACGCTTTGG
>Ga0307930_1000986_pt1 | contig 22957 bp, 27 predicted proteins | sample OrgLakmetageno46_FD_203161 | JGI IMG/M metagenome (GOLD analysis project Ga0307930, IMG submission 203161) | Saline water microbial communities from Organic Lake, Antarctica - #46 | ecosystem: Environmental > Aquatic > Non-marine Saline and Alkaline > Saline | place: Antarctica: Organic Lake...
AGGGGGGGGGGTCAAGAATTCGCCGGACGTAAAAGTAAAAGAATATTCACGACGGCGGCCCCGTATTATTTACAGCTCCCTTCGAAATATTTATCCCTTCAGATTTATACAACCAAAATTAGCGCGCCGCAAGCGTTTATGATGCCTTCAAATAATTATGGAAATAATCTATAATCATGGCGGCCACATGGCGGGCGGGGATGCGAGAGGAGGTTTCTTCTGCTTCGGTGCTTCGGTCTCAAACTCAAGAATAAGCTTTCCTTCATCACAAGTCCCAACTGCAAAGGCCAATAACAAAGCAGGCAACTCAGGGAGGACACCCACTTCGCGCATGTGAATGTGAATGTGGAACACGTCATCCTGGGATCCCTCTCGTCGCACGGGAGCACAATCCGCAAGGCCAGAGATATAAAGGATTAGGGTAAGCCTCTGGCCTTGCGGTTCATGCGGCCATACTCTTGCGCACAGTACGTATCGTACTTGCTAGGGAAACTGGACGTCTGATATTTCGAGGCGCACGCGGCGTTGCGAGCTTGTTCAGCGGGGGCCGGTGCCTCGAAGCCAAAGTTTTTGCGCCAGCCGTCGCCTGGAGCCCCAGCGACTCCTTGCTGCCCCCCAAAGATAGAAGTTTTGCGATACTTACGAAGGGAAATGGCTTTAGACTCCTCACAGTTCTGCTTAAACATTTCTAGTGCAGCTTCGGGTGATTTCTCCATGTCCTCGAGGCGCTTGTTGTATGGCGTGACGGCTCTTTTGAAGATGTCGAATGGCACCGCATCGGGCTGCCTCCGACCGCGCTGAACCACGAGCTCATCGAGAGAGTCGGGCGCACTCGCTGGAGACCAATCGTACCACTGCACACATGAAGACCAACAACGATGACAAAGAAGCGCATTGAAAGGAGTTCTCTTTGTGGCACGACAAATCACAAATGTGTATTGACATATTTTTGCTTACCTTCTCTTGCTTTCGAACTTTGTTAGCCTTGTATTGAGAGCGCGTTGCACGAAGTATGTCCAAGTCCATCATCGGTGGCGCGTGATTAGGATCTTCATCAGCAATTCTTGGCACGTATTCATGTGTGGCCATTTGGGAAAAGCAAAGTAAACAACTAGATGATCAGCGGCGAGCAGCAGCCTCTTATAAAAAGCTGACAGGCTTAAGCTTCGACAGCAAGTTGAAGATAAGGATATCCACGGAAGTCGCTCAAGACAATGGCGCGGGCAGACTAGTTCAGAAAAGAGAACTATCCAGCTTCAGCAGAAGTAAGTTCCTGTTGCGCGAAAAGGTCTGAAGGAATCGAGAATCGAGAAGGTGAAGAAAGTGGTGATGGCTGCCGCGTTAGAAAAAAGGTAACTTACGTCGGTACGGGGGCAAAAACCAAGGTTCATCCCAGGGTTCTTAAATTCATAGCAGTAGTATGCAACAAACCGTCAAAAAAATGTCAAAACGAGCAAGCAAGACGAGGAGGGTACTGACCATAAGACTGTAGAATGAGAGAAAACGCCCTAAGGATGGCTCGCCATTACGATGGTGACAACGGGTTGGCTAGTTTGTCTTTCCAGGAGCTGCCTTTTCCCGTACGGCGCTCGAAGCTCGCTACTCTGCCTGGCCAAGACACCATAAAGTGGGCACATCTTGCCTCCTCAATGCAATTCAACGAGTGGGCCAGAGCATTCGCACTGGCGCCTGTCCTCCAAGAACCAGGCGCAGTAAGCAAATTAATTTGATGCCTTTTTTATTCACATTTATCTCAAGTTAATGGATGGTGCTACCCCAATCATGTTTGTAGTTCGTTTTACTGTGTTCACTTGTGTGCATCATGATGTGCCAGATTGGGCGCTTACATGAGATGATGAGGCGCTACGATTTGGAGCGAGTCGGTTCAATTAATTTGGAAGCATTCGAACACGCCTTAAGCCCCTTCCTAAGCCTTTCAGCCCAAGATATTAGAGCTCTATTCCAGGACTGTGATGTGAGGAGCTCCGGTAAAGTGGACATTGAAATGTTTTGCAGCCTCGCAGACTACTGGCGCAAATCTGCAACCGCCCTACCCGAGCAAGGAAATGGAAAAACTTCTAGCCCCCACGTTTCTAGCAATGGACCTGGCATGGAATGGAGCTCTGAACTCACTGATGCACTCGAAGTGGTGTGTAAGCGGCGGCGAGATGCGTTCATGCAAGCGTGCCTTCAGCTCAGCGGCGGCGGCGATACCGTGCAGCCTCTGCTCCTGAAAGAATTGCTCATGGCGGTTCGATATGCTGGCGTGCCGACAACGGCTGGCTTGGTAAAAGAGCTTGAGCAGTTCGCAGCACACTGTGGAGCTCACACTTCAAGCGGCCACATTGACCCGCTGGTGCTCCTCCAAGCCGCAGATGCCACACTAGCTGACGCCGCATTTCAGCAGCACTCGCTCGCTAACCCAGCGCGCGATCAGCCTCGATCTTCGAACCCCCAAGTTGAGAGCAGCGGTGCAAATTCTGGTGCTGCAGGAGACGAGGCCCAGTCAGCGCTGGTGGGTGTGGGTGCGGGCTTCTGGCGGCGGGCAGGGCAGTACCTGCAGACTAACTCCCTCCTGGGCGACCCTTCCCTGCAGCTCATTACCCTGGACAACTGTGCGGAGGCGTTTGCGCGCGCTGGCTTGAAGCTGTCGCGGCGGGACGCGCTGGCGATGTGGCGTGCGATTCATGCGCAAGTGAGCAAGACGCCAGGCAGCGAGCCAGGCAACATCGCTATTCCTTTCCGGGACCTCGAGCGCATATTTCGCGACAAGCTTGTCCCTAGCCCTGCAGCATTTCCCATAGAGAGCGCGCCCTTGAGTCTACGAGCGCCTATGCCCATGCCCATGCGCATGCAGAGGCATGGCCCACATGTGGTGGACCCAGCGGCCACCTGCCCTTGGGCCGTTGGTGACAGCCAGAACGACGGGCGCTTGCACTCTCGTGCAATGGCCACTCACGCGCCTAGCTTACAAGTGCCCTCGACGCCAATGCCTCCGCATAAGCCTGCTGCTGGAGCCCGCATTGCACATCGGTCTGATACTGCGACTCCGAGCGCTGTTCCAGCCGCTCGTGCTGCTCCCTATGCAGTGGGCTCCTCTTTTGAGACGGAATTGCAGCATACTCAGCCGCAGCCTCACTCACTCGCTTTGCCATCTGACTCACCTCGCCAAATATCTACGGGCGATACTTCACGCTCTAACTATCATGGCAGCCTTAACAACGCTAACAACTTTGACGGTGGATTCGGTGTGAACAACCATCAATATGCAACGAGAGAAGCTCGGCATCCTGTCGCTCCAGCACCGCCTCCTGTGCCGCCACTACCACCGCCTGAAGCTACACCTACACCAACACCGTGGCCCGTCCCAGAGCTAGACGCTCCCGCTGGTCTTCAGATGCTCTTAAGGCGCACGCGCATGGTGCCGAGCGAGACACTGGAAGCCATTTTCCCCGAAGGCAGCCGTCACGGTGGCGGGCCGTCGGGTAGCGTTGCTTTGGGTCGAGGTGACGTGGCGCGGATGCTGGCGCGGTGTGGAGTGGTGGTGCGAGACGCTGAGATCGAAGCCTTGCTCTTCTTCGCTAACAAGACCTTTGGGGTCCACACCTTGTCCATGCCTGCACTTCGCTACCTCCTCGGCTTGCCTGTCTCTGCCGCGGGCTGGGCTCGCCTCGAACAAGACCGCAACGTCAACTTTGGCTTCTTCAACTCTGACCCAAACGTTAGCCACAACAGTCACGACGAATACACTCATGCAGTCAGTGCGCGCGAGTGAATTTTACAAGAAGATTCTTTGCTTCCTATTCATTGTTGCATTGCATAACATGCTGTGTCTACTGTTTTCCTGGGCCCGTATCACCTTTTCACTGCCATCGTTGTATCCCGTGCTTCACTAGGTGAGAGGAGGAGGAGGAGAACGAGGCCCATCGGAATCGTTTTCTCAACCTCCTTCGTCGTCGAGAAGTGCGGAGTTGGGTTGGCCAGAAAGCGTGCAAGCAACGCAACCGCAGCCTAGGCCGAGCGGCGTGCTGACGTCACTGACCTCATCCCAGCGGCGCGCTTGCCACCTGGTGGTCACCAAAGCCAACACAGTGGTGCGGCGCTGCGAGAAGCTTGACGCCAGCGGCGATGGTGTCGTAACCTGGCCGGCCTTTGAAGCCGCACTCATTGGGGCGGAGATTTACCTTCGTCCTGACGAGCTGAGCTTGATGAAAGGAGCCCTGGTCCAACGACTAGACGAAGAAGATGGAAGCGCAGAAGGCCATGTGGCTTACCCTAGTGTGGCGTTCAAGCTCCGAAGTTTGGTCGAAGGAGACCACATAGTAGTGCCACCACCTCCTCATCATCCTCCTCCTCCTCTTTCAGTGTCACCTCCTCGTAGTCCGTCCCTTGCAGCAGGCCATGCGGCGGGCTTGGTGCCCACTCCAGGCGCCAACGGTGACGGGTTTAGCTTGCCACCTCCGCCGGGCCCACCACCGCGGGAGTTGGTCGCCGAATCGCCCCCGAGGTGGGGCCCACAAAGGGCGAGGCGGCTGGTGTCACCCAAGGAGGCAAGCGTTACAGGGGCGGGCAGTGCAGGAGTGCAGTCAGAGCCAGTGCGACCTTCGGAGCGACACCACGGGCCATTTGAGGGATGGGCTGACGAAGAGGGCGTGGTGGAGGGTGAGGGCGCCGATGGAGCAGCTGTTGGTGGCGCTACCTCGCCTCAAGACCACATGTCAGTGGTAGGCCGCGCGCGCGGTGGCATGGTGCTGGCCTTCGCGAACGAGCCGCCAACCGCTGGCGTGCGCACTTCGAGGGGTGAGAAGCCGTGGGCTAGAAAAACCCGACCCGCAAATCAAACGAGCGTTGAAAACCCGGACACCAATGGGCATGCTCCTTTTCGTAGTAGCCGGAGTGCCCCCCTCACGCTCTCGCACGATAACTCGACATTGCCCGGTGCTGCACCCACTTCACCAGCCGCTGCGGTCGAGACCGCTCCTCGGCGGAATCGCCATGTGTCCAATTCAAGCGACGACTTTCGGGCCAGCATGCGCCTTTCGAAGGAGGCTCGAGCCAGCGGAGGCGAAGGTACTAGCGTGGTTGCCACCAGCATCGACGAAGCAGCCGCTGCCGTAGCCGCCGCGCAAGCAGCGCGAGCAACGCGGCGCTGGCGGCAGCGAAGGGCCGCAGCTTTGGAGACGTTGTCGGTGGAGAGGCACGCCCTTCTCGCTGGGCTCTTTCGACAAGCAGACCAGGACGAAAAGACTGCCGCAGCCGGTGGAGGAGGTGGTGGTGGTGGTGAAACAGGACGAGGACATCGTGTATTTAACAGCTCTGTTGGCCGCTTAGGTGTCTATGGCCTTGCAGCGCTGTTGCGGAGCCCGACGCTTGACTTAGGCCTCAACATGGGTGAGAGCGGCGGTGACGAGGCAACGAGTGGTGACGGCGCCTGGCGCCTCGCCGTAGAACTCCTCGGTGCCGACCGCGATACCCTCGACTTCTCTCAGCTGGTGCGCGCAGTCGCTGCACGAGCCAAAGAAACCGTGGAGCGAGGCGAAGCGGGGAGCGGCGGTGGGTACCGTGACAACAGGAGTCGTGATTACACCAATGGCAGTGGCGAGCGCGATGCTACTATGCCTTTTACGCAGGAGAAGCAAGAAAACTTGGTGAGCGATGCGCGGGCGATGGCGCTAGTGACGCATTTAGAGGGGACAGTGCTGGAGATCAAGAGAGGGCAAGACATCCGTTCTTTAGGAATCACCGTACGACGGGCCTTTAATCGGCGCAATCACGGCCCGAACGACACTGCCATCGTCGACGAACGGAGCGGTTAGTGTTGCGCAGTGTACACAGAGCTGTTCACACAATGCTATTTTTTGTGTGACCTGATTTCGAATGTGAATTGTGCTGGCCACTCTCAATCCATTTGGCCTTGTCTCAGGTTTGCGGCCCAATGCATTCTGTCGAGCGGTTGATTTACCGCGCATCCTCGCGGATCTCGGAGTGCCTACCCTCACGCCAACCCTTCTGGCTACTCTGGTTGCTGCGATTACGCACTTGCGCCAGCAGCGTGGAAGCCAAGAGATGAGCGAGGAACAGGCCAAATATGCCCCCACTTCTGCCGCCGAGACCTATGTGTACGCGAATGATCTCGTGGCAGCTCTTTGGCGCTTGCATTCCAAAATGTCTACGGATGGATATAGTTGAGCACAAACATCTGACGGCGAGCTGAAATTAAGTCACGTACTTATAGAGCCAGGGGCAGCATAAAGCTTTTTTGTTTGTTGTTAGCATCATGACAGAGATTCAAAAACTTAACTTTTCACTTCGGTGGCTTCGGTGGTGTTGTGGTTAAGGCTGCCTTTTGGGGAGAGTCGGAAAGTTCTTTTTCAGTCCAATCCAATTAACACCCCCAAGCTCAAAGAATCAATGTGGGGATATAGATATAATCGCAGGAAAATATAATCCCCACCTCCACCTTCCACCTTCACCTTTATTAGTTATTAGAGTAGAGCTAGTCTGACTGCTGACTCGGCTGACGGCTGACTGGGCCTGAGAATTGCGTATTGCCCAAAACCTTACCATTACGTGAAGCGCAGAGCGACCGTGTTCATGTGCTCTCGAGAGTTCCTTTAGTTATCGGTAACTTAATACTATCGAACTTAAACTCTAATTTTAATTCAAAACGACAAACGACACAAAAGCCGGGTACTGCAGAACGTACTGTCCCATCAGCAATTCACTTGGAGTGGCATTCGTTTGTCCCAGTCCGAGTTGAGTTTATGCTCTCTTGTCCCAGCTGTGTCTACCAAATCTTATGCCTCAATCGGGCGGTTTAAATATCCCAGCTGTGTTAAGTACTTAACCTTGCCCCGTTGAGGAGGGTTTAGAAAAAAAGTGGACAGGATGGTGCTGAACGGATCCGTTGAACTTTCTCATCCACGTCATAACGTCATCGAAGAGGTCATTGAATTGAAGTGAGCGCTTGATTTCGATTTCGCAATACGTCGCCTTCTGCTCATTAGGAACTCCAAGGCCAAGCGCGTGGAGGTTGTCTCTAAGCCAACACTCCATCCATAAGATATTCGCCTCAAATTAGGGAGGGCAAAGCTAAGGCGAGGGGATGACAGTGCATGAGCATCGAGCAAAAATGTTGATGACTTTAAAAATGAACCTGATTGATATTACGTCACGCGAGACTGCCTAATCTTGAACCAACATTAACTTTGGTTTTCGAATAGGTCCTTAAAAAATGGCTCGACCTGGGCCAATTCGAGGCTTTGGCGCCATACTGGTCTTGGTTCTCGCACTTCAGGTCTGCTTTGCTATTTTGAATCGAGATTGCTCATTAGTTACAGCTTTTGTGTCGCTCCTCACTCTCTTCTATTCTGCCTATCCAGTGCGATGCCTTCCAACCCGGAGCACCTGCGCCTCGGATCGCTCGCTCGCAGAACAACCAAAGGTCTACAGCTTGGACTTCTAATGTGCCTCTTTTCGCTGCCGAGAAGGATTCTTCGGTTGACTCCTCAAAGATGGGGCCGGAGGAAACAGCAGCTTCCAAGCCGGTTGTGCCCCCGATTCCCAATAAAGATGCGTCCGAGAAATCGGATGCTGTTGCATCCGCCAAGTCTGGATCTGTCGTCGCGGCATCTACACCTGTGATCGAGACCAAGGAGGAAGAGCCTCAGCGCCTATCGGTCTTCGATCTTGAAGACAAGAAAGACGACGATGCTGCCAAATCGAAGGCGGCGCCTTCGCCAGCCCCCGAGGCTCCTGCGCCTGCGCCTGCGCCTGCGCCGAAGCCAGCTCCTGTCGCTGCCGCTCCTGCGCCTGCTCCCAAGGCTGCCGCTCCTGCGCCTGCGCCGAAGCCAGCTCCTGTCGTTGACACTCCTAAGCCTGCACCTGTTGCTGCCGCTCCTGCGCCTGCGCCGAAGCCAGCTCCTGTGGTTGAGGCCAAGGAGGAAGAGCCTCAGCGCCTATCGGTCTTCGATCTTGAAGACAAGAAAGACGACGATGCTGCCAAATCGAAGGCGGCGCCTTCGCCTGCCCCCAAGGCTCCTGCGCCTGCGCCTGCGCCGAAGCCAGCTCCTGTCGTTGACACTCCTGCGCCTGCACCAAAACCTGCACCTCTTGCTGACACCAAGGAGAAAGCACCGCAGTCAAACTTTTTCGACGCTTTCAAAAAGGTCGAGCGCTATCTACCTTCCATGTCTAGAATTGTTCTAGCATTCAATTCACTTTCGCTCTCGTTTGTCTGTCTGTACAGAACGTTCTCGGCGGCTCTCCAGTGGATACCCCTGCACCCGCCCCCAAGGCTTCCGCGCCCACGCCCAAGCCGCCGCCTGCTCCTGTGAAGCCACCAGTGGCCAAGGCCCCCGCGCCTGCACCCGCGAAAGCTCCTTCGAAGGACAGTGACTCCAGCGGGCGGCTGTCGATCTTCGACCTCGGCGATGATGACAAAGCACCCGCAGCCAAGGTGAACATCAGATCTATAGCGGGAGTTCTTACCTACCCAAGTAGTGAACTTGAAATCGCGATATTTTGCATACTTTTGATCTCACACCTTGATTTGTTATTGTTCTTGTGTTGTGTAATGTACGTGTGATTCCATTCCAGGCGGCACCCAAGCCAGCGCCTGCTCCGGCTGCCAAGCCCAAGGCACCGTTTTCGTTCGGCGGCAAGAACGACTTCTTTGACGACGCCGGGAAAGGGCCCGAGCTCAAGGTGGGGTCCGCCAGTGGTCGCGAAGCAGCACCTGCCCCCAAGCCTGTGGCACAGCCTGCGCCTAAGCCTGCAGCCCCGTCTTTGCCGGTCTTTGAATTCCCCAAATTCGGCGGGTTCGGCGGTCCGGCGCCCGCCCCTGCGGGAAAGCGAGACCCCCCAAAGGCTGCTGCGCCAACCACACCAGCGAAGAAAGCTCCGGCTCCTAAGGCAGCAGCGCCAAGCCCGGCTCCAGTCAAGGGCATTATCCCCACGGTAGCTGCGCCTACCGGGGCACCTCCTGCGGCAACATCGAAGCCTGCACCCAAACCTGCTTTCTCCTTCGGATTGCCTAAGGTACCGGTTGCGAAGACGCCGGTGGCGCCACCGCCAGCAGCACCTAAGCCTGCGCCTAAACCTACTCCTAAGCCTGCTTTCTCCTTCGGACTGCCAAAGGCCGCATCTCCTCCTCCGAAGGCGCCAGTAGCCCCACCTCCAGCAGCACCTAAGCCTGCGCCTAAACCTACTCCTAAGCCTGCTTTCTCCTTCGGACTGCCAAAGGCCGCAGCTCCTCCTCCGAAGGCGCCAGTAGCCCCCCCTCCAGCAGTATCTAAACCTGCGCCTAAAGCTACGCCTAAGCCTGCTTTCTCCTTCGGACTGCCAAAGGCCGCAGCTCCTCCTCCAAAGGCGCCAGTAGCCCCACCGCCAGCAGCACCCAAACCTGCGCCTAAACCTACGCCTAAACCCCTGTTCTCGTTTGGTGCACCGAAAGCGGCTGCCCCGAAGAAGGAAGAAATTGAGGAAACATTCGAGGTGCCAGCAGGGGTGAACATGCTGAGCAAGTTAACGGATCTGAGCACTATCAACGATGACAAGTACTTCTTCACTGAGGTAAGCGAGAAACGTCCTCACGTGTTACGTGGTCACTGGAAAAGAGAGTAGGCTAGATGCTTTCAACTTGCTGCGAGTCTCTTCTTTCTCGCCTCCTCTTATGATGCATCTTCTTTACCTTCCCTATCCTTTCTGCTCTCGTTTTGAACAGACTACGCTGAAGGGCGGAAAAGATCTTCTGACGTACCTTCAATTGCCTTTGCCAGAGGTCCCGTTCATTTCCAGCCTGTTCGCCAACGACAACGACGCTACCCCTTCGCCTGAGCCTCCAGCAGCGCCAGTGAAGCAGGCCGCCAAGCCAGCATCCAAGCCTGCTGCTAAAGGAGGCCAACTGTCGGTGTTTGAGATGGATGCGGTAAACCAGTTACTTCATATGTTTGCATACTTGTGAGTTTGTTGCTCCGCATGAAGAGATTCAATTACTTTCCTGTCATCCCCCATTTGTCTTTTATCGCCTTCCTTTGGCCGCCACAGCCACCAAGCCCTTCGCCCAAGACTGCATCCAAGCCCCTCTTCTCGTTCGGCGCTCCGAAGCCAGCACCTGCTCCATCCCCTAAGCCTGAGATGGTGAAGGTACCTGCGCCCGCGCCGAAGCCTCTGTTCTCTTTCGGTGCTCCTAAACCTGCGGCGCCGAAAGCATCAGCCCCAGTCGCCAAGCCTGACTCGTCACCCAAGCCTCCTGCCTCCACGTCTGCTGGCCTGTCTCTCTTCGACTTCGCTGCCAACGATAAGCCCACCCCAGCACCTGCACCAGCGCCGTCAGCTCGCGCAGCGCTCGACCCTCCCAAGTCTCAACCGGTTTTTGCGCCCCTTAAGTCCCCCGCTGCTCGTGCTCCACCAGTGGCTCGCTCCGTGGCTCCTCCTGCGCCAAAGCCGGCGGCTCCGCCGCGCACTCCCTTCACCCGCCAAGTTCCTGCAGCGCTCGCCAAGAAACCGGCAAACACAAGGGCAGCGGCAGCTCCGAAGGCGGCAGCGCCTAAGAAAACTGCAGCAGCGCCTGCTCCTGCACCGAAGCCAGCAGCCAAGCCCGCCTTTTCATTCGGAGCTCCGAAGGCAGCGGCGCCTAAGGCAGCAGCGCCTGCTCCTGCACCGAAGCCAGCAGCCAAGCCTGCATTCTCATTCGGAGCTCCGAAGGCAGCGGCGCCTAAGGCAGCAGCGCCTGCTCCTGCACCGAAGCCAGCAGCCAAGCCTGCATTCTCATTCGGAGCTCCAAAGGCAGCGGCGCCTAAGGCTGAAGCTGCGTCAAAGGCCAAGGTGGCACCAGCTCCAAAGGCTGCACCGAAAGTTGCAGCTCCAAAGGCAGCAGTTCCGAAGGCGAGCTCAGGGTCATTTGCGAACAAGCCATTGACACGAAAGCAGAAGTGAGGCAAATCGCGAAGGCGAATGCCAATTATACGTTACCAAGGTGTTCTCTTCTAGCTCTAGATAAACCCATTTGATTTCCCATAGCACGGGGATTAGATTAGATTAGATTAGATTTAGATTGCACTCCCCAATTGAAAAGAAACTAAAAGATAGCAAGGGAGCTGCGTATTGATGGACCCCCCAGAAGAAGCCTCAAACAAGTCTGACTGGCTACTGTGGGCTGAGTGTCCTTTTGCGTGGTGAAATGTTCATCTTTGATCTTTGCTCTAGCCCGTCGCCCTGTAGGGTAGATTATGGGAATTTTAAGCACCTCTAGCCTCTAGTACACACCTCCACCTCAGAAAAACTGAGCATCAAGGAACTTTGGTAGCTATATCGATCTCCATAGAAATTTCCTGACGTCCACACCTACAACTCCGTTCTTCAATTAGAGTGCAGTATCGATATCACGTCTTGCATCAATACAAAACTTCCATGAGGCAGAGGCCTCTGGCTGGAGCCCCGGGCCCAGAAGCCTGCCTGTCTTTCGAGGCGAGGATACGAGGGATCTCGGTTTCATTTAGTCGTCCGAGCCCCACCTCCACCAATGTTCCAACAATTATCCGCACCTGCGGGTACACAATTGATGGACGAATACGAATCGTGAGCGTTTCTTCAAATTAGAAGAGACATGATATTGGAGGTAAGCTTACCATGTTGAACAGGAATCGGGAGCCTCGAATGTCCACGTCAATCATCGAACATGGAGCACTGCTGGTCGATGACGCGTCGCCGTTTGACATCAACTCCTTGATGGTAATGCTGTCTACAAGGCACACTGGATCTCTAGAGGAGGCGTCTAAGCCATCGGAAACTGCGCCCTTGCCAACGTTGGCGAAAGAAGTGAAATCGTGAGGCGCACCGACGAGCATGGATGCTGCGCGTTGCATCGCAGGTATATCCAAAGGTCTAGGTCGAGGTGGAAGCAAATCAGCGCTGGCCGAAGTGTCGCCGCTTTCTCGAGGCCTTGGAACGAACCAATGAGTGTGCCGGCCGAGGGCTGGCCGAGATACGCCGCTTGCAATCGTATAGCGGTACCACTTGCCCTTGGTGTTTGATCGGGGTTCAAATTCAGGTTCAGCATGTGCAGCGCTTACTATGGCCAAGTCCTCAGGCAGGAAGGAACTGAGTCGTTTCGCGAAGGATGTAGGGTCGGTCCAGGCAAGCTCACTGCGTGTGCGAACGAGAGCAACTTGCCCGCGTGCGTGCACACCCTTGTCGGTGCGTGAAGCGAAGACCACTCGAATGCCTCCTCCTTCCACACCCTGAGTGCCGACAATGGAGCCACCACCGCACGCTCCTAGTTTAGGCTGCTCGCCAGTTAAGCGGCAAATGCATCGTTCGAGCTCGCCCTGGACAGTTCGGAGGTTGGGCTGGAGCTGACAACCAGAAAAATCAGTTCCATCATACTCGATGATCATTTTGAGAGCAACCGGATCGGTGCGCTGACAAAAAAGTTGGAGCACACAATGTTAATTTGGGGACAATTATTCAGTCTGATTGCAGGATAAGTTCATTCTTACCATCGGCCCTTCATTGAATTTAGTTCGTGCCTTCTTCTTTGCTTGCTTGTCAGCCTTTGATGCTTTGCATTCCATTTGATTTACCGGATTGCCGTACCGAAGTTGCTCGCTTATAAGTAAATGCTGGCAAGGCGAAAAAGTTGCCAACTCGTCGTATTCTCGGCGTATCAATAATGTATTGTCTGTACAGATCTATATTCTATAGTGATGTCTAGTCGTTAATGATACCTGCTAGTTAATAGTCTAGAGCTAGCATCAAGCTTCTACCAACTAAGTTACTACCAGTTTAGACGAGTTCATAGCTTGCTAAATTACTAAAAAATTGATGCCGTCTGTCTGTATCTATAGCTTCTGCTCTGGGAGACGATAGACCGATACATTACTTACATACATAGCAAGGGTACATAAGCTTAGGCTGAACGATTGTCGAGTATCTTTCATCTTTTTCTTTCTTGTGTATTGTGCTATTGTGTGGTCGGTCGGAAGCTCGGAAGCTGAGACCTTTTTCCATTTGAGAACGCCTGCTTTACCTTGGTACTGTAGAACTGTAGTGCCCCGAGGCTTGCATGATTCTCTGAAAAAAGTTATTAGCTCGGAAAATTCTGCAGTTGCGTGCGAGGCTACGCTGTTAAGGTTCACGGTGTCGTGAATAAATTGGCTGACTTGGAATTGTGCGCATCTAGCTATGGCGCTACGAACTGACGGTGCTAAGGATAAACTCCTCGATGGTTCAAGCACACCTCCGCCGCCCAAGACAGTTAACAACAGCGCCTCTTTTTTGACACGAGCCGCTCTATTAACACTTCTTGTTCTACAAAACGGCGCTCTGAACATTTGTGCGCGGTGGAGCAGAGTGCTGGCGGCTGCACCGCCGACGGAAGATGAGGACGCATCTTCAGGCAAGCTGGCTGGAGGCTACTCGAAAACTTCGCTCGTGCTCGTGGTAGAAGCCGCGAAGATAGTGGTCGCGTTTGGACTTCTAGCATGGGACCGAGATTCAGGCGTTCTCGATGCGTGGCAACACCTCAAAAGTACGACCATTGCGCAGCCCCAGGAAGTGCTCAAGCTCCTCGTGCCGTCGTCCCTCTATGTTGTCCAAAACAACCTTGTGCTCGTGGTGCGTTTACATGATACTGTGTGCATTATTTGACGTGATCCTTTACGTTATGCTAATTCAGCGGCTATTGATTGTATTCTATGCTGTTGTTCAGGCGGCAGATAACTTAGAGGGCCCAGTAGTAGCGGTGCTAGGGCAACTCAAGATCGTGACCACAGCCCTCTTCAGTGTCACGCTCCTCAAGCGCACGCTTACTTTGAAACAGTGGGTCGCCCTCTTCGCTCTCGTGAGTAAATAGTCACTTTCTAACATGGAAGGGAGAAGCTGTAGTAAGCTAACGCGTGAACTGAATTTCGGTTGCAGCTCGTTAACTCAACTGACGTACACGGATGGAAAAACCATTACAGGTTGCCGGGGTTTCAGCAGTGCAGCTAGCTAGCAATGCAGGCGGCGGCGCGGGCGACGGCGGCAACAAAAACGCGGTGCTAGGGGTGTCGGCCGTATTGGCAGCGGCGGCCACCTCGGGGTTCGCGGGGGTGTACTTCGAAAAAGTGCTGAAGGGCAGCGACATGTCCGTTTGGGTGAGACTCTTGTCCTTCCACACGCCGAGAGTTCGACGCTCAGTTTTGAATCTATTTAGTCTCATGATTTCCCCTTCGCTTTGTTCTAGCAGTCCCTCCCACCTCACTTCTCAAAATTTTCCTGTCATTGTATGGTAGGTGCGCAACATTCACCTGGCAGTGTGGGGCGTGTTCGTCGCTTTCGGTGGGATGGCCTCTCAGCCGGGTGACGTGGCGCTGGTGCGAGCCAACGGCTTCTTTGGGGGATACAACACGGTGGTTTGGTCGCTCGTCGCGGTGCAGGTGTGTTTGGGAGAGGGAGAGTCCGTGCAAATAAAGATTGAGAAAACCATTTGGATTTAGTGGGAGGCGCAGATAGAGATAGAGAGGCGTTTCAAAGAAATGTAAGGGTAAGAATCAGAGAGCTAAGTCGGTTGATTTTAAGCGTCTACTAATCATATTATGAGAGGTTTATATGGAGTTTTTTTTCGTTCCATCCTGTTTTACATGGTTGTGTTTGTTCCTAGGCTTTGGGCGGCCTTTTAGTGGCAGCAGTGGTGAAATACACCGACAACATTCTCAAAGCATTTGCCACTTCGGCTGCTCTCGTGGGCATCTCGGTGCGGGCCACATTTTCCCTCACGAATACATGGCAGTCACGCCATTTTGCTTATCGTGAAAATTACGAGGCTTACCTTGTCTTTCCAACCATTTTTGAAATCATGTCGATTAGGTGGTAAGTGCGGTGTACTTTAGCTTTCCCATTGGACCGCTCTTTATCTTCGGCACAACTCTCGTCGTGTACTCCATGTTCCTCTATGGCGGTAAGATAAAGAGAAGATTTTGAGCAAACGATTAGGGTTGTTTTACTACAAGGTACTCAGACGATTGCAGCCAAAATTGTCTGGAGCTGAAACGAGAAGTGACTTAATGCTTTTCTCATCACGCCTCCGTTCCCTTTTCCGCGCTTGTTTTTTACGGTCCAGACGCGCTGCCTAGCTGGGCTACATTACCTTGCCTTCTGCCGATGGACTCGTTACCGGCCGTGTCATGATACTAAGGAACTAAGCTATTATGAGCAAAGTGATGTAGCACTCCATGGTGATCGCAAATGAAGGGGTTGGCATTGAAAGTTTCGAACATTACCAGAAGTATGTGTCAGACAAGTCCGTCTCGAACTCGAAATAGGACGAATCCAAACATTTCTGATTCGAGCAATGCCCGGAGAAGCGAAATTTACGGATTCTCAAAGCAGATAAAGAACTGTTCTCAATTAGGTATCGGGAGTTCAAAAGTAAAATATAACATGCCGGTGTCAATATACCAGTGGCTCTCGGGAGACTCCCGGCGCTGACACATAACTCACACGAGCATTTCAGTCCTAATGGCCAGCTGCATCTGCTGCATCGTGTATTATAAATGCCATCGCTCCGAATTGAAAAAGCCGAAACCGAACTCTATAAAAATTATTCAGTTATTCGGAATGTTATAAGTTCCATTCGGATATCACAGATACAAGATAAAATGGGGTTTGTTTATATTTCTTCGTGCTAGTATGCCCGGATTTCAAAGGAGTGCCAGTAGGGGCATACGGCCAAATCTTGATGTGCCTTCAGAAGAGAACTACTTGAGTTGAGAGCTGAGAATTCCTTTTGAAGAATAGACGAACAGCTCCATTGCCTTCGCTCAAGAGCTTCCTTCAGCATTCAGCTTACAAATGTCTTCGTATTCCACCTTCTCCAGCCGTTCGCCTTTTGGCAAAGCTCCATCGCCATCTACCACCTCCACTGCCACGACGAAGTTCGCGGTGTCAATGTCGAGCAGTTGCGCGGTGCAGCCGCGGCCTCGCCCGTTCACCACCCGGACCAGCCCGCCGGGTTTCGGCACCACGGTTTCCAGGTCGTCTTGGTCCAACTGCAGCTTCGACGCTTTGCCGTTCTCGTCCACCACACGCACCTTGGCCACATATCTGACCCCCCCCCCACACGCACAAACACACGCAGCGCAAGGATAACTCACACGATAGTTGATACACAGGTGAGCGAATGTCATCTTATTATACGACACATGGGCACGTGTTGCGAGCATATACAAAATCTTGTCTCTCACAGGAGGATTCGGGCACGCAACAAGCACACTTCAGGAGTCTCAGACACTTGGAACGTACCGTTCGATGACTTCAAGGACAGTGCCCTTGGCCTTGTAAAAGCGCCCTTCGCCCACTTTCTTGTTCATCACCTTGACCACCAGGCCAGGGGACAGCCAGTAGTCTTTACGCGCACCTCCGCCGTCACTCCCGCCACTGGTTTTGCTGCTGCTGGTGGCCGCTTTACTGTTATTGGACTCTTCCTTTGCCGCTGCTGGTGGCCGCTTCCGCTGCATTTCCTGCTTCATCATCGACTCCATTGCTGAGAGCTTCCGCGCAGGAAGCGCCGACGACGACGACGACGACGAAGAAGATGATGAAGAAGACAACGACGCGCCTCCGTTGAAAACACCGTCCACTTTGACTTTCTTCGCCAGCGAAGTGCCGCCGCCGCCGCCGTCGCTCATCATTTTGAACTCCACTTTGTCCCCAACTTCGCGCTGAAGCTCCGAGGCCGCCCCACCGCCACGGTCGTCGGCATGTCCCGCACCTTGCGCAGCCTTGACGCGTCGATCCACTTCGCGCAGCCGCCTCGCTTCGTCGTCCATCTCTCCTTTCCGCTTCTTGTCGGCGGCCTCTTGCCGCGCAATTACGGCGGGGTCACGGTCGATCCAACTGATGAACCAGCCTTTCTCCGTCTCGTCGACCACGCATTTTCCCGTCTTGCCCAAGTACATGACGAAGTCGGTAAGCGTGGCAAACTTGGTCGAGTTCATGTGCACGTGGTTCTTGTCAGCGATGTACTCCTTGTAAACCTGGTTCGCGTGGCAACGCTTGGTGTTGTGGTGCCGCTGCAACGTGTCTAAGAACAATTCTTCGAACTCCACGCTGTAGCGCTCCATGACTTTTTCGGGGTTTTCTGCGAAGACGCGCATTTGCCGGAGGTGACCCTCTGAAGTTTGATGGCACTTGAAGCCGTTCTCGTCACGGCATTGCTTCTGGCACTGTGTCATTGCAAAGAACATAGAGAACATGGCAATTAATCTATTGCAATGGAGCAGAAGGCTAGGCGTATGCAGCACATCAATTCTATAGAAAATGAATAAGTTAGCTCCTTCCATGTGTACACTACCCACAAGACAGCCCTCAACGTACCATTTCGCAATACCATCGCAGCTTCTGGAGGCCTTTGGCTTTAATTCGGTTGCCAATAGCCTTTGGTGTCAAGAAGCCGCCCTTGGGCATGGCGACTACAAGGGAGCAACTATTTGTAGAAGCTTACTTATTTCCTTCGGGCAGATGACCGTCTGCCTGAGCCACTAATCTATAGATAAGTGTCACCCAACTGCTAATATCACCAACGACGGCAATCGATTTTACAAATAGAAAGCCTTTGCTGTCAAGCGCCCTAGTTTTGGCCTGGTGCAATAGCCGCTCCAACGCAATATCAGGCTACGACTGGCTACAGCGGAACTATAACACGTGCACACCCTACGGCTGAAGTTTATAAGACACGCTAAAGGCTGCTGTGCTGCTGGGCCACTGAGGTCTGAGGCTGAGGCTATCGAGCTCTACAGATGAACACTGAGGACGACACAGAAACAAGCTGAGAGCTACTTAAGGCCTGAGGAGTAGGGAGCTGAGGAGCAACTGAGCAACTACTGTGAAAGTAAGTTAGCAACAAGTGGAGGCTGGCTGCAGTGCTGCAGCGCAGTGCTCAGTGGGCAGGCAGTGGGCAGTGGGCAGTGGCGCAGTGGCTACCTAATTACAGCCTAAGTACTACCTACTTACAACGCTTCAGGTTTACGGCCACGAACCGTATACCGCCCACAAGAATATATACGGTTCGGCACATTCCACCTTCTGCTTCAATCAAAACATCCCTGCTTGAACGTTTCATTCGTTTTCCCGACAGTGTTTGTCACAGCTCATAGCCTTCGAATCTAAGCGTCATCGGGAGCAAAATGAATCTTGCCCTGGTATTCTTTGCATTATCACTCAGTACGGCTGATGCATATACTGTTGGCATTGTCGGAGGCGGCGTGGTAAGTATCAAAAATTGCTTTGATCGAGCTGCGAAGTTGTTTGAGGAGGAAGGCAGTTGCATGCCAGATGCGATGGTTTAATAATAAACTCTCCATTATGAGGAGGTGCATAGGATTGCGATGGGATCACGTCCTTGTCATTCAAGTAACCCTTTTTTTTCGTAGGTTGGTGGCGGCATTGCCCGCATCATGCAAGACAAGATGAAAGCTCTCGAGACAGCGTCGGGCAATACCCTCGAGCTCAAGGCTGTATGCGTGCGCGACGTCAATAAGAAGCGGGACTGGGAGCCACCTGCCGGCTGCATACTTACCTCGGACTACAAGGATATTGTTGGCAACAAAGACATTGATTTGGTGATCGAAGTGGCTGGAGGCGTCACTGATGCGAAAGACGTAGTTATGGGGGCTATCGCGTGTGGCCAAGACGTGGTGACGGCGAATAAAGCTCTTATTGCTGCGAGCATGACTGAAATCAAAGATGAGCTCGCAAAAAAGCCAGAGGTGCAGTTTGGGTACGAAGCTGCAGTAATGGGCGGCATTCCCATCATCTTGGCGCTCCAAAACGACTTCGTTGGGGACGAGATCATGGGCATGCAGGGCATCATGAACGGTTGCACCAACTTCATGCTCACCAAAATGGCGGCTACTGGCTGCAGCTACCAAGACGTCCTCAGCGAAGCCCAGGCGCTCGGTTACGCCGAAGCAGACCCCACCCTCGACGTAGGGGGACAGGACGCGCGCTCCAAGCTTAAGATTTTGATGGCGCTCGCGTTCGGCGTCTCCGTGGACGACACTGCCATTCCGTGCGCAGGCATCACGGAGCTCCTTCCCGTGGACTTTTCCTACGCGAAACAAATGGGTGGCACCATCAAACTGCTGGGTAGCGCGAAACTGAGCAGCGACGACGGGAAGCTGCGCGCCTTCGTCGCCCCTGCCTTTGTGCCCGGCCCTGACACGCTGGCTTCGATCGGCGGCGCCACCAACGCCATCAACATCGAAAGCACCAACTTGGGCTCCACTTTGCTGGTTCGTTTGGCCCTCATGTATTGTCTTATCTCTTTGTAAAAGACGAAAATTTTAATGTGTTAATGCAGCATTATCTATTTCGTGCTTCGAGTCTATCCAAAGCTCACCGCCCTCTTCGCGCGGCGCAGGTGGGGCAAGGAGCAGGCCGATTCCCAACTGCCAACAGTGTGGTGAGTGACATCGTGCGCTGCGCAGCGGGCTCATGCCGTGGCGCTAACGGGTTAGATCGCGCTAGCTCAGGCGCAGTCGAGTTTGATGATGACTACGAGGCAGCCTTTTTCATGCGGGTGACGTTCGAGAACCAGTGCGGGATCGTCAAGGATTTGGGCAAGGCCTGCGAAGACCACGGCGTCTCCATCTTCAGGTGCGCGACTGTTCTAGAGTATTAGCACGAATGAGGACTACGCTTTGAATTCCTTCCTGCTGTATCACTTTTCTTGTATTCCTGATCTCCCTGCTCTCTTCATTTCGGTTGCTTTCAATTCTGATTCCTCTTGTCGCTTTTGTTTGATTTCGTCGAACTCCTTTCGCAGCATGCATCAGTTGCCCGAGCTCGACAGCTTTGTGGTGCTCACCGAAAAAGTTAAAGCTTCCGCCATGGAGGCCGTTGCCAATGAACTTGGCGCGAAATCTTGGGCCAAACAAGTGCCTTTTTGGATGCCTTGCGCCAGCGAGCCAGATTCATCGCGTTAACCGAGAACTGATCGTAGGCTGAGTTATTGGCTAGGCTAAGCCTTAAGTGCCCTGTGGAATTTAGGGGGCGCGTGTCTGGCCATGTAAGATATCAAATTTTACGTGTACACGGAAATGGGGTTCGAACTGAGAACAAGAAGGAAAAGTGAAAGTGTGCAGTGGGCGCTGCCATTTCTAGTTTCTAGTTTCTATTTCACATTTCACATTTCACGATAGACGATAGCTGTCTGTATAAAATATACTAATGTGCACTTGAAACTTAAAAATTAAGATAAACCAGATATCAACCATCAACGCACTTACAACTTAAAAGCCAAACTCCAATTTTCGACAGAAATAGCTACGTGCCTTCTGTCTGTTTTAACAGGCCATTCATTAGGTTTATTCGCAACGGTCCGCAACGAGACGTAAAGAAAATGAAAATAAAGAGAGGAAGTTAGAAAAAGGATATTATCAATGGCCCAATAATTCAAGAGCTCCGAGACTGAAGGAAAGTAGAATGCGCATTGTCTTCGATAGCACAGGCGTAGGCCCCTGCACGGCGCAATCAAGATACCACCAAATGCGACCACATGCGCAGTTTCTTGAAGTAGCTCCCTCCATCCCTCCACCATTGCAATCGATTATCAGCACCTGCCAGCAGCCAACTTAAGTGCTGATACTCTGCAGCTTTGCAGCTGCTTCCTTAGTGAATAGCAATCTTATTGCTACCATCCCATTAAGTCTCATGGAGATGACTGCTACGGCTGCTATTTACGCTGCTGTTACCCATGCCATAGCCACTTTCGTTGTCGCCAGTGTTGCCGTTACTACTAGCAGCGCTGCTATTACTCCAACTAGTCGCTGGTAGTGTGGAGACGTGCATTACAACCGGCTGAGAAGTCCTTACATCAAGTAGTCTTCTACATTCAACAGACTTTCTGGGAAACACTTTACCTACGAGAGGAATGAAGCATGGGCTAGTAAGTACGAGGATAATGGTATTTAAATGTACTCAACAAATCGCGAAGTAACAAAGAATTAGTGAGTTTAGTGTTCAGTACTACCTTTGTATAGGACGGCAGTCGTTTCAGCACCAAGATCACAAACTGTGACATTATTTAAAATCATCCAAACGAGAAAATCCTTTTCTGTCACAAATTCCCCAGCAGCATAATCGATTCGATTGGCGTTTGCTCCGCGAAGAAAACTCATTTTTTTGAAGCTCGGATGCAAAGGATCAACGTATTCAAGTCCACTTTCACGGGCTAACTTCATGTTATCAATCATATCAAGGTAATTAGCGGGTTTAGACAAATCTAGAGCTGCATGCATATTGATATACGGAAGAGTTCCGATCTTGTTGTAATGCTTCCATGATTTCACATACTTCAGTGGCCATAAATCACGAGGAATTGCTAAAAGTGATCCGAGCATCGCCGAAACTGACATACTCCGCTGCATGGGGTTGGGCCGATTATGGAGGAAGTACTTTCCGATAGCTGGATATGTTCCAGCTGCAGCGACCTCCATGGCCGCTCGTCTTCCCCAAAACACGTGATCAGTGCAAGCGTGGATGGCACTGAAGTTATTATTCAATTTGATGGCGTCACTACCACATAAGTTCCACTTTCCAAGAGGCGTGCAATCAAATCGAAGTTTGATGACGACATCGTAGGCTGAGTCTAATATTTGATATTCATATTGAGCCATTAGATGCCAAGCTTCGCGCAATTTATACCACTGCTGGTGGGCATCTGAACGAAGAACTCCTGGACCATGAATTTTCACAAAGGTAGTGCTGTTAGCTGCCATCTGATAACGACTTGTGCAGGATTCACACATAAACTCAGCACTCACGAAACCGACTGCCTTCAATTGATTTCCAAAAACATGTGGGAGCGCTTCCTTAAGCGAGAGCCTCGGCGTAACGCTGCCTGGTAGTGCGAAGATTTTTGTATCTTTCTCGTCTGTGACTGAGAACACGTGCGCTTTCAGAGGTACTGTAATAGATTTTGCAATATGTTCTGCGTGGAGATTAAATTGAGTAGGTTTGCTATTTCCAATAAGCAAGACAGCAATGTGACGCAAGCCGCACGAAGGAAGAGGAGGCGACCCAGCATGGTCGTAGGCATAATTTGCAGGGCTAAGAGTGGAGCTGAAATCCTCGATTTTATTTTCATTCGATTTGGCAGGCTTCGAATTTTCCGAAGAGTGAATCTTTGTGTTCATTTTATTCAACTTCGGTTGGTTTGACTTTTTCGTAGAGCGCGCCTTCAATATTCTGGCTGTGCTGCAACTTGTTCCTTGCACGCGTGCGTTGAATGAACATGCTAGTGGGCGCCATGGGCTCGAAGACGAGTCATGAAAATAAATGAAACATAGACACGCTAATGACGCAATAACAATATATCTTAATAGAGAGAACATTGGCATGCTCCTTGAAATTATTGGTCCTTGCAGTAGATTGAGGTATCAATACTAGCTCGAAGGCGAATGTTTATGCGGGTCTCATTTCGTGCTAAGGGCTTCCCAGGCATCAGCGGAGGGTGACTGCGTACTACATAGACTACAACTTCGTCAACTTGTACTCCCAGCTAGACCACTGATAAAGCGTCTATTCATCGTAATACGCGTTGCATTTACACCAACTGTTCTTGGCACTACAGTGCAAACACCACCATTCATTAGCACTGGCTAGAACGCCAATAAAGACCAAGGGAATCTTGTGCGGATGGTTCCCACGTCTTTCAGGGTGACTTGAGCCTTCTGTGGTGCTCGATGAGTATCCGAGGGAAGGGAAACGGCGCTAGCTGGAGTGGCCTGGTGATTTCAATTGCCCTACTGTAGCTACAGTAGGAACCGACGAAGTACATTTTTTCCGTGAAATGTTCTACTTAACTTACAAACTTCGTAGGGTATGAATTATCAAATACTCAAGTAGCGCAGAACAACCGGTAAGTACCGGTGAGTCCCGAGGGAATGTGGTGGGTGGGAAACAGAAAGAAAGC
>Ga0307930_1000987_pt1 | contig 22952 bp, 34 predicted proteins | sample OrgLakmetageno46_FD_203161 | JGI IMG/M metagenome (GOLD analysis project Ga0307930, IMG submission 203161) | Saline water microbial communities from Organic Lake, Antarctica - #46 | ecosystem: Environmental > Aquatic > Non-marine Saline and Alkaline > Saline | place: Antarctica: Organic Lake...
CCAAATGGAACACGTTTGACTTCGTGGTGTCGTTTTGTTCGCTTGGGTTCATGATCTTCGTGGACAACGGCAATGGTGCGGTGGCTCTTGTTCGTCTGCTCCGAGTCGTACGCGTCTTGAAGCAATTAATTAATAACGCTACGGGGTTCATTGTCATCATGGAGGGGCTAAAGTCGGGCTTAGACAGCGTCTTTTACATTTGCTGCTTGCTCGCATTTACCCTCTTTTTGTTCGGCGTCATTGGCGTCGGTCTCTTCAGTGCTAACGATCCGGTGGGGTTCGGGACGATAGCTTCTGCGATGTTGACTCTCTTTCAATGCGCGACCTTGAGCGGCTGGCAAAGAGCGTATTACTTGCAGGTATATGGATGCGACAAGTACGATCTGGGCGGGCTATATCAGCCCAAAGACGTTCTTGGATCTACGGCTACGCAATTTGGCTGGCAAGTAGCAAATGTCATTATTGTAAACTTGCTTTTTTATAGTACTGCTATTCTTGCACAATAATTGACTCAGTAGACCACGAAGGATTCAAACTCAAACTTTACTTGCAATTCCAAAGTATTCCCTTCCCATTCTGCTTGTTCACAACGATGGCATGGTGCTTTGGGGCTTCGTTCCTAACGTATATTCATGAACGCAGGTTTTTCGACTACGATTGTGTGGCTCCTCTAGAGCAGCCGTTTGCCGCCGTAGTATACTTCATGGTGTTCACGGCCTTTGCTTCCTTTGTGGTGCTCAGCTTGTTTGTGGGCACCATTACATTAGGGATGATTGAAGCGATGGGCTTGCTCAGTGAGATCGAAGAAACCACCGAAGCGCACGCCATCCATCGCTCGAGGTCCTGTTTTCCTCTTGTCACTGAATTCGTTCTAATCTATAAAATATGATTCGATTAAAGCGTTTTATTTTTCTACTCGATGTGTGTAATCGATGTTTGGTGATCGCTGATAGGTGCACCCACACTTGGATCACCGAGGACGAGAGAGTCCCAGCCTCGCGCCGCCGCAAAAACCCGTATTTATACGACGACACCACCACTGACATCGAGGAGGAGCGCGCGCGTCGAGCCGCGAAAGGCTCCTTCACAATGGCTGATGGACCAGAAGTAGGCATGGAACCCCCCCCCGCTACGCTTACGCCAGACGGCAAAGACTTCGCCAATCCTGATGCGCCCACGTCGACGGGCGCGATGATTGGTTTGAGCTCCAACGGCTTAGCTCTCGACGCTGCTTACATGAAGCGCATGGCCAGAGCGATAGTCTTGTCGCCGGAAGTGCTCAAAGCAATCACAGGAGACGAAACGCTGGGGCGCACTTTGAAAAACATTGGCTTGCAAGCGTCCTCGTTTCGAGATTCGAGCGGGGCTAACCCTTCCAATTCCGATCCTGCGCAAGAAGCGCTCTTACAGCCGAACAACTCCGAAAATATGGAGGGCGGCGAATTGAAAGCTGAAGAAGATGACCTCCAAGAAGAGAAGGTTGAGCCGAAACGGCATGGGAGTGCATTCATGGACCCGAGTGTGTTGGGCGCGTCTGCAGCTATGGCCACTGCTTTGGGACTTGACGGTCTCTTGGAGGAGGACTCCAATTCAATCGCTCAACGTTTGTCGTGCTTTTTGGCCCTGCCTTACATATGGCAGGAGCGGTACCTCAATACAGCCAAGCGAGCGAAGCGTATTGTGTCGCATAAACTCTTTGAAGGGTTAATGATGAGCGCAGTCTTACTCAGTGCGGTGCTCATCGGAATTGAGACGTACTACAATACCCAATATTTGACAGAGCAACCTACGGACGACATAGGCAGCAACAATGCTTCAACAGACGGTGGCACGGACGGCGACGGCGACGAGAGCTTCGCAACGGCGAGAACGCTACTGTTGGCCCGAGTACAAAATGTAGTGATTGTGGTCTTTGCTGGCGAAGTGGTGATCAAGTTGCTCGCAGAAGGGTTTACTCCGCAGCGTTACTTTGCGTCGCCTTGGAATTGCTTCGACTTCACCGTTACTGCAGTTGCTGTGGTGAGAAAATCAGTAGAGAAGTGTAATGTACTCATGAAGGTGTTGTCAATTTATCTTTTTTTTGCGAATTAAACGGACTCTCAAATCTGGTCAACTTTCAGATGGCTACAAAACAAGACGTGTCATTCCAGACCCTACTAAGTTATCTTACTTCACACATCTACATCATTCTGTTCCAATTCTACTTCTTCAGGTGGCCTTACTCGGTGTTTTAGGTTTCAACGCTTCGCTCTTTCGGCTCTTTCGGCTCCTTCAGCTTCTTCGCACCTTCTCGAAAGTCGAAAAACTTCGTGTCATTATCGAATCTTTAAGCCGAGCGGTATGTACAATTCTTCGATGTTAAAATTCGCGAATCATATGTAGAGAATTTTGCATTGGAGACTTTCACATTTTTTGCTTACTGATATCTTTGTACTGTCCATTACTTTCTATTTCTGCCAGCTGAACCCAATGAAGTACATCTTCGTACTTGTGATGGTGTTTAGCTATTTGACGGCCATCGCTGGCGTGCTGCTCTTTCGAGAAAACGACCCATTTCACTTTGGGTTCCTCAACCGGGCGAGTTTATCCATTTATCGCATTGAAACCCTCACGGGCTGGGAGAAAGTTATGTATATCAACGTATTCGGGTGCGCCAAGTACCCTATACAGTACAGCATCCAAAATGAACCAAGCTGCCCCAACCCTCATGCGTACGGATGGATCGCTGTCGTGTTTTTCTGCGTCGTCGTGTTGATCGGTGGAATTCTGTTGCCAACCCTCATGGTCGCCCTCATTACTGCATGCACCGATGCTGCTACCAGCGCCGTGCGCACGGAGCTCGAGACTCTGAAAGCGATGCGTGAAGAGACCGCGAAACACCCCGATTTTTACACGGCAAGTCGCGTGAAACTGATGGCTGAACTGTTCAAGTACGTCGATACCGACGGGTCGGGGGCGCTGAGTTTTTCGGAGGTGTATCCCTTGATGGCGGTGGTTGATGACGTGTTCTTGCGGAAGCCGGAGGTGGCATCGCACTTGTTTTTGGTGGTGGACGTAGACTCCTCAGGATATGTCGAGATCGACGAATTCATGCACTTGTTTCGCAACGTAAACCAAGTGATCGCCAAGGTATGATTCAGTTGCATGCATTTTTGAAATTACTTTCGCGTCTCTGCAAGAGGCATTTGTGACGAAATCTGTGCAATTCTCGGGAATCGTTCATTACTTCAAGAGTCGTTAAGTTATCCCGAGAAGCTGATGCGGTGTCTCTTATCCGTCTTACTCCCTGTAATAAAAATGACTTCCGTAGGTGAAATCTAAGACGCTAGCAGCAAAGGAACGTGTGGCAAGAGCAGTGGAGCGAAATCTGAGTAAAGGGGCCGGCGATCCGTCGCTCAATGCTCAGAAACCAACCTTAGCGTCCTTCGTAGATGTCGTAGATCAAGTGCAAGAAGTGAAACGCACAGCCTCAGACGCCGCTGCGGGTGGGCGCAATCGGCACCGGCGCCGATTTTCAGCCAAGAAAAACTTAGCAACGGTACGTTAATTAATGTGAGGATGTATTGATCTCGTTTCGAGACAAAATATCATGCTAGCTGAGCAATTTCCTGTCCCACTTTTCAAACTCTCCGTGCCCTTGTTTTCCGATCCGATTCTTTGTCTCCTGTACTTTCGTTGTCTCTCTCGGCTTGTGTATTGACCTCTAATTCTGAGCGTAAACTTCTATATGTCCGTGCTTTGTCTATTGTCAGATGGGCGCTGTGCTTGCCAACTCCGACTTACCAGAAGAGCTTCGCGACTTCGCAGCCGAAGGCGGCACGTTTGGCACGGCAGAAGTGGGCGACCCTCCTTTAGAAGTCGATGTCATGGTGGCTCTGATGCTGGCTGACCCACGCCACATTGCCCGAGTGCTGCATCATTCTCGAGACCCTCACAAAAATTATGAGGACAGCAGTGCCGTGTATGCCCTCTTTGGAGATGCTTCCGAGTCCTTGCACACACCTCTGTTGCTGCACCGTGGGGCGACGTTAGAAGCCAACATTGCGGCTGCTGCTACGGTGCTGGGAAGACTGCGAGAGCTGGCGACGCAAGATATCGGCCACATCATCTTTCAAAAAGGCCTCTCACTCAAGGTATTGCATAATATATAACCACTGCTATTAAATCTCATTCTTTGTTTCAAATCTGATACCAAGGTATCTTTGAAGGAAATTACCTGCCACCTTTTCCCCCTCTTCAGGTCGATGGGTTCAGATGGAAGCACGGCCAACTCTTGTCCCCCGCTACGGTCCTCGCATCAGCGAAAGCGGCGAAAGCAGCTCTCGACAGAGTGGCAACCACCGAAGCAACTTTGAACTATTTGGCCGAAGATGCGTACGCCACCGGCTATGGCATCGTCACCTCGCGCGATTATGCGCTCGCGAGTGCGGCTGACAATGCACGCCTAGCATTTGCGAAAGAAGATGAAGGAGGAGCCGCGGCCGCTGATCGGTTTTCACTTGCTTTGAAGTCTGGCAACGGCGAACCTTTAGAACCTTGGACACGAGCTCCGGATGACTCCTCTTTAATGGATACGATGTCTCAAGACCAAGTGGAACGCGTGAACCAAATCTTAGCGGAATGTGACAAGCACCACGGTACTTACTATATTAGTGCACTACTCTTACGGAACCGTGAACTTGATCATGCGATTATGCAATTCGCCACATCAATACCATCATTCGTTGTTTCTCGTGCTTGTCGGAGCTTATTCATTTCACAAAAATATGAGTTTTTAATATGTTTTTGCTCTTTCTAACACATGTTCACATTTAATCCTGTGCTTGCTTGGTGCCATAGGTACAGCCTCAGTCCAAGGTTTAGTGACTGCGGCTCAGCTACGGCAGCAGTTAGCGAAACAAGGAGTACGTGTGTCGCCGGCTGCTCGAATGTGGTGGACACAAAATACAGACCCTCCACCTTCTGTAGCCCACATCGAAGCTCAGGCGCCGCCGACTCCATTCACTGATCGTTTATTGGCTCAAGCGCGAGGCCTGGATCCGCCTCCGCTGCCACCCTTACTGCAGTGGCCACACCTGGACGAGAAATTGTCCCCTCCTCGCACCTTTGCTCATGATGGGTTGCTGGTGTTTGCTTCGCGCCCCGGATGGAGTGTGCTGGCGGGTCCCCAAGCGGCGCGGTCCCAGCGACAACGCGAGCTGAAGGAGTTTGGAGTGGCTGCCAGGCGAAAAGTGGCGAGAAGTTTGGTAGATTCGGCAGCTATGACCGTTGAGACTGCCTCCTCTTCTACATCAATGATGAAGGGTGGCAATAAGACCTCATCTTCCTCTAATGCTGGTGCCAGTGCCAGTGCGAATAGTAGTAGCACCAACAAAGCCCTGCACCAAGAAATATCACAAGCGCGCCGCATCTTCACAGCGCTCATGCTAGACGCGGATGTGAGCACGGCACTGAAAGGAGGAGGCAAGTCTGGCGGTGGATTTGGGAAGCAGCAAAAACCACAAAAACCACAGCCGCAGCAAGTGTCAAGTCAGCGCGTGTTAGCCGACGCATCACGAACGAACGACGATGAAGATATGGTGGTGGATCGCGAGACCTTTGCGCACAATTTGAGGCGGCTGTTGCAGAAAGCACAAGCGAAGAGGTAAAAGAAAGGCGTAACTGTTAGTAGTCCACCTTTCGTTTTTGGATTGTATCATTGAAGATTCTTCTTCTCTTACTACAGTATATGACGGCATATTACACAGTATTCGCACACCTGAACTTCGTAGTATCATGCTTGTCTGTTCTAAGATCACCACCAACCCCCCCTCACACTCTCCCTCTATCAGGATGGCCCAAGAAACGATGGCAGAAAGTGACCGCCTCCGCCGACTAGTGGCGAATGCCTCAAGCGAAGCAGAGAAAAAGGCCGCCCAAGAAGAGGCTGCGGCGTCGGAGTTAGCCATGCTGGAAAGGGACGTCAAGTCGCTGGAGTCGCCGGAAGAAGGTGTGTAAAAATAAAGATGGAATGTCACTGAGAAGTCCAGGGTATGAGTCTCGCTCATTCCAACGTTCGCCTCCTTGAGCTAAGTTACACACATTTGGTACCATCACAATCACGACCACCATCTTCATCCTTCTTCTCTTCCATAGGTTTGAGCGCAGCGGAATTTGAGGCGGTGCTATCAGCTCTAGATGGCGACAACGATGGTCGCATCTCACTGAAGGAGTTCGAGTCGTTTGTGAACAATGCAGATGACCTGATGCATGCGATTCTGGAGGTAGGCATATAGATGGAAGCAAACAAGCGAGATGAGAACAAAAGCCCTGGTTAAATACGTTTTTGAATAAACTGGAGAAGGAATTGAGGACTGGCAATCTCTCTCTGTATCTTCTTGGATCACTTCAAGAGATACAGAGATGCTACCTTTTTGTTCGTATCTCTTTCAGTTTTCGGCCACCTTTTGCATTATGTTTCCATTCTCATCCTGTTCCTATTCCTCTCCCCAATACAATATTAGGTCACCTCAGCCTTCGCCCAAACCCCTTACGACATGCCCGACCTGCGCTCCGCCTTTGCCACTTTTGACAAGGACGGCAGCCTAGCCCTGGAGCCTTCGGAGTTTCAGGCAGCGGTACAAAGTTTGGGCTGTGATTTGACGCCTCTAGAAGTCGCGAGAGTGCTGGCAGTGGTTGATTCCGACCACAATGGCTATGTGACTTATGAGGAATTTGAGGTATTTACTTGAATACCAGATGTAGTCATCAACAGCCGTGAGACAAGGCTTCGTGTTATGGTGATGCAACATTGAACATGTTGCGATATTGTATGCATTCCTCTGAGCCTATCGTCGTACCTTTCTCTCAACATTATGATCCCTCTTCTTCAAACGTCGAACACCACCACCACCACTCCTGTAGGCGGCCTTTGTGAACGTGCCGAGCGTGAAGCAGCAGCTGCGGGCCGCACTCGAGCATTTGGCGGTGCATGGACCCGATGGGAGCGACCATTGGACGCCGGGAAGCGGCGCAAGAGCCTTTCACAGTGCGATGAATGCGCTCCCGCCAGTAAGTAGACATTTCAAGTTGTATGACTTTAGATTGAGTGCGATTGACGCGTCACCTCGTCCGTTCGTTTGCGGATTCGCCGCCTTCAGCTCCTGCTTCGTTCTTTCTTCGATTCACCTCATTGTTCCCTTTACGGCCTACCCACTCTGCCTTGATCTATTTTCTAAACCAAACCAACCCAATTAATCAGGTGCACGACCCGACCGGAGCTCTTGAGCACCTCGCGTCTAATCGTCGCGGCAAAGTTGAGGCGGCCAGAGCGCGTCGAGCGAAAAGTGCGGCCGCGAAACTGCAACAAAGTAACGGTACTGGTGGTGGGGCTGATGACACTACTAGTGCTAGCGTTGCACCAGCATCAGAAACAACGACTCCTAGCTCTACGAGCAGTCGCGACAGTGCAGCACATGTAGACACCAGCGATCTCGATGACCTGATGCTGGAAGAGGAAAATGCGTCCGTGGGCGATTTTCATGTCAATTGGGAGGTGAGAAGAGGACAAATTCGAAGTATAATTGAGCATTTTTTTCTCGATTGTTTTAAGGGAAGGATTGGGAGCTTCTCTGCGCTCCTCAATTGAGGCCCTCAACGGATTCATTCTTCTCCTTGTGGTTGTGGCCTCTTCACTTCTCACTTTTCTGTCCCTCTTCTGACTCAAACAAATAGGACTTGGAGTCGATGCTCCTGGCCTTGCCTTTAGGCTTAACCATCCCTGTAGTGCGCAAGATTTTGCTGATTACCGATGCTACTGGGGGTGGCCACTGCAGGTAACAGTGTACCGTATTGAAATTGAAGCCACACAATTTTAAGGCCTCACCAAATGTACTGATTCTCTTAAATCAATTCTTGGGTGCTGTTTCTTGTCACCATTCTGCATACCCTCGAAGTTTCTAATGCCGCTACCCATCTTGGCGTGTTCGTCTGTCTGCTGTCTGCACACAGCCTCCGGAAATTTGAAACTTTGGCCCTGAATTTGGAAGCTCCTCTGAGCCGTTTGCGCAACGCTTTTCGAGCTCGCTGTGCTAGTAACTTGGCACTGGCAGTGCATCCTTTGCCGGAGATGCTAGCCTCTGCCTGGCATCCAGATCAAGGAGGCAACGTGCCGCACCATGAACTAGTGGACAACCCTGGCCTGCTCGAGGCTCTGTTGCCTCCGCCGCCTTTTCAACCTTCCTCATCCTCGTCTTCTCCCCCCTCTCAAGCGGGAATCGGTGCTAGTGTCAGTGGCGGCAGCAAGGACAGGAAGGACAAGAAGGATGATGATAAGTGGCGCCCCCTGTTGACCACGTCGGAAGCTACCCGTCTACTCTATGCCCTCGATCCACAGGGGGTCGGGCGCATTAGTTTACCCCTGCTCGCGAGCCTGGTAAACGGATTTAGCGTGCGTATTTGGTCTTCTGTATTTGTCGTATACTTCTCTATCCTCAAATTTGTCGTGTATTCTGACCGCATTCATACTCGATATTAGGTCACCGATGTGTCCGACATCACGGCCAAAATTGCCACTGCGCGAGTGTTGCGTCATTACCGTTCTTCCGTCGACAATTATGAAGACAACACAACGGTGCAATCGGCACGGGTGGCAGCGCAATTGGCAGAGGAGTCTGCAGACTCGTTTGAGCGCATGAACCTTCCTCGTAGTAGCAACAGCATCCAAGGTGGACCACCAGCTGCCACCTCTGTTGATTCCAGGCATCCATTCGAAGCTGCTACTGCAGGCGCCTCTGGTGCTCCTGCTGCTGCAGTCGATGGATCTATTGAAGAAGCCTCGCCCCTAGAGGTCGACGCGTATGGCATGTTTTGGACTGCTATGGAGCAAGCAGGCATCTCCTCGGATCAGCCTAGTAATAGCACTAGCGACCATGACTCCACTAGCAAGAACAGCAACAACAGTGCCAGCAGTAGTTTTGAGCTCCGAAAGGCAGGTCATCTTGATCTTCGCCGAGCTTCAACTACCACAGTTTCATCTCATCCTCGCGATGGCGTAGGTGATGCTGCTATTGGCGGTGTCATTGGTGCTGCCGCACACGATGCTGCCGCACATGCAGTGGAGGTGGCCGAGGCATCGTTCGAAGTGGGGTCGGACCAAGCATTAGCTTTGTGGCATGCCACTTCCGGGGCTTCGAGCGATGCTCTGTTAGTGAAAGCAACACTCAATCGACTCAAACGCCAGCACGACGACTATGAAGTTAAGGCAAGCAAAAAGCGCGAAGAAGATGAGAAGACAGGCAAGAAGAATGATCCACCACCTCGACGCAAGTCTTCGCACAGTGCCACCACAGCCGCCGCCGCTGCTGCAGCCCGAGAAGAAGTCACAGCAAAGAAGAGACTCAGCAAATCACGTGCTTCTTTCAAAAGCGGCAGTGAAGGTGGGGACGAGAGAGGCCTATCAGGGGACGGAACAAGTCGCACAACAGCAACAACAGCCGCTGGTGCAGCAGCAGCAGCAGAACACCAACAGCAATACCACAAACCTTCCACGTGGAAACGTGCCGAAGACGACGAAGGATTTGAGGACAAACCCATGTCGGAAAAACGGGCGGAACTGGTAATGTACACTTAATTTTAGTCGTTATTTCTTGTTTTGTGTATATAATTGGCATGCTTCTGTTCGATGCATTTTGTTTTGCCTAAAGGAAATATTCTTTTTATCTTTGAATAATCGTACTTCTATTGCTGTTTCACCTCTCGCACTCTTACTGCGTGCTTTGTCTTTTTTTGCATATAAAATAAAAGGTCACGCGGTTGTTGAACGAGTGCGAAAAGCACGCCAGCACCAGCAACGCGCAACGCGCAGTGACGGTGAAGCAAGATCTGAAGAAACACGTGAAAATGAGCGATTCGGCGAAGCTTTGGTGAGTGATATGATGCGCACTCTGTTTCTTCAATGATCCTACTCGCAAGTGGCGCACCTATCTCAATGAGTTGCAGAGAGAGGTTGAAAAGGAATACAAGGACAAATAGACTCTTGAAAGGTCGACTCTTGTCTTTCTTATTTTCCAAAACCTACTTCTCTTTTGAAGCATTTAGAAGCGCAATTCATTCGCGATTTTTGTGCTTCTACTATTTGTGTCTTGTTTTACGTGCTCGATGTTCTTGCCTGCTAATGTATGAACCCTTCCTTCATCTCTTCTTCAGGTGGACCCAAGACCACCAAGTGCCTGCTTCCGTACTCCATGCGGAAACGTTAGCGGCTGGCCTGCGGGTTGTGCCGGTAATGGTGCCGATGGTGCCTGGAGACGGCAAAGAAGAAGGAAAGCAACCAGCAACTTATCCTGCGGGTGCCCGCAAAAAGGATGAAGAGGAGGCTTTTCAGCATCACCGAGTGGTGGAGGACCTTTACAGGGAGGGTTGGAAAGATCACGAGTCTGCAGAACACGCGACTGCCTCGAAGGACTGGGTGACGTCATCAGTGCATTTGGCACCGGCCCTAGACTTCCTTCTGACTTGCTTCCGCGGCCAAGCGAGGTAATCTAATAGTTCTTCTGTATTCGTATAGCTCCTTTTTTTTTTGCCATTTCTTCTCTTCGACTGTAGTGCTATTCTGTTTGCATCCGTCACAACAAGCCTTTGTTTGAAAAGTCCTGTGCTCTTCGTATTCACATCATGTGCAAATCTGCAATGCTTCGACTTCATCTTGGGGTGAAATGTGGACATTGCCAAATCTTCTTCATCTTCTCCAACAGAACGTTCCGCGAAGAAGTGATAACGCCCGAAATGCGATCTTTCGCCGAAGCTCGTCTCGAAACCTCCGCAGTGCTGCATGCCGCTCGCAGTGGATCTGCCCTCAAGCTGCCTCCGCCGAAAAGACAATTGGTGGACCCATTGCCGCAGCCTTCATCTTCCTCAGTGGTGAATATTTGATTTCTTTCGACAAAATGTCATTTCATATCACACGATTTATGGAATGCGAGAGAGCGAGATTTAATAAGTCGCAAGATGCATTTTTATTTATATGAACCTAAAAAATGTGTTTTGTTTTCATCACTCGAGCCCTTCATTTGCATGCGATTGTATCACAGGTACCTCCTGCTCAGCCCTCAATGGTTGGCAAGAATTCAGCGGCTGCACAGATATTTGGTGCTTCAGATCACAGCAGCAGTAGCAGCGGTGTGAATCTTGGTCGCGGCGGAGAGGGCATCGACACGAGTGATACTGTGGCCATCAGCCGTAACAACGCGATGAGCGATTGGACCAATTGTAGTGTGGATGCCGTCCACTTCATTTTTGAGCCTGTGCAAGATTTAGAGCCACCGCCGCCGCTGCGTTTGTCACCGCTAGAGATGGCAAGGTTAGCCGTGCACTGCAGCGACGGAGCAGACAATGTGGCAGGAGCAAGTGCGCTGCGCCGGCGATCCTCCTTGTTGAGTAGCCATCCACCTCATTGCGACTCTCCAGCTTCATCATCGCCATTTGCAGCAGGAGCAGCCTCAAAGACAACGGCTCTTCACAGTCGCAATGAAGTCTCGAGCCATCCAGCTCAGTCTCCTCCTTCGATGTCAGCGCCACGTTTAGCACAATGGTGCTCACAAGTCAATCAAGTAACGCGGCGCCTGTTGAATGACGTGGAGAAGTTTCGCAATTCCAAGGAAAGCGCAGTCGCGAATGAGCTGAATGATTTAGATGGCTTTGCGGCGGACAATTTTCAAGGGTAAGATATTAGAGAGTTGCTACATCTACAGTGAGAGTTTTTTTTTCTTTTCCTTTTTTTTTTTTCACAATTCTTCCTCTCTCTCTCTCAACGATCTTGGCTTCAATCTTTCCTTTTTGTGTTCAACAAGGGATCAAGAAGTGGCGCTGGCAGCTCTGAGACGAGAGTCCAAAATTCGGCGCATTCGATTCTCGCAGCTCGAAAAGACGCGGGATGAGAAGAGGGCCGAAGCCACGCGACTAGGACTGGAAGGATCAGCGTTCAAGCGAGCGGGCGACACCAAAGGAGCGAGAAGAGCGTACAAACAAAAACTGGATGTACGTTTGATAAATTGAATTGATATTCCTTAGTACAACTAAATTTTGAGACGAGTTTTAATAATTACACATACTGTCACTTTGACCTGACTTTACTATACTCGATCATTCGTTTCTCAATCACTTGATAATCTGTTCACAGGTGGAAGAGGAAGACGAGCACGGCAAGACATACTTCATGATTGGTGAGTTGTGGTGCCAGGAAGACAACTGGGTCGCTGCTTGCCTGGCGTTCGACAATGCCATCAAATGGATGCCGGAATTCGGCGACGAGTTTGAGGTGATTGAAAAAGGGAATAGAGTGTAGAATTGAGAATTAAGTGAACGTAGCGAAGTACTTCAGATCTACTTTACATTCACAGCATGAATGTGTGTTAAGCGCGCGCGCATCTGTCTTTATCCATATAATGAGCATAAAATTCTTGTGTTTTTCAATCATTTAGCGTTACCCGTGTCCACATCGTTAATCTTCAGGTAAAGAACGCACGAATGAGGATGGAATCCGAGAAACGAGCGACCGAGAAGCGCCGATCAAGTGAGCAGCACAAGCGAGTATCGATATTCGGGCGGCGCACCAGCATGAAAACCGACCAACGCGGGGCTACGCCGCCGCCACCGGAAAGATTCAGCGACAAATTCATCACTCAACTGGGGAGTGAGGGCAATGCGAATAGCAGCGACCTGAGGAAAAGGGGAAGAAAATCGTCGATGCCCTTTTTGACGCGAGCGCTGAGCACTTTTATGGGTGGAAATGACCTCTTGAGCTCCTCGCCTGGCGCCATTCTTGAAGCCCAAGGTTCAGCCGATTTGGGCTCCTTTGTAGGACTGGGGGGTGACCCTTCCTCGACGTCAGCACATGTAAAGCCCATGGGCCCCGCCGAGAAGCTGAGAGATGCCTTAGTGACTAGTCGCACGGTGTGGGAGGTTGAGTTTGGCTTGTCAGGGCCACTGGGCAACGAAAAGAGGCGAAGGCAAAACGCAGTAGCTGCTGCTACAGCGGCGGCGGCTGCGGCGGCTGCCAGTGTCGAGAATAATGGGAATTCCTCTTCCTCGGTAGCAGCCGCGGCAGCTGCAGAAGCTTCTACTTCCTCCCCTGTAGTGGTCACGCGGTCTGATCCTCCTCTTTTGGAGACGGCGGTGGTTGGCGGCACAGTAAGAGATAGAATGAACGCGGATGAAATGACACAGAGCTACTGTGTATGGCTTGTGTATGGAATATGCTCAATGAGTTGAATAGAATACTTCAATAATTTGTTAGGTTTTGTTCATTTCATGGTGTCTTCCGTTTGATAACATGTACGCACCCTTCCATAGGTGATGTTGCACGGAGTCAAAGCAGACCCGCCGGGGCGCGTGACCTTCTCTGTAGCGGAGCCCGCCAAAAAGACCCCAAAAGCCAAGCGTGCGTCAAAAAATGCCAAAAAGAAGAAATCTGGTACTGCTTCGTCTCCAGCGCTATCGTCTTCCTCGTCGCCTGCGTTTGGTACTACAGCATTTGCTCGAGGCATCGAAGAGATGAAGGAATTGTCATTAGACGACGATGACACGAACAACAAGAAAGACGGCGGCGATGACAACAATCTCGATGAAGAGAGTACCGAAGAAGAAGATGACAACACTGCGCTAGAAGACGAGGTTGCGGTGCTGGGCATCTGCGACGGCGGTCGCTCCGCTGCCAAAGTCTCGAAAGCGAGCCGTTACTTGGGCGACCAGGGCACTTGTGTGGAGTTTGCTTTGAACTTTGCGGCGTATCCTCAAGATTCGTCGCATCAACATCCTCGAGGTTCCCTCGCTGCTGCCATGGCCGCTTATGCGGATTCTTCACCTACAACCTCGAACGACTTAACCACGGTGTATTTCCGTGGGTTTATTGACACCGGTCTACCCAAAGTGATGGAGGGCTATGCGTACATGCCAGCCAATGAGACGCTAGCGGCCAAAGCACGGAAAGCGGCCTCCGCCAACAGCCATTACGAACAGGTAGGACCAAGGGATGAGTAGCCGAGTTGGATAAATATTTGCGAGAATTGCATTTAAGCATTCTGCGTGGTTCTTTTGAAATGCTCCTGTTCCTTCGTCTTACAAAAACCTACGTCTTCCTTCAACTTACATGTTTACTTGCTACATGTAGGCGTTTGTGCTGAGCAACCTCGGCGACGCGACTTTTGACCTGCAAGCGTTCTCGCTGGGGGCTAGCAGCAATACAGGGCTGCGGGGCTTGAATCAGTCCACGTTCAGTACAGGGAGGTTGGAGGCGAGCCATGTGGTGTCAGTGACTCTGCTAGAAGGGCAAAACTTGGTCTGCAAGGAAGCTGCTCATAAAGTGCGTATTATTACTTTTCTTTTTTTTTCGTTTTATTTTTCTTACCACCTTGCCTACATCTCTTTCTCTATTGCCCCTCAAACGACTTTTTTTCTTGTTTTCAAATGATGCATTTCAAATCCTATGTCGTGCAGGTAATATTCTCGGGAAAAGCCACCTCCGACCCGTATGTTGTGGGTACTATATGCGGGCAAAGCCGCGCGCGATCTTCCACTGTAATGAAAACTTTGAACCCCGTGTGGCCTCCCGCGACTAGGAGCCAGGCAGCGCAACTAAAGGCATCACAACAAGAAAGTCAAACGGCAGCGGCAGATCAATCGTCCTCTTCGACCTTATCAGCTTCGCCAAAAGGAGAAGTGCTCTACGACCAAGTACCGTTGCCTCCCAACTTCAAGGACGAGCCAGAGCTTCTGTTTACGGTAAATTTCCACGGGCCATTTTAGTGTAGAGAATTGAAGTCGATTCATTCATGTGTTCTAGTACTGCATTAATTATTTTTTCCTAGACGAAGCGCAAGTGTAAAGAATCAACCCCAAGATTTGATCCACACTGAACATGATCAACATTGCACATGTATGCCTGCACCTTGCACGTGTACCTTTGCAGGTGTGGGACCAAGACGAGCGCTCCGAAGACGACCCCATGGGTGAAGTGAAAATTCCCTTTTCGAGCCTCGAAGTCGGCCACACCTATGCCCAATGGTGGCCCATCACCAAGAGCGATGGCGCCTATGACGCCACGGGTGCCCTCTTTTTGAAGGTTTACATTGGGCCAAAAATTAACACTACCACCTCGGTCAGTAATGAGGACAAGAAGCGCGCTGGAAACAATGAATTGGGCATCTCTTCACCGCACTCTTCGTCATCACAACACGAGAAATCAACCACCAGCCCAACATCATCAAGCGGCTTCGACCCTTCGCGCATGTTTGGCGGCAGCCGAGAAGGCAGCGCGAGGAGCAGCGGAAGCAAGGGCAACCTGTTGAGTCCTTCGGGGCTAATGAGCAGCGTCGGCATGACTCGCAAGCGGCGAAGCAAAGGGTTCGGAAACAGCAACAACACTGCAAATTCCTCCTCTGTTAACCAGCAGCGCCCTGCCTCAAAATCAGTCGCTATTCCCCCTGTAGAAGTGTTCATGGAGAAAGGCAGTGACGGCGAAGGCGGACGAGCAATGGTGAAGTTGGGCAAGTTCCTAGCAGTGCGCGCAGATTACGCTTTTCATGCTGACGATCGACACGGGGTGAGTGAAGTCCAATAAGAAAAAGATAATACAGAGATTGGATTTTCTACTTGAAGGGATGAAGTGGAAGGTCTTTTATGGTGTCTTCAATAACTCATTTTTAATGGATCACCCTCAATCTTGCTGAATACTCAGGTGTTCCGAACCATGTTAAAGCGAAGCGACACTTTCAGGCACACTGGAGGTGGATCGCAGGGAGCTACGCCCATTCCATCGGGCTCAATGGACTCCAATTATTCGAGGCGGGACAGCGAAGGCACCGATGGTGATCATGATGGCACCGGCAACAAGAGCGGCAGTTCTCCTCCTATGCCTCCCCATCCTTCTTCGTACCCGTCTCCGATTCGCGAAGAAGCCTCCCCACCGCCATCATCGTCTAAGAAGAAGAAGACTATCAAAGGAGGAGTAGCTCTTGAGGCAGCAGTAGAAGCAGCTGCAGAAGCCCGAGAACGCACGCGCGCCGCTGCTCTAATACGGTATAGGGACAATGAAATGAATGATGTTGCGAATGCGCAATACTGTATTAGAACTCTCTGCCTTGTTTTATGCTGACTTGTTATGCAAGGGCTTATCCCTATGCTCCAAAAGGGCTTTTCCTTCATGCAATCACTGGCATGATTGATATAAAATCTTGATAACTTATTCGGGTCTCCATGCACGTTATTTCTGTATTATCTTCCGGAAATGTACACATATTCCATTACAGGTATTTGAACCGCCTCTCGGCTGATCCTTCCGAAATCACAACCCTCTTGGCGCAACTGCCGCCTGATCTTGCGAGCTTCATGCAATCACACGAGTTCAACGAGGGTTGCAGGGACAAATTCAAGGAATTGCTTCAACCGGGAGAAGACACTCTGTCGTCCAGCGCGGTAAAGACAACGAATTACTATACGCGCACTGTACATGTAATGCATGCATTGCTTCTATATTTGTCAAGCACACTTGTCATTGACGATATTTTTTCACGCCTTCTTTTTCTGCTGTCTTTTGTCGATCTCCACAACCACCTTCAAACAGATGTTGCCGATTTTGACTACCATGTCCGCGGGGCAAGGGGTGAAGTCTCTCACCGAGGCCCTGTGCGCTCAATTCATGTCTGTCTTCGACGTCGACGGCGATGGGCGCTTGAATTTAATTGAGTTTACGGCTCTCAATCGCTTCTTCTTCTTAGTGGCGTGCCTGGATGAAGAAGAGCATAATCGTGACGATGTGAGCGTTGGGACCGGGCAGGCTAGCGATGAGGGTGCTATCAATACAGGGTCAGGTGTTCCTAGTGCTGCTTCAAGAGACAATGGCGTTGCCTTCGGTGGTGGTTGGGAAGAAACAGGGCATTTTGGCAGCACAAGCAGTCATGCGCCTTCAACAAGCCCATTGCTTCCGTACGCATCATCTTCTTCTACCTCGCTCAATAATGAGAACCACCACGACAACAACGACATGAATCCTGCAAAGAAGAAAGTGCCGATGTCTGCGGAAGAAGCTCAGCTGGCCATTGCGGCGGCCGCTGCGCATTTAGCCGTTGAGTCACCTCCAGCGGGCGTACTGGCGAGCTTAGATGCGGTTCTGAGCACGGCTTACAGGTGTGGGTTCGGATGATCAATGCTTTGGGTTTCATTTCCTAACTGTCTTGATTTTGCAGCTGGCATCTGTTCCTGCCGCTCATTTTCTCCGTCTATTTCTTTGTTTTCCCTGTTTGCACTTCTCTTTTGTGCAGCGGCCACGGCTTTGAGTTTGAAGAGTCCTTTGGAAAAGAGCCATCGGTTCACCCTCCGAATGTGCATGATGTAGCGACAATGAGTAGAGGCAACGATGCCCAACAAAGGTCGACCACACGAATGACGATGCGGCACAATAACAACTCACAACAACAGCCACCGCAGCTGCAGAAACCAAGCCGTTTGCAATCCGCAGCGAGAGGAATAGGCACAGGCCGATATAGCAGGTTGAATGGCCCTCCTTCCACAACAGCACCACCATCAGGAGGATCTGGAATCTCTTCTGGCAGTCGACTTTCGGTCGCAGCAAACGCAGGCAATCGGGCGTCGAATTTCTCCAATGCACCAACTAGAGGAGGAGTTGGTAAAGGAGGTGGAGCTGGAAAAGGTGTTGGCGGTCGAGGCACTGCCGCCGCTGTTCGAGGGGGAGGAGGTCGATTCGGACAGGGAGGAAACCATGCCCACTTAACTGCTGCCGCCCGCAACCCTCAACCCACCAGTGCCCGGAGCAGCAGCAGCAGCCGTCCAGTGGTAACGGGGCCACCGCAGCTCCGACCCAAACAACAGCAACAGCAGCAGCGAAGTAAGAGCGCCTCACGGGGAGGAGGGGCGTGGTTTCCGGTGCTGGATCAAGCCACGGGGCGCACTTATTACGTGCACGCGGAAACCAACCAAGCACGCTGGAATCCGCCACCGCCGCCACCGTAGAGAGGGGAGAGGGATGAGCAGATGACTGAGATGGCGCGAGGCATGGAAGCAGGTGCTTAAGAAGGCTGGATGGCTAACCACCTATTCTTCATGCCTTTATGCTCACGTGTATATATTCATTTGCCGATGTCCAATTACGTGTTTATTATACTATTCGGCTATGCGCATCCTAGAATCCCAAACTCCTAAACCGTTAGCCTTGAACATATCTAATAGCTAAGCTAATACAAATCGAGCTTATTAGTCATTGGAATAGAGAGTAGTGCTTATATCTGACTGCCCTTATCTTTATTTGAATTTAAGAGGAAATGAAATGGGAAATGAAGTCGCCCCCACCCTTTTTTTTTGCGGCTAAATAACACAAAACTAAATCCAATATCCACGTGACATGCTTATTGGTGCTAATCAGCCAATTAAGAGGCATAATAATTACATGTGCGTGTATGGATTTGCTAGCTTAGAAGGGGGGGGGGCATGGCGCTGCGCTCAGGGAGGTAAGGATTTGGTTTGCGGGCAAGCGCGTGTGCCAGCTGCAGATAGTAGCTTCTTCACGGTGGCATTGGAAGGACACAGGACCGTCCCCTTCCCTCTCAGTTTACGAGCGCTGCTTCATGTACTCCTCGAAGGAGGGCGCCACCGAGATGGACTTGCGGGCGTCCTCGTGCTGAAAGGCATCTGGGTCGCGGGTGTCGGCCATGCCGCCCGAGCCGAGGTGAGGACCGCCGCTAGAGGCGGCTGGGGCGGCAGCAGGTGCAGGCGGCGCGTAGGCTTGAGCAGGTGGGGCGTAGCCGGCTGGAGCCGATTGCTGTTGTTGGGCGCGCTGTGGGGAGTAGCCGGCGCCGGGGCCGTAGTTCTGGCCGGGGCTGGCGCCTCCGCTAGATGGTGCCGCAGGAGCAGCAGCAGGAGCTGGGGCTGCCATCCAAGGTGCGGATGGAGCAGACGCTGAAGGAGCAGCAGGCGCGGCTGCCGTACTCCTCGCTCCCCGAGCGCCGTTGGTGCCCACGCCCGCGCCTGGCTGGTAAGCACCGGTCCACTCCGCCGCCCATGCCGCACCAGACTGGGGCGCGGAGCCGTCGAGGTGGCGGTTGCCGTAGCCGCTGTTGTAGGTGGAAGGGGCGTTGTTGGTGCCAACGCCGGTGCCCGGCTGGTAAGCGCCCGTCCATTCAGCTGCCCAGGGCTTCTCTTTCATGGGCGCCGACGCGTCCAAGTGGCGGTTGCCGTAGGTGTTCCCGTACGCGCTTTGGTCCCGCTTGGTGGTGCCGACGCCAGTGCCAGGAGCCGAAGTGAGCCACGCCGCGGCGTACGAGTTCTCGCCCTGTTTCGTGGCGCCGTCGAGCTGCTTGCTGCCGTAGTTGCCGCCGGAAGGCATCATTTGCCCCGACTGTTGGTGGCCTCGAGGCGCAGTGCCCACGTTGGAGAGAGGCGGCGAGCTGACCCAGGCAGCGGACCATGGCTTGTCTTCGATGTTGGGCGAGTTGTCAAGCTGGCGGCGGCTGCCGTACGCTGAGGCCTGCGAGGATGAAGATGACGAGGCAGGAGGAAGAGCAGGTGAAGAAGGCACGGCAGAGGGCAGGGTGCCGGTAGGGGTGAGAGGTTGTGAGTGCAGCCACGCCGCGCTGTAGGCGTCCGCGCTGCTGCTGGCGGCTTCCACAGAGGCGCCCTGGCCTTCGAGCTGCCGCATGTTGCCTCCGTAAGCGCCGCCGCTGCCAAAGTGAGCGGGAGGCTCAGCCGTGGAGGAGGCGCCTCGGCCCGGGCCGCTGCGAGGGTTGGTGCCAACGCCCACCCCCGGGGTGTACGGGCCCGTGAGCCATTCGGAGCCTTCTAAAGGGCCTTTTGCTTTCATGCCTTCGTCTTGGTGAGCCCACCCGGGAGTAGTATAGACCTACAGTTAGAGGATAAGGGGAAGGAGGAGGAGAGGTAGGTTACCTGAGTAGGAGCATGAATTTGGCCCAGCCAGTTCCCCTCAAGGTGAGAAGGTCGGCCGTATTTCGTGGTCTTCTTCGCAGCCTACACATGAAAGGAGAAAACCAAACGCATGAGTGTTTCCGCGGCAAGGAAGGCCGAGAAGAAGGCAGAAAAACGACATCACAGGCCGCGGAAACACACACTTGTCTCCAGTTCCTCCTTTCATGCATAAGCACAGAAGAAGAGAACAGCACAAATACACAAGAAGTAGTCTGGCTCAAAAGCGCGAACTGCTTGCATGCTTCCGTAAATGCTCTCTGAGGCCTCTCGTGCATTACATTTGAATTCTACCTTGGGCGCTTCTGCCTTGGACTTGTCAGAAGGTGGCGCCGGAGGAATATATGGGTGGCCGCCGCGGCCATTCCAGTTGTAGGCCACGGCCGACGACGCGAGCACGATCGAGAACACTATGGAGCGAAACATCTTATCTGCCCTCTACCGCTTGTTGGTTGAAGTGACGCAGGTGACGATCAAAGAAAAAAAGAGCACAATCCAAACGACCGACCGACCAACTACTTTGATCCCGGCGCGACCGGCAAACTTTTGCGGACTGCTGATTGGTCCACTTCTCTTACCGGGATCTGCAAAGCTACTCCTGCTCGAAGAAGTTGCTGTCTTGAAATATGAAATACAGCAGACGGCAGTAGGACAGAGCAAATCCAAGTACATGAATCGCCCAAGGAACAGTACCAGAGAGGGAAATCTGCCCCAGCCTTCTCATTTCGTTTCTTAGCCCCTAGTCGGATCGCGGATCGGGATCGCCGTGTCCGCATCGCACAATGGCTAAGATATGCGATTAGACAAAACCTAGTGCTGGTGTTGGTGCTCCTACTGCAATCCGCGATCTTCAAGCAGCCTACTTTACACTTCCAGTTAATGGATTCCTTCTAAACTCCAGCTCGCCACCCCTTCCTTCAAAGGCGTAAATCTTTAGATCTAAAGATTTAGGGGTTTAGGGGCTCTGTTGACTTCAATTAAAAATTTAAAAAATTCAAATACCAGCTTCCTGCTTCTCGTGGGAAAGAAGTGCGAAGTCCATCGAACTCGAAATTGCAATACACATCACTTCCTCGTCTTTTGCCCAAGCAAGGGCTTACTATTTGAATACCCTCAAACCCGTAGCTATCCTACCGGCCATTTCCTGGTTGTCCGGCACCGTAACCAGGAGGAGCAGAATTCCTGCCGTGCGTCGGTTTCACTTGACCATTCAGCCAATCATCCCCGGGAGTCGGCTGCCCGCCTTTGAAGAACTTTCCGGCCGACGGCCCAGCCGACGGGTCCCGAGCGCGCTCCCCCTGAGGACCGTAATGCAGCCAGTTTTTGTTGGATTGTGGCTGCTGCTGCGGCTGCTGTTGCTGCGGCTGTTGATTCGAACTGTAAGGCGGATACTCGCCACCCATAGGAGGACCCCAAGCAGAGTCCATTTGGCCGTTATCCATACCTGGCAGCGCTGGCGGTGGCTCTTGCATAGGATGATGATGCGGTGGAGGTGGTTGAGATGGACCTCGCATGTTGTTCCTTGGCGGTGACTCAAAGTGCAGGAAGGTGCCCGGGCCGTTGTTTGAAAGGCGCGAAGAAGAAGGAGCTCCGCCAGGTGAAGATGACGACTGTGGAGGCGGTGGTTGCATGGTGTCCACACCCTTGTACCACCGGTTGTGCATGCTGGGAGCATTGCGGGTCGGGTCTTGAGGTGGCGGTGGCAGCTCCCGCGAAGGCATGGAGGATTTGAATGGCCTTTGCGATTGCTGATGCTGTGACTGTGGAGGCGGCATTTGATTCGGAGAACCGCGTTCGACTGGCGGACCACCTGGTTGCATCGGGAATGAAGATGACGGAGGGCCGTACAGCTCGCGAGGAGGAAGAGGATGATTTGGTTGCATGCCCAGCCATCCTCCCTCTGTGTGCCCGGCCTGGCCATAGCCCGAAGATAAAGGCTGCTGCGGCAATTGCTGCTGCATTCCTCCTCGTTGGCTGTCCTCTTCTGGCCTATTCCCACCTTGCTGTTCGTCCTGTCGCCGCTGCTGCCGTTCCCGCTGTTGGTTCAGCATGCGCTGCTGGAGCCCCGGTTGTTCCTGCTTCTGCCCCCGTGAAGGGGGTGGTTGTGGTTGTTCCTGCTTCTGCCCCCGTGAAGGGGGTGGTTGTGGTTGTTCCTGCTTCTGCCCCCGTGAAGGGGGTGGTTGTGGTTGTTCCTGCTTCTGCCCCCGTGAAGGGGGTGGTTGTGGTTGTTGCTGCTGTGGTGGTGGTGGTCGTTGCCACGGCTGTTGTTGCGGTGGTCTTTGCATTGGTGATGGTGGCAGTTGCTGCTGCTGCTGCTGTGGCATAGACGATCGCGGTGGCGGCAATTGTTGCTGTGGTGGTGGCGTTGGCATTTGCGGTGGCGAGCTCATTCGATTGTCATAACCTGGCTGCATCGGCATGGGAGGTGCCTGTTGCGGCTGCTGCCGTTGTTGTTGCCACGGCATTTGATCTTGTGGTGGTGGCCGCATCTGCTCCTGCGGCTGTGGCGACAACAACTGCGGTGAAGGCATTTGCGGTTGTGGCATCTGTGGCATTTGTGGTTGCCAAGGCATTGGCTGTTCCCATGGCATTTGTTGCTGAGGCGATGGCGGTGACATCTGCTGTTCCCATGGCATGTGTTGCTGCAACTGTTGCTGCTGTGGCGATGGCGGCGGTGGCATCTGCTGCTGTTGCGGTGGAAATAATGGTGGTGTAGTCCCCGCTAGCCAAGGTGGGGGAGCAAAGAAGCCTTCCCCTCCTGAAGGGAGTAATTGTGGCGCGTTTATTGGCGGCAGAGGCGGTGGCGCCACACTGCTCCACGGCATCGGTTGAAGGGGGCTGCCATACGAGCTGTTGCTGCCAACTGGCCCACCAGCCACAGACGACGATGAAGGAGGAGGTTGTGGTGCTGTCATGCCCATTTCTCCTCCCGTGTTCATCACCATGTTGTTGTTGCTGTTGTTGCTGTCTAGTGGTGATGGCGACTG
>Ga0307930_1000988_pt1 | contig 22903 bp, 29 predicted proteins | sample OrgLakmetageno46_FD_203161 | JGI IMG/M metagenome (GOLD analysis project Ga0307930, IMG submission 203161) | Saline water microbial communities from Organic Lake, Antarctica - #46 | ecosystem: Environmental > Aquatic > Non-marine Saline and Alkaline > Saline | place: Antarctica: Organic Lake...
TGGTTTCTGTTGAATACTTTCCTGGTCATTTTTTTTTAACAGCGCAGAATCACGGCACAGAATATTCTCTCTCTCGCAGTCTACCGCGTCCATCTCATTTCATAGTTCGCGACAACGATCAAATCTTCGGAAAGAATTTTCAAAAAGTTTCTGTACTGTAGTACTGTAGGTACATAAAAAACGACGACCACGAACCACGAACCACGAACCACGAACCACCAAATTCCATTTAATATAAAGGATTACTGCAGCGGCGCGCGCGCCGCCGCGCCACGATCAACGTAGTTGATTTCAGTGACGTGACAACGTGTCAGAACATGGTTGATGTCAGTGACAGGAGTTGACCTGTGAAACTACAGTACAGAACATGAATGTTTAACCTATGTTATTAAGCACGTGCTAGCATATGACAACGTGTCAGAACAAGCACGCAAGGGTTTTTTGTGTCTGTGATGTGACGGAGGGAGTGACGGACAAAAATCCTTGGCAGGCACTTTTTGATCGTGGTCGGTAAAACATCAAACTACGTTGATCTATTTCGTACGCACATACGTACAGGTACGTACAGTACTGTAGCTACAGGTGGTAGCTAAGTATAGATCGACCAGGACAGAAAAAATGTATGTTGCGATCAATTGCGCAGTTGCGCGCCATAATAATGTTGAATGTGGTTGAGGCCTCCATAGCAGCCTTGCTACTAGAGTCCAGGATACACGTAAGTGCTTTTATCATAACCTTTCGCTACCTGTGCGATTGAGTAGCCGCCACTTAACTACTAGCAAGGGTATCTTGCTATACTAGTATGCCGCGCAGTTGGCGTTTACCGGTATTAAAAGGAGGTCACGAGGTTATTAGGATTTGGTACTGTTTTCGCAGTCATAAAGAGATAGTCTTCGTCTAGATTGTGTGATTCGAGCTCTCAATGGATCTCACTCATGCAAGTGCTGTAGAGCTGAAGGCTCTCGCCGACGCTCGCCGGCGAGATAACAGAGGCGGACCGTCAACGGTTTCACGTCTGCCTCTTCATTCTTCGCTCGCAGCTGCCGAAACCGAAGTTTGCACGTCGACGGCGCATGCTCAGGTCCTAGATCAGCCTCGACTGTCACGAAGTATCGTTGTAAATGGCGGCTTGGGGTCTGGAGAGCCTCATTGGCACACCACTGAGGATGAAATGGTGAGGACGAGCGCACCTCGCTTCAGTCCTCAGAAATGATTTGGGTTTATTCCCGATTAGCCTTGACTGACAACCTCGATTTACCCAATCATTTCTAAATCAGGTATGTGTACATCCTGCGCCAGACCTTCTCACGCCTCGCGGCCGGTTACGGCGACAGTCTGGCCATGAAGCCAACACTGCTGCTGCTGCAACCGCAGGCGACATGTACGGTGGGCACCTGATCGAATTGCTGGCGCAACGGCTAGCCGACGGCTGGGCATTACGACGGCTCACGGCACGCGGTGCATTGATTGCCACCACGCTATCTCTCGACGCAGCGCCGGGTAAGGTGCTTGCGCTTGTGAGAAGCAAGGATGCTGGCGACGGCAGCAGCGGAAACAAGAGGTATTCGATGCCCAAGCTGGCGCACGTGGTAGCGCTCCAACCGGGCCGGCGACTCGTAGAAGGGCCGCGGCGGTCTACGACTGATACGGCGGGTGTGCGGCAGGTGACTTTAAGAGCTTCTTTTTAACGCATCTCTTGATATAGTGCCAAATGGCGAATTCTTGTATAATCACACAACTATGGAGGCAGCTATCTTTGTAGCACACACAACTGTTCGCTCCTTTACCAGTACAATGCGGCAACATGCTTGTTCCAGGTAGAAGCATTACTCCGTAGCAATTTCAGCAGCCGTGGCGGGGCAGCCGAAGGTTGGAGGGGCTCGGAGCCGTTTCCCGGAGCGGTTATGCTGGTCTTCAAAGGCGAAGGCGCGTTGGTGCTCGTCACCCACGACTTCGAGGAGGCGGCGCTCCTTCGAGGCTGTTTCAATTCCGTTGGGGCTGTCGCTACCCACGGCGAAGGAGTGAGTGCGTAGGCATCGAAACGGTCATTAGTTGTGTATTGATTGTCGAGTATTCCGATGTAAGCTGGCAAGAGTTTCGATATTCGTAGGCATGAGTAGGGCCTGCCAAGCTTTCTTCTGTCTTGTCCTGTCGCGAGATGATTACTGTTGTTGAGATCGTATGAATATTGTGTGCGCTGCTAGGTTGCAAATGGTTCCAACGCACTTGCCCTCGCGCTGGCTAATTATCAAAGATCTCTAGCTGAGACGCCCGAGTCACCACATAGCAACCCGCTCAGTCAGGAAATCATTGGGGCTTCGACCAGTGTCTCTTCTGGTGCCCTCACTGCCACCAACAACAGCAACAACCAAACCGAGCGTCCTGCAACCCCACCGCGTCAAGTGGTGTTCCCTCCGGGGGGTCCCCTAGAAACGCCGGTGGCACCATTGTTTCCTTCTTCGCAGGTGCATTTGCCGTCGCTAACCCCTTGGGTATCAGGGCGCCTGGTGCGCAACCTTGGTACAATGCGCAACATGCCCACCGACAGCCTCGATAGACCTCTGGGAAGAATAGATCCTAGAGTTGAAGTTAGAGGGTCTGGTGGCGACTTGGAGGCTGGGAAAGATGATGTGCCGAGCACACGAGAAGAAGAAAAGCAACTGAGCGTGAGCCCTCTGCGCGAAACCTACCCTCGGTTAGACTTCACGTTCGAGTCTGCAAGCAGTGATGTAGATGCTTCGTCAACTGCGTCGTCGTCGAGCTTTGGTCCTTTAATAACAGAAGGGCCCATTCTTGAACGAGCGGATTCGAGTGTGGAAAACGCGCTCCGTGCACCTGGCACGTCTCCAGGCACTGCTGTGACTTTGCCGAGAGCACCTACTAGGCATCGGTGTTGGCGTCGGTTCTGGCAGGAGAAATCGCTTCCCCTTGAACAGCCAGCGGCAAGAGTATCTACTACAGATAGTAGTCGTCTATTCAAAGCTGACGACGTGGTTGAAGTCACGTTTGACGCTCATCTTCGCATTGAGGTATGATGTGAGCTCGAAGTAGCGATACCTCACATTCACCATCCTGAGGCGTAATGGATCTCTGTCTACTGCAGCAGCCACTGCTCCTCCACTCACTTTGTGTCCTCTCCTGAAACTCTTATGAAATCGCAGGTGTTTACAGCAGGCTTACCGTCTCGGCAGCTGCGGTTGCCTGTGCCCGGAGTCTACGAACCGGGTACCTTCCTCCGGGGCCGTGTGCTTGCTTACCATGCCTCGAGCTCGTCTCGAACTAGCGAGCACTCTCACAACAACCACCACTACCACCACTCGAGCCAATCAGCCCAAACATCTTTCGAGCAGAGCAGCAACAGTAGCAGCAGCACTATTTACCACCATGGCCCTGTTTACGACGTGCTGTATTTGGACGGCCCGTACGACGACGACGAAGATCCCGACGGAAGCGTACGCCTGGTGCTGGACCCAGCCCTGGAGACGAATCGCCGAATCGCTGCGGCGGCTCGCCAAACGGCTGGCGGTGGCAGTGTAGGAGCAGGAGAAGGTGGAAGAGGTGGAGTAGCCACTGCTAGAGAAGGCGGGGGGGGCGTGAAAACGCGCTTGATTTTGAAGGGCGTTCCACCGGCACTCGTGTCCGTAGACCTGAAAAGCCAGCGCCAATTCTTCATGCCTTGGTAAACTGAAGATTGGCCCCTCAGATTTCCTGCAGATTCCCAGTAGTTTTTTTTTGTTCCTTTTTGGCCATTTTTATTCTGTTTGAGTTTCACCCCTTTTGTTTACCGCGTTCTTCTCTTTTCCAGGTTTATTGTGCTCATATCCATGTGCCAGTTGTGTGCCTACTTGGCTGTGGAAATTTGGAGTAGCAATGATTCTTCCTCTTCCACGGAGTCCTCCTCTGCATCTTCAAATAGCAGCAGCAGCGAGAGTGGTGACACTTGGGTAAACTCTGTTGCCAACGCTTTAGCTCCGTCTGCCGTGGCGTTTACGCCTGTTGCCCCTCTGGAAATAAGTGGGTTTGAAAACAGCTGCGCCGACCGTCGCGCTCTTTTTGGGTCTGGCGGTGGACGTCTCTTCTCTCACCAGGTACACTAAATATTTGCCAATCTATAAATTTATTGACACCGCCTACGTTTCTCTTCATCTCGTCTCTGACTCCATATTGATCCCGCTCCTTCTCCTTGTCGCTTCGTTTCATCTTTCGTTCACCGTATCGCATTATTCACATGCTGCTCTTTTTTCTTCTTCTTCTTTTCAACAGTTCGCTCACGATGGTCCCTGGCATCTCGTCGCCAATTTGGCTCTGCAGCTCATCTTTGGGTTAACCATTCGCCTGCCCTCCCACTACCTCATGCTGGTGTACGAAGGAGGCGTGTGCGTTGGCGCCATCACCGCTGCGACGTGGCTTTGCAATCCTTGGGAACTCGCGCGTGGCCTGGTGGGTTGCTCTGGGGGTGTCTACGCCATTCTTGGCCTGCACGCTGCAGATTTGCTCCTCTGCCCAAAACAAGAACAAAAACAACCCCAAGGCAGCAGCAGCAGTCAATCGCACAGTGGGCGCAAACCTCCTGGCCAAGAAACGTACCGAAGCAGCCGGCTGTTGGGATTAGCGGCAGTGGTGGTGGCCGATGTCGTGGGTACCCTATTGCAGGACGAAGGAGTGGAGGTGAGCTTAGAATCGGAGAGCGGGCAATCCTCATGGGCCACGCACCTTGGCGGCGGTCTCTTTGGCTTGCTGATTGGCTTAAGCGGGTTACTGCCCTACACTGGCAGCACTTACACCAATCTTTGTAACATTGTCAGAAACACCCCTACTGCTGATAACGTTAACAGCGGCACGCCATCTAGCTGCTCGTCTTGGGTTAATCGTCTTGGTTGGCGGAGGCATCTGTTGGTACGCTCTTCACGACCCGCCGTCTACTTTGATACAAGGCTTGCGCAGCGATGCTTCAAGCACCTCTCTGCCGTGCTGCTGGCAGCTCCGCTCTTGCCAAGGCCTGGACCAAAGCGACTACGGCCTCTTTCGCTGCGCAGCAAGTGGCACTAATTCGAGCAGCAGCGACAGCAGCAGCAGTACCATCCGGGTGCAGGAATTGTGGCGCGATGGGTTGGTCATAGAGACGTGTAGTGGCCTGAAGGAAGCTGCTGCTGAAGCAAACGCAGCGAACGGGGGTTAGTCGTGCATAGTACGCCTGGTCATAACTCATAACACTCAGCCAGTTGTTCGATGCAAACGCCTGGAGCTCATTGATTTGTTCTATACTTAAGCGCAATCGTGGAAGTGCCTATATAGCTCTATATTTTGCCACTATGCCTTAATCCATTAATTGGTTATGCCCAGAAGGATTTGAGGATAAGTGTTGAATTGAATAAACTTGTTTTTATACACATCATACATCGGATTCGACTAGGATACATAAAGGGCATCTCGAAATCTAAATCCAAGGGACCTAGTTGGTCTAATAGAAGGAACTGAGCAACTGTATTTAATGCTGCTAGGATAAGGCGATAAAGGATAAGCGGTGCCCTAAAGGAAGCAGCGCGCAGTGCCGTAGGGCCGATAGGCAAATTTAACGGCTTTGTCGCGCACGCGATGCCAGATGTCACACACCAGCCTGGAGAAGCAGGCATTAAGAATTCAAATTAAGGATGAGGTAAGTAATTCTACGGGTTTTCCTGGGCTCGTGTTGGATACTAAACATGAAATTGAAAGGTCCTCTCACCGTGGGTCGTCGCGATAGGCCTCGTCGCGGCTCACGAAATTCTGAGAAACATGCTCAGGAACCTACGAAAGTCGGGGAAAAGAGGTATAGTGATATGCATGAAAATGACGGCGCCTACACGGCCACTGAGAGAGAGATAAAATAGAAGGAAAAAGAAAGCAAGCTTGTAACAGCTCGCGTGTGAAGAATACTACCGACAACTCACCGAAGACGCGGCAAAGCGCTTGGGCGGGCGTTCTACTGGGTTGCGGTCCCAGGGGGCGCTGGCAGCAAGCACGAAGCCGCAAGTGCACCGCTCACCAGAGGTGAGGCCGCCCCCGTGGGTCGCCATATCTACCCCCAAAAAGCCGAGCAACCGCCCGAGGGCCAAACACCGCAGCCACGGCTTTGTGCGCCAGGGCAGAAGAGTGGGGATATTGAATTGCGAGAAGGATGAGTGGAAGAGTGCAAGTCAGGACTGGAGAAGAAAATTTAACTTTTTGGTTTTTAAAACAAAAGCACTCTTGCGGTCTTTGTACCTGTCGCCCCACGTCTTGTCCAGTAGAGGCGGCGCTCCCCATGGCCGACACCGAAAAGAGCTGCTCTAGCTGCAAGACCAGAACCCCGTGAGGTAAACGCTTGGTCCAGCGGTTGGCACCTGAGAGAAATTGCACCCACGCGTTGGCGAGTTCCTTGGCCCGCTCCTGAAATTCCACCTGTGCACGGTTATGGTGACATAATTGCTAGGTTTCAACGGCCGACCGAAGACTCCCAAGTCCCAAAAACAGCCAGTTTGAAAGAATGAAGGACAGTGCTGCTGCAGTATTCAGTCAAGTTCGAATGGATGGGCGCACCTGTTCAAAGAGCGACTTTCGCACGGCCCCGTGTTGTGCGTTCACAGCTAATGCCCCCTTCTTCGTCTTCCCAGCTGGTGTTAAGTTGTGCTTACGGTAAAGCTCCTAAATAAGAGTTCATCAGGGAAATGAATTAATACGCGCTTGATGAAGCTCTCAGCTCAGAAGAAAGCTCCCAGAAAGCATTCAAATCACTCTATAAAGTCCAAACGAGAACGACCAAATTAAGTACCAGCATGAAGGCTTCCCAGATGGTGTCGTACGGATTTCGAACGACGACAATAACTTTGGCGAACGGGTCCCTTAAATTGCTCACTTTCGTGTTGCACACGTACTTCACCTTGTCATTGCAAAGAACCATTGAAGCCAAATGAGATAGAGGAACGGATCCGCGAAAGATTAAACACAGTAACAAGAGAAGAACGAAGCACATTACTACAAAAACATGGCGCCTTATTGCTTCTACGCCACCGTTGCTATCTACCAGCGCCCTCTTTACCGGGCTCTTGATTAATCGCTCGATCTTGTGCCGTTGCGCATCGGCGTGTAAAAGCAAGACGCCCCGGTCACATCCATGGGTCTCGCCTCGTAGAATACCCGTCTAAGGATCCAGAAATAAGTCAAATAAGTGTCAAAAGCGATTCTGTGATCATGTCTTTAGGCTGCTTTCCTGTACGGTAGCATGTAGCCCTACTGCTCTCAACGAGTAATTCTATCCTAAAGATATAAGTTGACGACGTACCACCGTAGGATCAACGTCGACGCTACCAGTGAGGTGGCCGCTAATATACTCAGTGAGCAGACGAAGCCACGACGCGCCCGAGCCCGGGAAAGCCCAGAGTAGCGGTGGAGGCGGAATCACGTCGAGATCGTGCCGGTTTTGCTTCGAGGCCAGATGAGGGCTCTCAGGGCTCGTCCACCGAATGAAGTCAGGCTGCGCGGTGTACATGTTGCGGCAGCGAGCTTCTGAAGCGGCCTGTTCGGCCGCTAAGGCGCCATCGAGTCCCGGCGGTGTACGGCTTAGGTTCCCACTTGAGTGGTGCAGTCTACCGAGGCCTACGCCGCCTGCAAATCGTAGTTTGTGCAGGTCTTCCACGGACGCATTCACAGCTGCTTCAATGGACCGAGCATCTTGCAGATCGAATGCACTCACGCCTGATAGCGGACTAGCTAGCCATGTACTAGCGAAACAATTGCCATAGTTCCAGCTTTTGCTGGGGATGTCGCAGTTAAGTGAGGGCAGGGGCGCGGGTCCTACGATCAACAGAACTAGAACCGCTATTGGAGTAAAAGAAGACCATTTCCGCATCGTGAAAAGTAAGACTAGCTCCTATATCATTGGGCACTCTCAATTCATAGCACCATGAGCCATGAGTCATCTAACACCGTGTGAACAGTTGGCGCAAGTATCCTCCATTTTGCGGATGTATTTTCGTATCATGGAGTAAGTATTGTATTAGTGCACCCAACAGTTGAAATATTTCTCCTTTGGGGGTGCGCGCTCATTTCGTTCGTATTTTGCTTCATAGCAGGAGCTGCTTGCTGAGCTGGGGTGTGCTGCAGAAGAGATGCCGCGCGAGATTGTGAACCTCCAGGTTGGGCAATGCGGGAATCAGATTGGAACTGAGTTCTGGAAGCAATTATGCCGCGAGCACGGAATTAGTGAAGAAGGTTATCTCGAAGAGGTAGAGCAGTGCTTCTGCTTGCTTCGTTTTCTTCCATACAACTTTTTAAAAAATCTTGTGATGGCAACTCCTCTACGAAACGACTCTGTCAGTGATGTGTGCTAATCTTATGCGCCTATGCAATTTATTGTGCACTTTCAGTTTGCCACGGGTACTGACGACCGGAAAGATGTGTTCTTCTACCAGGTGCGCCAAGTTTCTAAGTCGATTTGTCGCGCGAACGGTTCATTTCAGCTCGCGCGCATGCTAACAGTGTTGTCGATATTGTGCACTTTAGGCCGATGATGGACACTTTATTCCGCGGGCGCTACTCTTTGATTTAGAGCCTGGTGTTGTGAAGAATCGTCTCGGGAGGTCAGCGCAACGCAACCTCTTCAACCCTGAGAACATCTTCAATGCCCAATCGGGCGCGGGCAATAACTGGGCGAAAGGTTATGCTGCTGCTGAGGGCTACTACGGTAAGCATCAAAATGGCCTTATCAAAGTTTCACTTATGTGCTGCTACTAGATGTTGACGAATATTGTGGCTACGATGGAGAGGATTAGCCGCACCTTTACGTAACAACTCTAATCCCTCGTCTACTCGTACTGATGTGTAGAGGAACTAATGGACAAAATTTACCGGGAAGCGGACAATTCGGACAGCTTGGAAGGATTTATTTTAAGCCATAGCATTGCGGGTGGCACGGGTAGTGGCATGGGCTCGTACTTATTGGAAAGGCTGAACGATCACTTCCCAAAGAAACTCATACAGACATACAGGTACAGTTTATTGTGAAAGTAAGCTATACACAGCGCCGGTCGTGACTAACACCAGACAACCACCCAAGCTAGCCATTTGTTCTTCTCGGTCGCGATGTTAGTATGGTCTTTGTACACGCGTAGCTTCCCGCGTATTTGCTCATGACGCGCATTCTTGCTTCTCTCGCCTGATGTATATTAATTTGTTTTACTGTGTTTCACACTGTATCTTTTCTTTTTCAATGGACAAATCTGCCAGTGTCTTCCCCGACTACAAGTACCAATCCGACGTGGTGGTGCAGCCGTACAACAGCATTCTTACCCTGAAACGTCTCGCCTTGAACGCTGACTCCGTTGTGGTAAGAGTCCTCTGCGAAGGAGGAGCTTATACTCATAGATGAGGTTGCACTGGAAGCCATGTAACCTCCTTGACATTGAGGCAAACTTTGCTCTTTCTTCGGTCAATCAGGTGCTGGACAACACGGCGTTAACGGTGATTGCCGAAGACCGCCTGCGCATTTCGACCCCCACCATCGACCAAATGAACAGCATCGTCTCCACTGTGATGGCCGCTTCCACTACCACTTTGAGGTTGGTTCTTCAACCGAATTGGCCGTGGTTGAAGCTTCCGCTCATTCATCATTTTATCTATCTTAAACCGCCGTCTTTGCGCAGGCGTTCCTGTCGATACCCACCCCTTTCTCGTCTCTACTCCAATGACACAATTTATTTGCTGTTGTGTTGATTTATTCTGCAGGTACCCGGGCTACATGAACAACGACTTAGTGGGGTTAGTCGCGTCGCTGATCCCAACCCCGCGTTGCCACTTCCTCATGACGGGCTACACTCCCATCGTGCTCGCAGCCACCACAGAGGACATGCTTGGCCAGACCCCTTCCGTGGAGCGCGGCGACAATGTGCAAAAGACCACGGTGAACGATTAGCTACTTTTCAGAAGAGCTTTGCGCTTGCATTTTTTTTTTTGCGCGTGCTGTTGAGGATTAGTGCGCACCTAAAGAGCTTCATCGATTCCACCCACTGGTCTTTATTCGTCTTTGCGTGCCTCATGAGTATGGGTCTCATTCATTCTTCTGGGGCATGGTGAACAGGTGTTGGAGGTAATGCGCCGGCTTCTTCAGCCCAAGAACATCATGGTCTCCACCTCCACCAAGCGTGGGTGCTACATGTCCATCCTCAACATCGTACAGGGTGATGTGGACCCAACACAGGTAATGTACATCACATGTCTCTCTTTCGTTATCTTGCGCGCAGCTTTAGAAACCCTTCCTGTCCGCTTCTGGGGTGCTTTGGGTGAATTCGATATCGTAGCGCACTCATCCTCGTGTGCTTTCACCTGCCTTCCACGCGTATCTTGCCAATGCCTCCTAGGTACACAAAGCCTTGCAGCGAATCCGCGAGCGCCGGCTCGTGAATTTCATCCCATGGGGCCCGGCTGGCATTCAGGTTTGGATTCTGTTTTGTTAGTCGCGGCAGAGATGAAACTATGAGTCCTTGAGTAAAACTACTCCTGTTTCTTCCTCGTTCTTCCTATCTCGCCATGCCTTTTCACCCGAGTATTTCGGTATTTCGAATTTGGCGATCTTTCATAATCTCTCTCTCGCTTGCGGAATGCTTAGGTGGCGCTCTCCCGCAAGTCGCCGTACGTAGACACCAAGCACAAAGTGAGCGGCATGATGCTTGCCAACCACACATGCATGGCCGAGCTCATGAAGCGCGCGCTCGCCCAATACGACACCATCATCAGCCGCAACGCTTACCTCCACCAGGTGCGTTTATCTTCACGATTTAGGTCTAGTCAATCCAAGAATTCGTGGAAGTATATTCATTGAATTTTCTTATCATTAGTACCTTGCCAACTCTCCTCTCTCACACACTCACTCCCCTTTGACTTCTTGTTGCTAGTTCCGGCCCGAGCACGCAATGTTTGCGGAGGGCAACGCGGAGTTTGATTCGTGCCGCGAAGTGGTGCAAGGCTTGATGGACGAGTACCACGCGGCCGAGGGCGCCAATTACACCACCTGGGGCACCGACTTGCCCACGGATGAAGCCAGCGACACGCGCTCTCAGGCGCGCTACGGCCTCAGCGCGGGCGGTGCTGCAGAGCAAAGTTCATACTGAGGAGGGTTCATTGAAGACTAGCGGCATCGCTTTTTTATTGCAGCCCGCTATTGAGTATGCAGAGATCCCCGGATGAGGCCACTACGTTTGCTGCCTTAATCCATTTGCCCTGCGTCATTCTGCACACCGGGCGCTTATCCATTAGCATTAAGAGCTGTTTCGAAATTCTGGCCTTAACCACCGCGCCCTATCTCCCTCTTTTAGTTCGAAGAAAATATAAAATATTGTGCCATCTAATTAAAAAGATATTAATAGATAGTAGGAGAAGTCGGAAGCCGGGACATTAGTACCGCATACCGCGTATAGCACCTAACGTGCAATTAGGAGGCTAACAGGTAGAGATAAAAAAAAGCAAAGCAGAACAATCTAAATCTAGGAAGCTATTTTACTTTTTAGTTGCTTAAGAATTAATCCTACAGGGTTCATGTGAGTAAAGATGGACATTACATTACGCAAAAGGACACTCAGCCCAGTCAGACTTGTTCTGGTAGGCTCAACAAAACGCAGCTTTATGCTACTTGTTGTTGTTTCTTTGCAATTGGGGAGTATATTCTAACCTAATCTAATCTAATCTAATCTAATCTAAGAAGCCGAAATATCTGATGTATATCTCCCCGGAACAGGCCGATTGGTGGGTCGCTGGAAATGCTTTCTGAAAGCTGAAGAGCTTTTGAGTATTTTATGTGGATATGAATCGTGGATGTGCTGGAGTCTAGCTACCTAAGAGTCTAGTCTAGAGCCTGGCTAGTAGACGGACTACTTGTACAGTACCTGTACTTTCTACAGTAGTACACTCACGGTACTATTGTAGTACTATACCATAATAGGCAGGAAAATCCGAGCCGACGAAAGACCGACGACGAACAAGAAAGAGCCGAGGAGGAGAGGAAAGAAGCTATTTAAAAGCTCAAAGCTGGCGTCGCGTTTGAGGAAGGTGTTCATAGATTGTCTTGCAATCCGGCAATTGTTTCCTGCAGTGAAGGCAAGGCATGGCGAGTGAATGGAAAATGACTGTTCAGAAGCCTGCGGCAGGTGCGTTGTGTTGCATTGCTAGTTTGGTCACGGGAATTTTCTAACTCAAATTGATAGCGTGGGTCGGGGATAGATTTTCGTCTGAATTGCCCCATTGCCCCTTAATAGCTTACCTGAGTAAATCGTCGCCTCCGGATTTAGGTGGCACATTTTGGGAAGCACTGGCTGCTATACGTGTACGTGACGCTAACAGCGCAGACGGCGATGTTGTTGGTGAGCTGAACAAGGGCGACTTCGTGCACGTGCTTTCCCAAGATGGGGACTGGTGCAAAGTGCAAAACATCTGGGACGCCAAGCCCACTGCCTGGTTCATGTTCCAAAACAAGAAGGGCAAGCAAATGGCGCAGCCAGCGGAAGACCAGTCGGCAGCGCAAGTAAAGTGGGCGAAAAAGATGGAGGATATGGTACGTTGAGCGTATCATTTCGTTACTTGGCAATGCTTTACTGACCGACGCACTCTCCATGTTCGACCTTGTAATACATCCAATACTCACGCGGAGACAGGTGAATGGGCCATCAGCGGCAGACGCAGATGCTAGCAGTGGTGGTGGTGGTTTCGGCGCGAAGAAAGAGATGACTGCCGAGGAAGCAGAAATGCTGGCGATTCTCAAGGGCACCAGCAGCGGCGGGGGCGCTCCTCCGCCGGAAGCAGGAGGTGGAACAAAATCGCCGGCGGACGAGGAGGCAGAGCTCTTGGCTATCCTGAAGGGGGCTGGGAGTGCAGCTCCAACCGATGGTGGCGCAGCAGTTCCTGCAGGTTCTCTGGAAGAGCGCCTTGATGACAGCAACCCGAATAACCGCAAGGTACTACATAACTTCAGATATGCATAAGCCTTGTGCATTACGTGAACCCAACTGTGTTTTCGTGCATTTCTAGGGTGCATACGAAGAACTCGGCGAGCTTTTCAAAGGCACTGATGACGGTGCCTCGGAGGTGTTTACTTCGAAGTCGGAGTTGATCGTGGCCGTGGCTCAAGAAAAGAACGCAAATGCATTTGTGGCTGGTATCGAGCCAGTGAGCCTTTTCATGGCAAGGGCCAACGGTGCTGCGAGCAAAGCTGTGGAGGTTGCTGGTGCTATGATTAAAACGGGGTTCAAGAACGCGAAGGCCAAGGTGGTGTCTTCATGCCGTGCGTGTGTGGTCAGCTGTGTTGAGGCTGGAGGTCCGAAAGTGCTCGACGTCATCTACGAAGGTATGGCAGACTCTGGACCCAAGGTGCCCGTTGAGGCCACCAAATGTTTAGCTGATACAGTTGCAGCATTTGGGCCGTACGTGTTGCCGTTGAAAGAAGTAGTGGCTAAGTGTGTTGCGCAATTGGACAAACCCGACAAGAAAGTGCAAGAAGCAGCTCAAAAATTGCTGTTGGAGCTATGCAAGTGGATGGGCACCAAAGCGCTGATTTTTGCGATCGGAAAGCTCAACGACAAAGCCTCCAAAGAATTTTCAGACAAGGTGGCAGAATTTTCCAAGCCATCAGAAATGAAGCCACCGCGCACTCTTAAGGTAGCTGGCCCCGCTGTGTCGTACGAATTTGACGCTGATGGAAACTGCTTGATTGATCTCGTCGAGGCAGTAGACCTGCTGGAAAACCTCAAAAGCACAGATTTCAAGGAAAAGATCAAGTCGGAAAAGTGGAACGAGCGCGTGGCAGCAATGGAGTTGGTAGTGATTGCCTGCGGCGCGCCTCCAAAGCTTGTAGACAAAGACTACTCGTCGGTGCTGGATAAGCTTAAAGTGTGCAGCGAAGACAAAATGATTGCCGTTGCCATCTCGGCCGTGACAACGATAGGCGTAGTCGCCGAGGGCATGGGACCTGCGTTCAAGGGCCATGCAAAAGGTCTGGCAAACAAATTTCTTGAAAAAATGAAGGACGCAAAACTCGTGCAACCTACGATGATAACTATCGGGAAAATGTATGGCTCCTGCTTGACTATCGGCGAAATTTTCAAGACCTGCCAAGGAATGGTGTTCCCGAAAAAAGACAAGGTGGTACCACCGCATGCCATTGTTGCGATATTTGAGTTGTTGGCCTCGATGGTGTCGAGAAATTCAGTACTTTTATCCAAGGACGACTGCAAAAACTGCACCGAAATGGGCATCGAAGTGATCAGTAAAGTGTCCGACCCGAAGATCAAAGCAGCCAATGTGGAGATGATGGTGCAGTTGCTGACCCGTGAAAAGAGCGAGTCCCCCGGGGTCGAAGGACCAGTTGCGAAGGCGCTCAATGACTTGCTAGCAGGTGCAAAAGATAGCGGTACAAAGTTGATGGTGAAGAAAATTCAGGAAGGTGCTGATCCTGAAGGAGCTGCCAAGGCCAAAGAGGGCGGCAAGAAAGTTGATGAGAAAGCAAGCGATAAGTCTGCCTCAGGTGCTAAAGAGGACAGCAAGGCTGCTTCTAAAGACAGCAAGAAAAGTGCGAAGCCTGGCGGTGATTCTTCGGGGCAAGATGGTGGTGGGAGTGCAAGCAAGGGCGGTGGCGGAGCGGCAAGTGTGTACAAGCGGCTTGACATGGATGAAGACACTGCTATGACTCTTCTGGAGGGCTTGAAGTTCGACGATTTGCCAAAGCTCATGAAGAACATGAATGCTACGGCTGGGTGGCAAGAGAAAATGAATGCGTGCGAAGAGCTTGGTAAGGTTAACTACGATTGCAAAGTGCACTCGCACTCGCCAGCCCTGGTGACGGTCCTCAAGGCAAAGACCGGCAAATGGACAGAGAAAAACGGGAACGTGCTGAAAGGATGCTTTGCAGGGGTGCTGGCGTGTGCGAAACAAAGCTCGGAAAAGAGTGGCTTTGACAAAGGGGCTGCGAAGGAAATGGTAGCGCTGGCAGCAGAAAAGATCGGGGACAAAAAGATGGCCAGCGTGATTCGGGACATGATGACAGCGCTCGGGCAAAGCTGTGGGTTTGGGTTTGTCGCTGAAGAGCTCATTCGCGGCATCAAAGAAGTAAAAGCCATTGGCAACCACCAAGAGGCAGCTGACTGGTTCCTTGACATTGTCAAAGAATTTGGCACTGCCGGGTTGGGTGATAAACTAGTGGCGGATTATGCCATGAAAGAATTCGAGGCTGCGAAAACCACTCTCAAGTGCCCCAAAACCAAAGAAAAAATGGTCACACTTCTCGGGGAATGCTACAAACGCAATGGCCCTACATGGTCAAAGAAGTATCTGAAAAACATGTCCAAAGATCTCGAAGGCCCTGCGAATGCTGAGTTCAAAAAAGTTGGCTACAGCGAGGCAGATGCTTCCTCCTCTACAGGCGGCGCAGCGGCTGAAGGAAGTGAAGCATCAGCATCCAACGAGGCTAAAGCAGCCGCTGAAGCTGGCGCTGCTGCGAAGGCAAAAGCCCTCTCGGTGCCGGACCCTTCTGACGAGAAGAAAGACAAGAAGGAGAAGAAATCCCCGCCACCGCCGTCTGCTGCTGCTGCTGGAAAGAAGACTCCACCAACCGCGAGGCCAGGCGCTGCCAAGGCAACTGGAACCAGCGCCCGTGCATCTCCAGCGCCTGCACGGCCAGGCGTCGCCAAAAAAACTGGGGAAGAGAAAAGTAGTGCAACGGCAGGAAAGAAGTCGCCTGCGCCAGTGCGGCCCAAATTAGGCGCGAAGCCGACCTCTGCCTCAGCAGCTGGAAAGAAGGACTCAAAAGCGTCGTCAGAGCAACCCGACAAGAAGACGACAGGAAAAGCGTCACCCCCTCTGCCCAAAAAGAAATACTCGGATTTTAAGAAAAAAGAAGAGAAGGCCGCATCTGCTGACGAACCACCCACACCGCCACCAGCACCTGATCATGCACCGGAGCCTACTGCAGCATCCTTAAGAGTAGACACCACGCCAACTCCACCGTTGCCAGCCGAGTCGTCATCCGCAGCTGTGGCTCCTTCGTCCCCGAATGAGCCACCTCCATCACTGCCCAGTGGCGGCGACGCACATGCTAGTTTGGAAGGAGGCGTGTTGGCAGCTCTTGACACGCTCTTAGCGTCGCCGTTGCCCCTCGACAGAGACGCGCAATTCTACCTCGACGGCAAAGACGTCATCAAGGTTTGCTTCCGTTCTTCTGTGCTGGACTGAAGACCTCTTTATTCTGTTTCTGTATCTTGATTCCTCATTCATTCTACTTACGTCGCAATCCAACTGTCTTGTTCTTCGTCTCGTAGGTTCTGCATGCCCTTGCTTCTGGCCAAGAGTGCAAGTTTTCCTTCTCGCTCGCCACCTTGTCCGCTCATGCAAACGCCATCGTGCTCAAGCTCGCTGCCTGCCTCAACCTCAGCTTCAAGTGCGCCCCCGCACAGGACGCTTCCGACGTCGACCCTTCAGGTAGTGGCGCGGGCGGCATCGACGTGTCCTTCTTGAGTGTGTGCTTGGCCGCGCTGATGGCACTGTTTCGAGTGCCTGAGTTCGGCCATGCCTTGAGCGCCGATGCCTTCGAGGCCCTGCTTGTTACCGCCACCACACGCCTGTTGGACCAACGCTTGGCCGCTGCCAATGGGCCCTACACCAGCCAAGCCCCCGCGGTGAGTAAAGCCCTCAACAAAGTGGCGGTGAGCGCCAGCACCACTACCAACCGCACCAGCGCCCTCAGCGCGCTCCTCAAACTCATGGCGTCGCCGCCGGCCCCACCCGCAAGCTTCGGGCCCGCGCCGAAATTTACGCCTAAACTACGGGTCATTTACACGAAGCTGCACGGGCGCGTGATTGCGGAAGAAGTGGAAAACGCTACCAGCGCGCCGTTCACTCAGGTGAACACCCCAGGGCTGCTCAAGGCTCTCAACGGCTTTTTCCAGGTGGTGCCCAAGCGAACAGCTCTGGAGGGTGGCGCAGAAGGCAGTTACGACTCTGCCGTGTCCCTGTTGAAGCGGCTGGTCCTCCACGTGGGCACCTCCAAGATCGTGGGAGCGGTACAGACAGCCCTCCCGCCGCCAGCGGACGCGTCACCTCTGAAGGAAGTGCTCACTCGAGAGATGCCGTCGGCCACGCATGGGGATGCAACTGCTCACAGCTTAAACTTGTCCGAACAGCTGCTATCCATCGACCGCGGCAGCGTCGATCTGGCTGCAGATCCATCGATACTGCTCGGAAAACCCAATGTATAGGCACTGTTGAATATTTTCACTTTTGATCCCAATAGATATGTGATATGAAGCGAAACCGCACATGGAAAAGGGAATAGAAGTGCTAGGTGATGTTTGCTCTTCGTTATCTTTCCATGGAAAACATATGAATGATATCAGTTATCTGTTATAGTAGTATATTTCCATTGTGCTAAATGGATTTCTATTTACCATAAGGCCAACTGGCAGCTAAAGGGGGGTCACTTCTGAAATATCACCTTTATTGGCCATAGCATATGCAAATCGAGGCGGGATTCCTCCTAACCGAGCTCACACAGTCCTACGACTTTGGCCCGATATTTTGATAATATCGAGGGGGAATCCCGATACCAAGAAGCACGATATTCTACTGAACCTGGGGCCTAGAATGGGCCAAAATCGCTCGAAATCCGCAGTGCGGTCGAGCTGCACTGGCTTTACTAGATGAGCACCAAAAAGGAAATAATGGTAACCAACGGAAAAAATTCCGTGGTTTCACGTCGCGGCCCTACCGGGTATACCAAATACGGCTAATCTGTTCATTGGATGACAAATAAATCGCGTCTATGATACGAATTGGCCAATAATGCGCAAAGATTCCGCTTTTGCGAGAAGTGGCCCCCCTTTAGCTGCCAGTTAGACATAATCCAATCTTCCTAAGAATTACAGAAGCGCGGCTCTTCGAAAATAAGTAGACATTAAGATTAAAGATGAATTTAGACCTCGTTGGCCAATACGGAGATATATGAATTTTCCCAGCCATACTGTAGTTGGGACTGGGGCAACGACATGGCGAGATGGCAGAGGCAGGGAATCGATTGCCCATAGCAGATATACTAAAGGCAAAGATCAGCACATAGATAACTTATGCAGATTTGGAATCTACCATTTCCTCAGCTGCTTCCAAGAGTGCTTCTAGGTCGGGCCCTCCTCCTTGTATCATGCACATCTCGCGCGCCGTCAAGCCCTTCGTGGTGCGCAGCAATGGGTCAGCACCATAGGACTGGGTCAAGACACGCACCAAGCGGTGAGCGTGGCCGAACACCGCGAGATGCAAAGGCGTGCTGCCGTAGACGTCCTGACCCCCCAAAAAGAAAGAAGTTCAGAAAATGCGGGTATGGTAACAACGGCTTTAAAAGCCTTGGAATGAGTGCGCATGAATGAACAGATCCTTCAACCATAACTGTATCTTTCAAGTGATATGGATTTGAGCATAGGCGTCGATGCATCTCTCTTGAAAGGAAAAGACGAAGAAGCAAATAAAATGATCCTTACGTATGCGTTGATGTCCGCGCCAGCTTGAAGCAAAGCCTCAGCGCACTCCTCCATGGGGTCGCTGACGTCACTGTCTAACGAGCTCTTTGGTGCAGACTTTACAGCCAAATGCAGGGCGGTGGCGCCATGATTAGGGTGCCGTGCGTTTACCTGAGAAACGGAATAACATTATCAAAATCGCATGAACTGATGGTTAAATAATGGAATTGTCCTGACAACTTGAAGTATCAATCTTGCATTCGTAGAAAAAGGGGTCTTACCTTAGCGCCTCGTTGTAGAAGAGATTGCACGACCGAAGGCGCGCCAGCAATCACCTAGTATGGACACGTGCGTGCATGCAATGGACACAGTGTACTTAAAAGGGGAAGAATGTCAAACTTTAATTCAGCTGTATTCTCTAGTTTCAAATCAAGGAATATAAAATCACACACCGCTTGAAAGAGGGCTGTATTCCCTTCAGAGTTGCAAGCTTCAGGATCCGCGCCGGCCTCCACCAGCACCGCAGCTGCCTCGGAATGGCCATTCACTACCGCTAACCCAAGCGCTTCCTGCAGTATGTCCAGTGGCACCGCGGGTTCACCCTCAAAAAGAGGCTCGGCTACGTCTACTGCACTTCCTTCATCATGGTGCATGCTTGAATTTTCGTGGCTGTTGCTGCTGCAACTGCCGACGAGCTTCATGAGCAAATAGCCAACGATGTCATTGGCGTGGCCGTGCTTGGCTGCTTGCTTTAACACGTAGTGCTCGTCGGCAGCGAAAGGGTCCCGGTGCTGAGCTACGAGCCCAAAGGTCTCGGGAGCCAAGTTTACCACGCCGTGAATCAACTGGTTGAATATTTAAAGTAATAGAGCAGTAGGCAGACATATTATGTGAAAGGAAGACAGCGGCAAAATACAGTCCAATTAGAGTGCATACTTACGTCAAGAAAGTAACGAAAATGGAGAATGGAGGCATCATTCGCAAAATCGTCATGTTGCGTCTTACCAGGTTTGGCACATAGATCACGTCTCCTGGTTCTTGCGTGCATTGCCACATGCACTCGTGCCACCCGCCACTGTTTGCCTCCACTTCCTGCCACTCCCGTGACGCGCTACCGCGCCGCAGCCACGCCCCTAAATGCTCCCGCCGCAATTGCCTGTCCATCTCACCACTGCCACTCCTATGGTGCCCCTCGTTGTCTCCGTTCGATTCCGATTTCGGTGACCCAATGGGCGGGCCAAAGGGCACCTGGCACGCCTCCACGAGTTCGTGACTTGGCTTCAGCACCACCCAGTGCTTGCGGCCGGACAACAGGGCGTTCACGACTGGCCCGTGCGCGTGGAAATTGTTCTGAGAGAATAAGCCTGCGAGAGAAGAGAAGAAACAACAGAAAAGTCACTAATGCGTAGGAAGAAAGTGACAAATATGCGTTGGAGTAGAGGAAGAAATCGACATGGGAGAGCGAAGGATGAATGAGAAAGGCCCACATCATCTGAGTTCATTAGATGTTCATGATCCTCACCGCCGCCCGCGAGCGTGGAAATTCCCGAAGCGCTCGCGGGGGCCGCCACGAAGTCGCGGTAATAGTCCGTGCTCACGGCGCCCAAGAGCTGGGTCAGCTCGGGGTTTGCCGCCACCAGCGACACGTTGTTCTCGAGGCGCGTGAAGCTGTAGCCACCTGCGAGGGAACCGTTCCGCAAGCCTTCCACGTGGTCGGCCCACGTCATCCAAACGCCGTGCGCCTGGTAGCCCGGGTTTACCACGTCTTCGTTGGCCACCACCTGGTAGGCACCATGTATAATGAAAAGCACGCACACGCACAAGCCGCTTAGAAGGGGGGGGCGTTAGCAGCATTGTCTTGAAGGCCAACTGCGCAGAGTAAAGGCACGAAAAGAAACGATGTGAACGCAAGAATACCCAAGTTTCTTGCCTGCAGTTTTGTTTGAACCCCATGGGCCGCCAAGAGAGACTCCAAATCCCACGCAAAGCCATCCTTCGCGAGGCCTCGCACCACCACTGGCCTGTCCGCCGATGCTAGGCGTACGCCTAACGCCGCTAACTTGGACACTGCAGCAGCAGCGCCACCAGTAGCACCATCAGCGTCATTTGAAGGCATGGACAACGACGAAGACTGCCACTGCTCCATGCTGCACTCAAACGACAAGTCGCTAAAGTCTTCGTCGCTTCTGCCATTCCATGGGTGAGAAGCCTCAGATCCTTCAGGAGCAGGTGTAGCTTCTGCTTTAGTATCACTGGTTCGGCCTCTGTGCACGCTTGCTATTTTGCGCGCAGACATGTCTTCCTGCCGAAGCAGCGTGCGGTGAGCGAGCCCAGACATGTCTTTGAGGAAGGCTCGCACTTCCTTTCGATCTACAGGACCTCTGTACACCTGCCATGAAATGAAGATGAAATAAAATGTTTCAATTCACAGGTTTCATTGAATTAATGCTAGGTGTCGAAAATTTGCGCAAAAAGGAACAATCGAGATCATTCACCTCGAATAAAGGGCCACCACTTCGAGCTGCGATGGCGAGAGCAAGGCTGGGATTAATGCCAAGGCCGGCGGTGATCTCGCGGCAAATCTGCAACAAGTGTTGATTAGTGATCAATTCATTCAGTAATATTACTGCTTAAATCTCATGTGTTTTTACATCACCTCTTCCTGCTCGTTGCAGTCAACACGCCAAGCAACCCCAGGAAGTCTTGACGAGACACCCGCCCAAAAGGAGTCAAAATCAGAACAAAGCTCACAAGCCCTTGCATCTGGAATCAGCATTACATAAGAAGGTAAAGTCGAGGGCAGAACCTCGGCCGCAAATGTAGCCGCGTCGAGATTGCGCACATGGCCCGTGGCACCAACAAGCGGGCAAATAATGAGGTGCTGAAGCAACAAACGAGTCCGCATGTTATTATGATCACCGAGGATAGACTGGGCCAAATAGAACTATCACTGCCAAAATAACAATTGAATTTAGTAAACTACTTTTCTATTCTCTCAATTGATGTCTATTGCTAAAGTCTGAATCGTGTGGTGAGAGCCTTGCTGGCTAGGAGACACGCCTGAACAAACTCGCTACGTTGCGCTGTCGCTACTTTGTCTTGTTGGTTGGGCGGGGGGTCAACGTCATGGGGCGGGGTCACTCATCACTCATCACCGACGATGTTTAGAAGAAGCAAGCAGCGGGAAATCGTCAGGAACAAAACTCCCTGTAGTAGCTACGTAACTTACTTTTTTTCTTTTTATACCATACTAGTGCAATTTTTTTTTTTTTTTTACGAGCTAAAAGCATGCTACACAAACATAACATACTACAAGCTTCCGAAGTTACAATCATTCTTATTGCAGAACTCAAGCAACCTACTCGTGATCGCGCAGTGAAACAAGAACAAAGTCTGAGCACTCCATGATTCGTGTTGGCTACATTCTTCTCTCCTTTGCATTTTTTTCGACTGTTTTGAGTTTGCGTCAAAGTCCAATGCCGTCACCAAGAAGGACCTCCTGTGAGCGTGTTGCAACAGCTGGTGCTGCAGCGGTGCTGTTTCTTACCACAGCAGCACCAGCGCTAGCTGCAGAAAGCTCTTCAAAAGATATCGGCGCTGGTCTCTTCGAGTCGAATTGCGCAATTTGTCATCCTGGCGGGAGTAATGTAGTAGGCTACGCGCGGAGTAAAACGTTGACCAGGAAGGCTCTCGAGGCAAATGGGTTCGCTTCTGAGTCCGACATTGTGACTCTCCTAAAGAATGGCAAAGGCGTAATGACTCGTTACTCAGAATACACTCGAAGTGATGGTATGGTCATGCCAGAAAGGCTGTCGGAACCCCAGATGTATGAGGTCGCCTCGTGGGTCTTAGCGCAAGCAGATAGTGGCTGGCCAAGGACCAAGTAGCTGGGCTGCCATGGAAAGCCATGCAATGAACAGAAGCCTACATCCATCTTTGTTTTTGAAGATATTTACGTATTCTGCGTCTCAGTGTATCATCGTTTACTTCGGATTCAGTGAGCTGCCTCTCACTTATGGCGTTTGGTAAAGACCCTAATCCTTCAAGGCCTAATAAGGCAGTAGTGACAGAACCACTGGGCACTGAGGAAGCAAAGAGGTTACGGGAGTCCCTTTTATCGCGCTTTTTATTCACACAGGGGGCTCGATAGAAGTTAATCCCATCTCAGTCTCACATCGAACTCGAACTAATACAAACCCAAATGGCACAGAAGCCAATGCTGCGGGCAGAAGTGGGAATGCGCGTGCGTTGCGCAAACAAAGCAAGTGCGGAATGATTCAGGAGGGAGAGGGGCATTGGCCTGTACTGACCGTTTATTTCCAAAAATGGGCGAATGCCGGGAGGTGCTGGGCGGCGGACCAGCACCTCCTTCGAAGCTATAAACGCTTCGAGTGCAACCGGGA